>Ga0194122_10000494_pt1 | contig 58164 bp, 69 predicted proteins | sample TA2MahCa10mmetaG_FD_155487 | JGI IMG/M metagenome (GOLD analysis project Ga0194122, IMG submission 155487) | Freshwater microbial communities from Lake Tanganyika, Tanzania - TA2015021 Mahale Deep Cast 10m | ecosystem: Environmental > Aquatic > Freshwater > Lake | place: Tanzania: Lake... | reverse complement strand
AGTGAGGCACACGCCCGAACAGCAAATGGAAGCACCAAGCACAGCCGGTGTTAGTTGCAGCAGAAAATCCGGCGTCACGCCCATCACCAGGCGCAAATCATGCCCGCCGCCAATCGGCTGCACCTCTCTGACCGTGCCAAGGGCGGTGACGATACCGGTGAACATGGCGCTAATCCTCAATTTGTTCGAATTCAGAGAGCATATCATCGCCCAGCACTCTTTGCGCCATGCGACGAAACCGAGGCATGGCGCTGAGCGCGGCAAGACGCAAGCCCTGAAGCGCCGGATGCCCATCGCCGCCCATCACGGCGGGGGCGTGGAACCAAACCAGCCGATCCACCAGGCCCTGGCGGAGCAGCGCCGCCGCCAGCCCCGCGCCGCCTTCGGCCAGCACGCGCGTCACGCCGCGCCGGCCGAGGGCACGGAGCAGGGAAGGCAGATCAAGCCCGCCCCCCGCATGGGCCGGCACCGTCACAATATCCGCCCCGGCGGCCATGAAAGGCGCCTGCGCTGCCGGCGCATGGCCGGGCGCGGTGATGATCAGTACTGGCGCCACCTGCGCGCCCTGCACCAGCCGGGCAGCGGGCGGTGTGCGCAGCCGGGCATCCGCCACCACGCGGAGCATCGGCACACGCTCCATGCCCGGGATGCGGCAGGTCAGGTCCGGATCATCGGCCAGCACCGTGCCGGAACCAACCAGGATCGCATCATGCCGCGCGCGCAGCGCATGCACTTCGCGCCGCGCCGCTTTCCCCGTGATCCAGCGGCTTTCGCCCGTAGCGGTGGCGATACGGCCATCAAGGGTGGAAGCCAGCTTCAGCGTCACTAACGGCATGCCCGCCTGGATGCGGCGAAAAAACCCGGCATTGAGCGCGCGGGCTTCGGCTTCCAACAGGCCCTCTTCCACGGTAATGCCCGCACCGCGCAGCATGGCCAGCCCACGGCCATTCACGCGCGGGTCGGGATCACGCATCGCCATCACCACGCGGGTGATTCCGGCCTCTGCCAGGGCTTCACAACAGGGGGGCGTACGACCGTGATGGGAACAGGGTTCCAGCGTCACGTAAGTGGTGGCACCGCGCGCTGCATCACCAGCGCGGCGGAGCGCTTCGGTTTCCGCATGGGGGCGGCCACCCGGCTGGGTCCAGCCACGGCCAATCACACGGCTATCCTTCACCAGCACGCAGCCTACGGCAGGGTTCGGCCAGGCATTGCCCAGCCCCCGCCGCGCGAGGGCCAGCGCCGCGCGCATGTGAAGCAGATCATCCATCATCGCGGCATCATCTGGGTCAGCGCCAGATAAGCACTAATCTTTTCTCCCCAATTCACCGAGAAATGCCTGAAAATCCTTCGCCTCGCCAAAATTGCGATAGACGCTGGCAAAGCGCACATAGGCCACCTGATCCAATTCCTTCAGCGTTTCCATCACAATTTCCCCGATCTTGTTGGACGGGATATCGCTTTCGCCTTCGGTTTCCAGCCGGCGCTGGATGGAATTCACCAGTTTTTCGATCCTATCCTCATCCACCGGGCGCTTGCGCAAGGCAACGCGAATGGACCGGGCGAGCTTTTCACGCTCAAACGGCACCCGCCTACCATCGGTCTTGATCACGGTAATGTCGCGCAGCTGCACCCGCTCAAACGTCGTGAAACGCGCGCCGCATTCGGGGCAGGCGCGGCGGCGGCGAATGGCCGCGCTATCTTCCGCCGGGCGGCTATCCTTGACCTGCGTATCCTCAAATCCGCAGAAAGGGCACCTCATACCGGATAGATCGGGAAGCAATGGCAAAGATCCATCACCCGCGCCTTTACCGAAGCTTCCACCGCGCCATTGCCGGCTTCATCATTTGCCCGCGCGGCGCCATCCAGCACTTCACCGATCAGCGTGCCGATCTGGCGGAATTCCGTTTCCCCAAAGCCGCGCGTGGTGCCGGCGGGCGTGCCAAGGCGCACACCGGAAGTCACCATCGGCTTTTCGGGATCAAAGGGAATGGCGTTCTTGTTGCAGGTGAGATGCGCGCGATTGAGTGCGCCTTCCGCGACCTTTCCGGTCAGCCTCTTCGGGCGCAGATCAACCAGCAACAAATGATTATCCGTGCCACCCGTCACCAGATCCAAACCCTGCGCCTGCAATTCACTCGCCAGCGCCTTGGCATTGGCGACTATCTGGCGCGAATAGCCGCGGAATTCCGGACGCAGAGCCTCCCCGAATGCAACTGCCTTGGCCGCGATCACATGCATCAGCGGCCCGCCTTGCAGGCCAGGGAAGACAGCGCTGTTGAACTTCTTCGCCAGCGCTTGGTCATTCGTCAAAATCATACCGCCACGCGGGCCACGTAGCGTCTTATGCGTGGTGGTGGTCGCGACATGCGCATGCGGGAAGGGGGAGGGATGCACCCCACCCGCTACCAGCCCCGCGAAATGCGCCATATCCACCATGAAATAGGCACCGACCTCATCGGCAATAGCGCGGAAGGCCGCGAAATCCCAAATACGCGCATAGGCGCTGCCACCCGCGATAATCAGCTTCGGCTTCGCTTCACGCGCAATGCGCGCCACTTCCGCCATATCAATCTGCTGATCTTCGCGCCGCACCGTGTACGGCACTGGCTTGAACCATTTGCCCGATAGGTTCGCGAGTGACCCATGCGTCAAATGCCCACCAGCCGCCAGATCAAGCCCCATGAAGCAATCACCGGGCTGCAATAGCGCGAGGAACACGGCTTGGTTGGCCTGCGCGCCCGAATGCGGCTGCACATTGGCAAAGCCACATTCAAACAGCTTGCAGGCGCGTTCAATCGCGAGCCTTTCGGCGATATCCACCGCCTCACACCCGCCGTAATAGCGCCGCCCCGGATAACCCTCAGCATACTTGTTCGTCATCACCGACCCTTGCGCTTCCATCACAGCGCGGGAGACGATGTTTTCAGACGCAATCAGCTCAATCCCATCCTGTTCGCGCACTAATTCCTGCGCAACGGCCGCGGCAATTTCGGGATCGGATGCCGCCAGGCTTGCGGTGAAGAAGCCAGCGGGGGGCGGGGCGGCGCAGAGGCCTTCCGGCGCACGAACCAGGGCGGGGAGGGGGTTTTTCATGCTCATGGTTTTGCGCCCGCGGCACCCTGTTTGGCAAGCATGGCATCAAGCTTTAGTACCCGCTCCAAATGCCGCCCGCCGTCGAAGGGTGAGCCCAGAAAGGCGCGGATGGCATCCAGCGCGACCTCAATCCCCATCATGCGGGCGCCAAGGCAGGCGATGTTGGTGTTGTTATGGGCGCGCGTGAGCCGCGCCTCGGTCGCGTTATGCAGGACGGCAGCGCGAATGCCGGGGTGGCGATTTGCCGCCATTGCCATGCCAATCCCAGTGCCGCAGACCAGAATGCCGAAGCCGTCCGTCCCCGCCACCCGCGCGCAAACCGCATGGGCGAAATCCGGGTAATCCACCGATTCCGGGCCATGGGTGCCGAGGTCATCAAAACTCAGCCCCTCCGCTTCCAAAGCGGCTTTCAACGCCTGTTTGAGCGGCAAGCCGGCATGGTCAGAGGCGATGGGGATGGGCATGGCGGGTGGCTCCGTGAACCGGGAGTCTTTCACTTACCCCAAACCCCCGCGATTCGCAGCCGGGTTTTCAGTCGAAAACCTGCCCCCAAGCGGTGCGCAGCGCCTGATCCACCTGCGCCATCTTGGCCGGAACGCCAAGCGCCTGCAGGCTGGTGACGCCATGCTCCGCAATGCCGCAGGGCACAATGCCGCCGAAATGGCCAAGATCAGGCGCTACATTCAACGCCACGCCATGCCAGGACACCCAGCGCGTCACGCGCACCCCAATGGCGCCGATCTTGGCTTCCTGCCCGGTCGCGCGATCCGCCACCCAAATCCCCACCCGGCCTTCGCGCCTTTCGCCCTGCACGCCGAAATGCGCCAATGTGCGGATCATCCAATCTTCCAGCCCGGCGATAAAGGCGCGCACATCGCGCGCCGGGATGCCGCCATGGGGGCGATGCAGATCCAGCATCACATACCCCGTGCGCTGGCCCGGCCCGTGATAAGTCCATTGCCCGCCGCGCCCGGCCTCAAACACCGGGAAGCGGGCATCGCGTAAATCCTCCGCGCGCGCTGAGGTACCAGCCGTATAGCTGGGCGGATGTTCCACCAGCCACACAGCCTCCCCCGCCGCCCCCGCCCTGATGGCCCCAGCGCGGCTTTCCATGCGCGCGAGCGTATCGGCATAGGGGGTCAGGCCCGGCAGGGTTTCCCATTCAAGGGCGGGCGTTGTTGATTCAGCATTCATCGGCTATAGCGCCCGCGTTGTACCTGGTTTGCGGCCATGGCGGAATGGTAGACGCGCCAGCTTGAGGTGCTGGTGGGGGCAACCCCGTGGAAGTTCGAATCTTCTTGGCCGCACCATATCCCACCCTTTCGGGTGTTGCCGGGTAAGGTTTCCCTCATGGATGATGATTTCCGCAAAGCCGCGCTGGATTACCACCGGCTGCCCCGCCCCGGAAAGCTTTCCGTCACGCCGACCAAGCGGATGGAAACCCAACGCGACCTTGGCCTGGCCTATTCGCCCGGCGTCGCTGCAGCCTGTGAGGCCATAGCGGCCGACACAAGCGCTGCCTTCGAATATACCGCGCGCGGCAATCTGGTGGCGGGGTGGGAACAGCATGCGCTGCAGGACTGGCAGGTGGCCATATTGGCGACCCTGGTCAGCAGCTCCGCCCGGCCAGAGGAGCTGGACGCGGTCGTGCCGCGGTTGCGCCGGACGACCATCGCGACCGGCACTGCCTGGGTGCGGAGCCCACTCCCCTGATCCGCACGCCAGGGCGCTGTGGCTTTTATCCCGCTCGCCCCGCCCCCACATCCCGCGCATGAGCAAACCCCCCGCCCCGCGCGCCCCTTCTGCCGCCGTGGCCGCCTTTCTGGATCAGGCGGCGAGTGTGCCGGCCTTGCGCACCGCGCCCGCGACGGTGGCGCGGCTTATCTTCGCCATTGATGCCACTGCATCGCGTGAGCGTACCTGGGATCAGGCAGCGGGGCTGACGGCGGAGATGTTGCAGGCCGCGCAGGGCATTGGCGGGCTTGCGCTCTCGCTCGCCTATTACCGTGGCTATGGCGAATTTCGCGCAACACCTTTCTTGAAGGATGCGGCGGATTTGGCGCGGCGGCTTTCTGGTGTTTCCTGCCTGGGTGGCAAGACGCAGATCCAGGCGGTGCTGGATCATGCGCTGGATGAGACGAAGCGGGAGAGGATCAGGGCGCTGATTTTCATCGGCGATGCCATGGAAGAAGATGCAGATGCGCTATGCCATACGGCTGGTGAGCTCGGCCTGCGCGGCACGCCGGCCTTTGTTTTCCATGAGGGCGCTGATTACGTGGCAGGGGCGGTGTTTGGGCACATCGCGCGGCTGAGCGGCGGCGCCTATCTGCCCTTTGATTCGGCGGCGATTGGGCAATTGCGCGATTTGCTGCGCGCCATTGCGGTTTATGCGGCGGGCGGGCAGGGCGCCTTGGCGCGGCTGCCGGGGGCCGCGGCGCGGCAGGTGGCGGGGCTATTGCCCAAGCCGAAAGCCGGCGCATGACCTGGCTTGCACTTGGCGCCATTGCGCTGTTTTTACTTTTTCTGCTGCTGCGCGCTTTTGCCAATGCGCCGGTGGCGCGCGTGAAGCAATTCGGCGCGGTGGTCTTGGCGTCTATCGGCGCGGTGTTGTTGCTGCTTGGGCTTTTTACGGCGCGCGGGCAGCAGACGCTCATTTCCCTTGCCTTCTTCCTGCCGCTGATCCTGCAATGGGCGCAGCGCTGGCGCACCAATAAGCGCTTCGGCAGCCCGGCACCGCAAACCGGCGCGGCAAATAGCCTGGAAACTGCCTTTCTGATCATGACGCTGGACCATGATAGCGGGCGCATGACGGGCAGCGTGAAGGCCGGTCAATTCGCTGGACGAGACCTCGCCACGCTGACCCTGCCGGAGCTTCTGGCGCTGCTGGACGAATGCCAAGCCGCGGATATTGATTCGGTCGCGCTGCTGGAAGCCTGGCTTGATCGCACGCATCCTGATTGGCGCAATGAACCCGCCGCCGAACCGCGCAGCGCGGCAATGACGCGGGAGGAGGCTTTGGAGATTCTCGGCCTCACGGAAGGCGCGGATGAGGATGCAATTCGCGCCGCCCATCGCCGCCTGATGAAAACGGCGCATCCGGATCAGGGTGGTAGCGCCTGGTTGGCGGCGCGCATCAATGCTGCGCGAGACTTATTGCTCGGCTAATCAGCTTCGGCGCTGCGCTTCCCGCCGCGCGATCCAGGTGGTGGCCAGAAAAATTATCAGCGCGCCGGCATAGGTTGTCAGCGCCGGTTCCTCGCTGAAGACCAGCCAGCCCATCAGGCTGGCCCAGACCAGATCAAGAAACTTCACCGGCTGGGTCGCCGACATATCGGCCAAGCGGAAGGCTTCGGTCAGGAACCAATGCCCAACACTACCGAGGATGCCGGTCAGCACAAACCAAGCCCATTGCTCCGCACTCGGCCAGGCCCAGACCGCGACCGCAAAGGGTAGTGTGAAAACTGCAACCATGATGGATTGCCAGGCAACGATTACCTCTGGCTTGTCGTGGCGCGTCAGTGCCTTGGTGATCAGGAAGGACGCGGCGAATAACGGTGTGCTGGAAAGCATCACCAGATTCCAATAGCCGCCATCACCGCTGAGGCCGGGCGCCACCACAATCAGCACGCCGAGAAAGCCGATGCCGGCAGCGATCCAGCGCGCGCGGATCATGGGCTCACCCAAAAATAATACTGCACCGGCCATGATGAAAATCGGCCCGGTAAAGCCCATGGCGGTCATATCCGCCATGGCAACATGCGGCAAAGCGATGAACCAAAGAATCAGGCCAAGGGTGTGCACCAGGCCGCGCCAGATTTGCCCGCGCAGGTTATGCGGCATCCAGGCCATGACGCCGCCGCGCAGCATGAAGGGCAGCATCACCACAATGCCCATCAGGTAGCGCAGAAACTGCACCTGCAAGGGATCAAGTTCATTGGTCATTCGCCGCATGATGGTGTTCAGCAGCGCGAATACCAGGCCAGCAATCGCAATAAAGGCCATGCCGCGCAGCACCGCATGCCGGGGTGCTGCAGAGGTTTGGTTCATGGCTATTCGGTCAAAAAACGCAGCAGCGTGGCGTTGAACGCCTCGGAAGCTTCATAAGCCACCCAATGGCCAGCGCCGGGAATGGCATGCGCGCGCGCACCGGGGCGAAGCCCATGCACCAGATCAAGCCGCCACTGCGCATGGGGCCGCACAATCGCATCCCATGCGCCATAGATCGCGTTGAGCTGCCCCTGCCCGCGCATCAGCGCCTGTTTCAGCGAATCCGTGCTGGCAAAGCCGCGGCTTTTGAAGCGCGCCCCGCGCGTGGAGGCTTCCTGAATCGCCAGCGCCACATCATCAATCCTGCTGGCATCGGCGAACATCAATTCCGCAAGATTATGCCGATGCGCGGCCACGCGTTCCTCGCCGGCAAGCGCGCGCACCTTCACCAATTGCGTGGGGCTTCGCCGAAAGCCAAGCGCACCGGCGCCGATGATGGTGAGGCTTCTCACCCTGTCCTGATCCAAAGCGGCCAGATGCCCGGCGCAGAGCGCGCCGAAGGAAAACCCCGCCAGATCGTAGCGGCTGCCAGCGGGCAGGATTTGATCCAACCCGCGCGCCAGAATTGCCGCGATCCCATCGGGCGTTGAGACCCCTTCCGGCATGGCACTATCGCCAAGCCCGGGCAGGTCGGGCGTGATCACCATGCGCCCCGCGCCAAGTGGGCCGATATTGCGCGCCCAATGCCGCCAGGAACCGGAACCGCCATGCAGCAGCACCAGCGGCGCGCCTTCCCCCCAGGCGCGCCAAGCCATGCTGCCGGAACCACAAGGCGTTTCCGCCACGCGTGCTGAAGCCGCCAAAGGGACAAGGGTTGGATGCAATTCTGCGCTGCCGTCCTCGGCGCGCCAGATGATCTTGCTCATGCTGCGTTTGATACCGTTCAGAAGGGAAGCTTAGGCCTGGGCGAGGCGCTGTCCAAGCCCGTGCGCCCTTCTCAAAGCGGCTTTTGCGCTTTTTCGAGTAAGCGGCCGAGGAAGCCCGGCTTTTTTGGCTCAGCCGGCGGCTTGGTCGCCTCAGCGGCGGACTTGGCTTCGGCGGCGGCGCGCTTTTCCTTCTCAGTCAGCCATTTTTCCAGGCTCATGCCCGCCTTGGCGGCGCGTTTGGCTTCATAGGCGCGTTGCGCTTCGGTCAATTTCTGGTCGGCCATGGTGACTTCCCTATCTGGATGCCCTGAATGGCGCGGCGCGCGGCTTCCGGCAAGGGGCAAGGAGTGGCAGAAGCGCCCCCATGGACGCGAAAGTAAAGGCCGGCATTTGGGTTTCCATGGCGATCCGGCTTTCCGACATGGCTGGGCGGTCGGCTGCCGTGCTGCGTAAGGGGGACCCCGATAGCGGCGGCATTCTATGCGTGCTGCGCGGGCAGGCGGGCGTGCAGGTACTGAGCCAAATCCGCGATGCCGAGGGCCGGCCCGCCTGGCTGCGTGCGACGGGGCCTGGCGTGGTGGATCAGGAAACGGCGGATGCCTATGTCGCGCGGCAGGTGCAGCGTGATCCTGATGTGTGGGTGGTGGAATTCGACGCGCCAGATTTGCGACCGCCCTTTGAAGCGCGGGTTGTTTAGCGCGTCACCGGTCACACCGGACCGCAGCGGAGTTCAAAGCGGCATTCGCTCGCGCCATGCGCTGCGCAGGCGACTTCGCGGCAGGTCGGCTCCGCCGTGCGCTCCGCCTGTTACATGACGAAACGCATCGCCCCACCAAAACTGCCTTCAAACATATGGCAGACCGGGCGCCCGACCTGCCCGTAAGCGAGCGCATAGGCCGAATGGCGCACCGTCACCGCCGCTGTGCCGACAGCTTCATCCAAGCCAGTGATCTCAAACAAGCCATAGCCACGTGGTGAGAGGCGCTTGGGCATTTTCAAGCCAAGCGGAAACACTTGGCGACCCGGAAAATACGATCAGAAAAAGCTTGGAGCAGATCACGTTCAGATGGAATCATCTGAATGCGTGAAGATGCTCGAAAAACAATGATCCAGAGCGGGTTGCGTGAACCTATGTGAACGCAACATGCTCTATAGCGTGTCTCGTGAACGAAGGTGAACGAGAAACATTCTGAGATAATGGCGAAATGTCTCAACCGGGCTGAGCCCATGCGTCTTGGCCTCCGCGCGGCAACATTGCAGCGTAGAGAGATCAGCCGATCCATACATGATGCCGCGGAAGCGCTCAGCGCCGATCGCGTCCTCCACGCTTTTCTGGATATTCTCAAGGAAATGGCGCGGCAGTTAGATCATGGGCAGCCCATCGGTGCGCCATATCCTGGTTTCGGGATCAACCTCGATCGGTACTGCCGGCCCGGCCATTGGCTTCAGCCCTTTTGCGCGGCTTGGAAGGCTTCGAAGAAGGCGGTTGGCTTGACGATGCGATTCTGCATCTTCACCAGCGCGCCGGTATCCGCGACCTTCTTGAGGTAGGCGGCCCAGGCGGGGTCTGCTGCCATGGCGCCGCGGCGGCGTTCACGGTCCGCCTGATCATCATAGGCCCACATATGGACAATGGTATTGAGCTCACCTTCGATGGTGGTGAACCAGCCATAGCAGCGGCCGAGGTGCTTTTTCTGGATGTCCCAGCCTTCCTTTTCATAAATTGCGACGAAGTCGGCAACCTTATTGGGCAGGCAGGTATAGATGCGAAGATCAATGATCATGCAGGGTTCCTATGTGGGTTAGTGGCCACAGCTTAAGCGCAGCCAGGGCAGGGCGCTACTAGGTTTTTCTTGTGCGTCGCGAGGGATTCTGCGACCATGCGCTTCATGGAAAAACACGCCATCACCACCGTCGCCGCACTTGAAGCCCTGTATGATCAGGTGCTGGAAACCGCTGCCAATAAATCCACCGATCGGCTGGATGCACCAACACGCGCCTTCATTGCCGCCTGCCCCTTTGCGCTGCTCGGCACGCAGGGCGCGCGTGGCAATCACATCACGCCGCGCGGTGATGCGCCTGGCTTTATCCAGGTGCTGGATGACCGTCATGTGATGCTGCCGGATCGCAAGGGAAATAACCGGCTGGATGGGCTGCGCGATATTCTGGAAGACAATCGCGTATCGCTGCTGTTCCTGATCCCTGGCGTGAATGAAACGCTTCGTCTGCACGGCACGGCCTCGATTTCAACCGATCCGGAATTGTGCGCACGCTCCCTGGTGCAGGGCAAGGAACCGGCGACGGTACTGATCATCAAAATCCGCGAAATCTTCATGCAATGCCCGAAGGCGCTGATGCGCTCTGCCCTTTGGGGTGGCCGTACCCGCCCGGCGGAGGTGCCGAGCATGGGGCAAATGATTTCCGCCCATAAGAAGGGCGCGGTGGACCCGGTGGCCTATGATCAGGCCGCGCCGGCGCGGATGAAGGCCAATCTTTACTAGAGCGTGTTGCGTTCACATGTCTTCACGCCACCCGCTCTACCTCGTTGTTTTTCGAGCATCTTTAGGCGTTCAGACGATTCCATCTGAACGTGATCTGCTCTGAAGGCAGGGCCAAGGCGCCGCGCCGTCAGCGATCCGTCAGGCGCAATTCAATCCGGCGGTTGCGCGCGAAAGCCTGGGGCGTATCGCCCGGATCAATCGGCTGTGTATCACCAAAGCTGGTCGCGGCCACGCGATTGGGCGGCAGCCCTTCCGCAATCAGCATCTGAGCGACCGCGATGGCCCGCGCCGCGGCCAATTCCCAATTGCTGTTAAAGCGTGGGCTGCGAATGGGGTTGCGATCCGCATGACCATCCACGCGCAACACCCAGGCAACATCGGCGGGGATCAGCGGCGTCACCTCGGCCAATACTGTCGCCAATGCGCGCACCTGCCTGAGGCCGGCTTCAGATAATTCCGCACTTGCGGGGGCAAAAAGCACCTCACCTTGGAAGATGAAGCGGTCCCCTACAATGCGCACTTCCGGCCTTTCACCGAGCGCATCCCGCAGCCTTCCGAAGAAATCACTGCGATAGCGCTGCAATTCCTCAACCCGTGCCGCGAGTGCCGCATTCAGGCGCTGACCAAGCAGCGCGATTTGCGCATTGCGATCCCGCCCTTCCGCTTCCGCCAAATCGAGTGCGTGTGACAGCCGCGCCAGTTCGGCGCGCAGCGCTTCCGTCTGGCGCGTCAGTAGTGCTACTTGCGCTGCGGCACTTTCTGCCAGGCGCGCTTTTTCGCCCGCTTCCGCCTCGGCTCTTTCGCGCCCGCGCTGTTCCTGCGCCGCGCGGCGTTCCAAATCATTGCGGAGCGCCGTCAACGCCCTGATCTGCTCAGAAAGCCGCGCCATTTCGGAAAGCCGTTGCGTGACGGTTTCGCGTTCAACGCGCACTTGCCGGTCCAGCGCCTGCGCTTCACGCCGCAGCGCTTCCAGTGCCGCTTGGGCTACTACTAATTCCGCAAGCGCGGTGCGGCGTTCGCGTTCAAGATCGCTGATGCGCGCTTCGGCGCGCTGGCGCGCTTCGGTCAATTCCGTCTGGCTGCCGCGCAAATCCCGCTGCAATCGCGCGGCGTCACCGCCGGTGCGTTCAGCGCGCGCCAGCGCCTCAGCCAATTGCCGTTCCGTGGCCGCTGCGCGGTCCGCCGCACTACGCCCCGCCAATTCCAAATCCGACAGTCGCGCGCCCTGCCTGTCACGTTCCCTGCGCAGCCCATCGCGTTCGCTAGTAAGCTTATCGCGTTCATCGCGAAGCAGCGCCAGCGATTGTAGTGCCGTATCGCGTGCCGTTGCGGCGCTGCGCAGATCATCATTCAGCCGCCCCAATTGCTGGCGCAATTGCTCGCCCTGCGCGGCTTCCAGTGACAGCAGATCGGCCAATTCCGCAACGCGGCGATTGAGCTGATCCATCGCCTGTTCGCGGGAGCTGAGCGCCACCAAAAGAAAGCCCTGCGCCAGCACAAAGACCAGCAGCACGAAGATGATCACCATGAGCAGCGTGGAAAGCGCATCTACATAGCCTGGCCAGACATCCAGATTGCCGCCACGCCCGCGCCGCCTTTCGGAAGACCGTGCCATATTCCCTTAGTGCTCTTTATCCATTACCGCGGTTGTTCCTCCGCGATGGCGGCGATGGTGCGGGTCAGGATCTTGATCTCATTGCGGATGTCATTGATGGATTGCGCGCGGCCTTGCGCCACTTCTTCCACCAGCCGCGCGAGATAGATTTCAAGGTTGCGCAAATGGCCGCGCATCGCTTCCGCCTCACCCCGATCGGCCTGGCTTTCCGTAAGCCGCGATATGGCCGGCGCCAGCCCATCCTGCGCATCGGCAATGCGGCGCATCAGCGTATTATTGGCGCGCATCTGTTCCGTCAGCACGGTCATGCGTTCCGTTAGCGTTATCAGCGCCTGGGACGTCGCGGCGCGGCCATCCTCACCACGCGCGATGGTGGATTGCAGGGTCTCAAGATTTTCTGCGGTTTGTTCCAATAGCGCCTGGACATAGGCGGGCACGCTGCCCTCACCTTCCTGGCCCAGAATGCCGGAAGAAAGCCGCGTCAGCCCGGCCAGCCATTCTTCCAAATCATTGAAGAAACGATTCTGCGCCTGCCCCGCCGTCAGGTCCAAAAACCCCACCACCAGCGCCCCCGCAAGCCCCAGCATGGAAGCGGAAAAGGCAGTGCCCATGCCCTGCAAGGGCTTCGCAAGCCCGGTCTTCAATTGTTCAAACAACACGTTCAAATCGCCGGAGCCGACCGACATATTGCCGATCACATCGGCAATGGAAGCAATGGTCAGCAGCAAGCCCCAGAAGGTGCCAAGCAAGCCGAGGAAGATCAGCAGCCCAGTCACATAGCGCGACAATTCGCGCCGTTCATCCAGGCGCGATTGCAGCCCATCCAACACGCTCCGCATCGCGGAGGCCGAGAGCGAAACCCGTTCATTCCGCCGCCCCGACAGCATGGAAACCATCGGCGCCAGCAGGCTTGGCTGGCGTGCAGAAAGACCATCCTTGGACGTACGGAAACCATCCACCCAGGCGACTTCCCGCCGGAGTGAAAGCACCTGACTAAAGGTCATGCCAATGCCAAAAAGCAGCACGGCCAGAATCACACCATTCAGCAGCGGATTGGCCTGGAAGGCATGCAGCAGATCGGGCGCCAGCATGGCCGCAATGCCACCCACCGCCGCCAGGAAAATCACCATGCGCCAGAGATAGATTGTTGGCTGGGTCATGAGCGCCGTGCCTCCGAATTCGGGCTTGCCACGCCAGGGGGCAGGATGTCCACCGCATCCTGCGCGCCGGAAAGCCGGCCAAGCGGGCGGAGGTCAATTCGAGTTGGCGTGAGCCCGCCGGCAATGAGCGCGGATTTCACGGTTTGCGCGCGGGCAAGGCTTAGGCGGCGCGCGGTTGAGACATCATCGGCTGGCCCCGCCACCTGGGCTTCAACGGTTATCCTGCCCTGGGGCAGCATCGCCAAGTTGCCGGCCAAGGACTGCACGGCGGCGGCTTGTGTCGGGGTGAGTTCTGTGCCTGTCATGCGCAGCCGAAAGCCGCCCTCAGGCAGCGCTTGCAGGCCCGGCAAGGGCACAGCCCGGGAATGCGGTGTTTGCGGGCGCAAAGGGGTCAATTGGACGGGCGGCGGCGGGGCCGGGGCAGGGTCCGGCGGCAGGTTTAGGTCGGGCGCTTGCGCCCGCGCGGCCGAGCTCAGCAGGGCGAACCCAGCGGCCAAGCCCGCCCGGCGCTTAAAACTGGCCGCGCCCGGCTTCATCCTGCGGCCTGATGCGCTTTCACGGCGGCGATGCCGTCCGCCACTACTTCGCGCAACTTGGGCTGGAGTGTCGGGTTGCCGCAAACCACCATGCCCGAGGGGTAGGGGTCATTGCCGTCCGGGTCGCTCACGAAACCACCGGCTTCGCGCACCAGCACGATTCCGGCCGCGATATCCCAGGGCTTCAGCCCCAATTCCCAGAACCCATCATAGCGCCCTGCCGCGACCCAAGCGAGGTCAAGTGCCGCCGCGCCAAAGCGCCGCACACCGGCCACTTGCGGCATCAGCTTGTGCAAGGTGGCGCTGAATTCTGCCTTACGCGCCACGCCGCCAAAGGGGATGCCGGTTGCAAATAGGGCCTCACGCATGTCCTTCCGGCCAGAAACCCGCAGGCGCTTGTCATTCAGGAAGGCGCCGACACCCTTCTCCGCCCAGAACATCTCATCTGACGCAGGGTTATAGACCACGCCCGCCACCAGTTCGGTCTTATCGGCGGCGATGCGTTTTTCCACGCCCACGCTGATCGCCCAATGGGGAATGCCGTGGAGGAAATTGGTGGTGCCATCCAAGGGGTCCACCACCCAGCGCCATTCCCAATCATCGCCTCCCGAAGCGCCCGATTCTTCCATCAGAACGGCGAAGCCAGGGCGCGCTTTTGAGAGTTCCTCACGCAAAATCTGTTCGGCGCGAAGATCGGCGGTGGAGACGAAATCCGATGGCCCCTTCACGCTGACCTGAAGCTGTTCCACCTCACCAAAATCACGCAGCAGGCGACGCCCTGCCTTTTGTACGGCGGCGGTGACAACCTGCAAGGCCGGGGAAAGGCGAGCGGAAAGCGGGGGCATTATTCAAGTCCTTGAAGTGTCAAAAAAGCAGGCTACGGGTTAACGCAGAACCGGGAAAAGAAAAAGCCGGCCCCACTTGCGCAGGGCCGGCCTTGGTAAGGGGCGCGCGCTGCCACTATTCTAGCAACGCCTTGTCCTTGCCCTTGCGGATATTGGGCATCAGCATCGCAATCAGCGCGATGGCGCCAATCGCCAGCATGGTGGCGCTGATCGGGCGTTGGACAAACACCATCACGTCACCACGCGACAGCAGCATGGCGCGGCGCAGATGTTCTTCCATCATTGGCCCCAAGACGAAGCCGATCAGCATCGGCGCCGGTTCCAAGCGCAGCTTGGAGCAGAGGTAGCCGAACAGGCCGAAGAACACGGTCTGATACACATCGAACACGTTGTTCTGCAGCGAATAGACCCCAATGGCGCAGAAGATCAGGATCGAGGGATACATGTGGCGATAGGGAATCGCCAGCAGCTTCACCCAAAGCCCGATCATCGGCAGGTTGATGACCAGCAGCATCAGGTTACCGATCCACATGGAGGCAATCAGCCCCCAGAACAGGTCAGGCTGCGCTTCCACCATGCGCGGACCGGGCTGGATGCCCTGGATGATCAGCGCGCCCACCATCAGCGCCATCACCGCATTGGCCGGAATGCCGAGCGTCAGCAGCGGAATGAAGGAGGTTTGCGACGCCGCATTATTGGCTGATTCAGGCCCCGCGACACCTTCAATGGCGCCGGTGCCGAATTCATGTCGCCCCTTGGAGATTTTGCGCTCCATCATATAAGAACCGAAGGAAGAGAGCGCCGCGCCGCCACCTGGCAGAATGCCAAGCAGGCTGCCTACCGTCGTGCCGCGCAGCACGGAGGGGATCGACCGCCTGACTTCCTCGCGCGTCATCATCAGGCTGCCGACCTTGCCGGACATGACACTGCGCGCTTCGGGCTTTTCCAGATTCAGGATGATTTCGGCAATGCCGAACATGCCCATGGCGATGGACACAAAGCCAATACCGTCTGAAAGCTCAGGGATACCGAAGGTAAAGCGCTGCTGGCCGGTTTGCACATCTGTGCCGACCAGGCCAAGCGCCACGCCAAACACCACCATGCCGATGGATTTCACCACCGACCCCTGGGCCAAGACAGCCGAGATAATCAGGCCGAGCAGCATGAGCGAGAAGTAATCCGCCGGCCCGAAGGAGAGCGCGACCGAGGTGAGCAGCGGGCCAGAAGCCGCCACCAGCACGGTGGATACGCAGCCTGCAAAGAAGGAGGCCAAGGCAGCGACAGTCAGCGCCGCACCAGCGCGGCCCCTTCGGGCCATCTTATAGCCTTCAAGTGTTGTGACGACCGAACTCACCTCTCCTGGTAGGTTCAGCAGAATGGCCGTGGTGGACCCGCCATATTGCGCGCCGTAGTAAATGCCTGCCAGCATGATGATGGCGGTGGTGGCGGGCTGGCCAAAGGTGATCGGCAGCAGCAGCGAAATCGTCGCAACCGGACCAATGCCGGGCAAAACGCCGATGGCGGTGCCGATGATACAGCCGATCAGGCAAAACAGCAGGTTGTTGAAGGTGAGCGCAACGCTGAAGCCATGCGCGAGATTGGCCCAAAGATCCATGGTGTTTTGCCTTCCCGATCAGAGCTGCGGCCAGAGCGGCACGCGGATATCCAGATAGCGGATGAAAATGGCCCAGCAGAGCGCGCAAAGGAAGGTACAAAGACCGGCGACGCCCAATGGCCGTTCCAGATGCTCCTTATCTGCAAAGGCCGAACAAATGACAGCGGCTATAATGGCGACCAGGAAGCCGAGTGGTTCAAGCGCCAGACCAAAAAGCGTGAAGGCAGCGCTTGGTAGGAATAAGGCGCGCCATCCTGGTGGCACCGCCGCCACAAGGCAGCCGACAAAAAGCCCAATCCCAAACGCATTCCAGCCAGCGGAAGGAAACCCCGGAATGCGCGCTGCGATCATGCCAACAACGACACCCACGACAGGCCCGGCGATCAGGAAGCCGATTTCGGCGGATGACCATTTCGCCAGCGGATCAGGCCCATTGAACAGACCGAGCAGAAGAACGATACACCCAAGGCCGATCAACAGCCAAAAGGTCAGCATGGGCATATAGCCCGGCCCCATACGGCGCGCGGTGCCCAGATTATGATCCTGGTTCAGCCAAAGGCCGACAACGGCAAAGGCAATGAATAGTCCCGCCGAAAGCAAGTCTTTCGTGTTAAGTTTCATCCTCGTCTCCCACCCTTTGTGACCCTTCGGGTCTGCTTTGCCCCCAAGCCTTTCGGCCCTACTTCGACTTAATCAATCCGCCGTCGCGCCCGCAGCCTGCACCAAAGGCGCCCATTTGGCCACCTCCCTTATGATGAAGCTGTTGTAATCTGCCGCCGAGTAGGTCCCCGGCGTGCCGCCAAGCTCGGCAAAGCGGTTCCTGATCTCGGCGGTTTGCAGCAGGCCGAGTACTTCGCGGTTCAACCGCTCAATAACCGGCGTCGGTGTGCCCGCCGGTGCGGAAAGCCCGAACCAGGAGTCGGAATCCAGCGGGAAGCCCTGTTCGCGGAAGGTCGGCACATCCAGGAAGGATGGGTGCCGTTCTGCCGAACACATGCCAACCGCCACCACCGAGCCCTGCTTGATGTGGGCGGCGGAGGAAGGCAGGCTGTCTGACATCATCGGCACCTGGCCCGCGATCACCGCCTGCATGGCCGGCCCCGCGCCACGGAAGGGCACATGGGTGATTTCCGTGCCGATCAGGCGGCTCATTTGCACAACCAGAAGGTGATTGGACGACCCAGCGCCAGAGGTTGCCACCTGCAAACCGCCCGCGGCCCGCGCGCGCGCCACCACATCAGCCATGGTACGAATGCCTGCGCGCGGATTGGCGACCCAAACGGTCGGGTTGCTGACCACCAAAGCGATATGGGCGAAATCCTTCACCGGGTCATAGCGCACCTTGCTGCCATAAACCGCCGGGCTGATCGCATGGCTCGCGATATTGGACATGACCAGGGTATAGCCATCGGGCGCGGCACGCGCGACGGTTTCACTGCCGAGCGTCGCACCGGCACCGGCACGGTTTTCCACCACAATGGAAACGCCAAGCTTGTCATGAAGACCGGCGGCGATCAGCCGCGCCACCAAATCCGTGGTCCCGCCAGGTGCGAATGGCACCACCAGGCGAATGGACTGGGATGGCCAGGCGCCTTGCGCACGCGCACCTACCGCCAAAAGCGGCGACGTGCCAACACCCAAGACAACGCTACGGCGAGCAACGCTCCTCATCCCTTTGCACCCTTTCTTTATCACGGTTCTATTGCATGGGTTCAAAACCTCGGCAAGCGCGGACCGGCCAAGCCTTGCCTCGGGTGGCGCCAGGGCCGATCATTACCGCGGATCTAAGTCCGCAACAGGAAATCGCCCCATGTCGTCAGCCGACCGCCTGCCCAATGACCCTGAAACCTGCATCCGCGAAGCAGCCGAGGCTGTGGCGCCACGCCTGATCGAAATCCGGCGCGATATCCATACCCGTCCGGAACTCGCCTTTCAGGAAACCCGTACCGCCGAGATTGTAGCGGCGGAGCTTACGCGCCTTGGCCTCACGCCCCGCACCGGCGTGGGGCGCACGGGCGTGGTTGCTGAAATCAAGGGCGGGCGGCCTGGCCCCACGCTTGCGATCCGTGCCGATATGGATGCGCTGCCGATCCATGAGCAAACCGCGCTCCCCTTCGCGAGTGACATTGCCGGGCAGATGCATGCCTGCGGGCATGATATCCATACCTCCACGCTTTTGGGCGTCGCGGCGGTATTGAAGGATCTGGCGTCGCAGCTTGCCGGTACGGTGCGCTTGATCTTCCAGCCGGCAGAGGAAGTGCTGGAAGGGGCGGCTGCCATGATCGCTGATGGCGCGGCGGATGGCATTGATATGGCGATTGGCTTTCACAACCACCCGGATATGCCGGTGGGTAGTTTCGGTTATGTGCGCGGCGCCTGCCTGGCGGCGTCTGACCGGTTTGACCTGATCATCCACGGCAAGTCCGGCCATGCCGCGCATCCGTACGCCGCGATTGACCCGATTGTAGCGGCGGCGGCCTTTGTGCAGGAAGCGCAAACCGTGGTCAGCCGGGAAATCAAGCCGCTGCATCCCGCCGTGGTGACGATTGGGCAATTCGTGGGCGGCACCACCTACAACATCATTCCCGAACGCGTGCATCTGAAGGGCACGGTGCGCACGCTGCATTATGAATCGCGCAATATCGCCGAAGCGGCTTTGCGCCGGCTTGCGGAAGGCATTGGTGTTTCCTTGCGCGTGAAGACGGAGATGAATTACGTCCGCAAGGTGCCGCCGCTCGTGAATGATGATCGCGTGCTTGATCCCGTGCTTGCCGCTGTGCGCCGGCAAATGGGCGATGTGATCAATGAAGGCGAGGCTTCGATGGGCGCCGAGGATTTCGCGGAATTCGCCGCCGTCGCGCCTTCGTTCCAGCTGCGTATCGGTTCCGGCCAGCCGGGGCGCGAAGACCGGTTACACAATGCCTTCTACCAACCGGATGAGCGTTGCATCGGTCTTGGGGTGCAGGCACTATCGCGCGCTGCGCTGGATTTGCTGGCATGAGTGTGCATCGCATCGCGGAATTGACTGCGCCTGAAGTGGCATCCCGTTTGGCGACGGGCGCTGTCGCCATCCTGCCCATGGGCAGCCTTGAGACCCATGGCCCGGCCTTACCGATGGGCGATTATCTGGTGGCGGAGGAGATTGCGAGCGGCATTGCTGCCGCCGCCCTGCTGAAGGGTGCGGATGCTTTGGTTGCCCCCGCCATTCCCTTTGGTGGCGAGGATTTCTTCGCCGGCGTCGTGGGCGGTATCACGCTGACCGTCGCGACTCTGACCGCCGTGATCGAGGAAATGGCCGAAGCCTTCATCAAAACCGGCACGCGGCGCATCATGATCGTCAATGGCCACGCCGGCACCATCGCACCCGCTGATGCCGCTGCGCGCAGCATACGTCATCGCCATGGCGTGATTATCCCGGCGCTGCATCTTTGGCGCGAGGCCGGCAAGCTGCATGGTGAATTGGGCGGGCAGCCCATTACCTTCGGCCATGGCGGGGACCCGGTTGCGTCTGTGACTATGGCGCTGAAGCCAGAGCTCTGCCGCCCCGAAGCTGCGCGGGCGCGGGAAGGTTCTGTGCCTTACCTTGGCGTGCCGCCAACGGGTTTTGGCGCCATCCGCGCCCATGGCGTGGAATTCGCCGTGCCGATGTGGGTGGAAGAAGTAGCACCTGGTGGCGTTGCCGCGCCTGACCCGCGCGGGGCCAATGCCGCCCATGGCGCGCGGATTGTGGAACAGCTTGTTGCTGCCGGGGCTTCCATCTGCGCGCAGCTGCGCGATTACGCGCCGTGAAGCGCATTTGTGTCTATGGCGCGGGCGCCATTGGCGCGCATTTGGCAGCGCGCTTGGCTGCCGCCGGCGCTGAGGTAAGCGTGATCGCGCGCGGCGCCCACCTGGCTGCGATGCGGGCGCGCGGGATCACGTTGCGCGATTCGGTGGGCGATCAGACTTTTCCGGTGCAGGCGGCGGAGGACGCCGCCGAGATTGGCCCAGTGGATGCCGTGCTGGTCACTGTCAAGGCGCCAGCCTTGCCAGCAGTAGCCACAGGGATCGCGCCTTTGCTTAGGCCCGATACACCTGTTGCCTTCATCATGAATGGCATTCCCTGGTGGTATTTCGAAGGCATTGGCGGCGCCTTGGAAGGGAAGCGCCTGCCGGTGCTGGACCCCGATGACGCGCTGCGCCGTGCGGTGGGTGTGAAGCGCGCCATTGGCGGCGTGATCTATGCGGCGAGTGCTGTGGTCGCACCTGGCATCGTCACCTCGGAACATGCCGATCTGAAGCTTTATCTGGGGGAACCTGATGGCGCTGTTTCGCCTCGTGGCCAGGCGCTGGCAGCTCTATTGAGTGCGGGCGCCATGCCCACCGAAGCGGTTGCCAATATCCGCCACCGCATTTGGGGCAAGCTGCTCGGCAATATGGTGGTGGGGCCGCTTTGCCTGCTCTCGCGTCAGGATATGAGGGCAACGCTGGCTGATCCCGCCATCTTCGAAGCCGGTGTAAGGATTTCCGATGAGGGTACGGCACTCGCCCGCGCCCTTAGGCATGATCTGAAAGTGCCGGGCGAAGTGCGCATGCGCCGCTTTGGGGAGACTGCACATAAACCGTCCATCCTGCAGGATCTGGAATTGGGTCGGCCCATGGAAATTGACGCGCTGTTCACCGCGCCCTTGCAGTTGGGGCAGGATTTGGGCGTGCCCATGCCGAACTTCGCGCTGATGGTGGCTTTGGCGACGCAGGCAGCGCGGGCGGCGGGGTTGTATCGGTAACGCCACGCCCTGCATGCTTGGCACAGCTTCGGGACGCATCCACCATGGATAGACGAGCCATGCCCGGTTGCAAAAGATTGACCATAAACAAAAAGGATCAAACGCCATGGCGATTTCTCAGCGCGAAGAACGCGACCTTCTGGGCCACGACGCCTTCTCCCTGATCGCGCCGACCCACCAGCCGGCCATCGCCACTCTGCCGCCTGAGGAGCTCCGCGCCATCGCGATCCGGTTGTGCGCCGAACACGCCTAGCTGCGCGACCTGATCCAAGAAGGCCACCGCGCCAAGCGCGGCAAGGGCGATGCCCGCGCAGCGGCGAATGCCGAAGCCGGCAAGGCAACCCGTTGCAAGCAGGTCTATGCTTCGGCGCTGAAGCGCGTGAATAGCCACTTTGATGAGCTGACGCAGTAACGCCGCCGCGCGGAGCATCGCGCCGCGCTGAAAGCCGCCCTCGCCCGCCGTCAGGCGCTGCGCGCCCAGCATCCGGGTTCGGGCTTTGGTTCAAGCGCGGGTGTGCAGAGCAAGGCTAGCGCAAAGGGCAGAAGCCATGTCCATGGCGCGCGGGTGGGCAGCGTTTCCGCCCAGAACAAGCGCGTTCAGGCGCGCCGCGACGCGTGATGGAAACGGGCGCGGCGGGCCCGCTTTTCCCAACCCCGGATGAGGTGTGGCGGAAGCGTCAGCCGGCCAAAAATGCCAGCACCGCCGCGTTGAAATCAGCCGGGTTATCCGCCTGGACACCATGCGCGGCGCGCGCAATCGTCACGCGCTCAGCATTCGGCATTACGCCCTGCAAGGCATCCGGGATGCGCCCGAATTGCGGTAGGGATTGATCACCACCCACCAATAGCGTGCGGGCGGTGATCCCCGCTGCCTCGGCCCGCGTATAGGGTTTGCGCTGTTCCTTGATCTGCCCGAGTAAGGTTGTGGCATTGTCGCGATTGACCATCTTGCGTGCCACGGAACACTTGGCCCAAGCACCTGGCCCGCCGGTATGTTCGGCAACAACCGTCATGCCTTCTTCCACCTTGCGCTCAGCGATCAGGGCCGCCGCGCGCGCAAAGGCCGATGCCTGATTGCCTGCGGTTGGCGCGACACCCAGGCTTTCATCCAATTCGCCGCCTGGTTCCAGAACCACAAGAGAGGCCAATAATTCCGGATGATGCTGCGCCACGCGAAAGGCGATATGCCCGCCGCGCGAAGGGCCAATCAAAAGTACCTTGCCCTTGCCCGGCGCGCGCATGAAGCCAGCGATATCAGCCGTATGGCGCGCAATGGTGAAATCCCCATCTTCGCGCCAGCTGTCGGGCCAGTAATGGCGCAGGCTGATGGCGTTGGCGTGATACTGCGCCCCAAAGGCTTCCATCTTTCCGGAAAAGGAACGTTGATCACCAAGCGTGCCATGCACCATGATTACAGGCGCGCCGCTGCCCGTTTCAGCATAAGCGATTGGATAGCCATCAATGGTGCTGGTGGCCTGAAAATCCTCATGTCTCGCGGAGAGGGGATAAGCTCCGCATGGCGACGCTTTGGTGTAAACACCTGTGCGCCCCTTTAGACGGGAAAGCGACTATCTCCGTAGAAAATCCTCGAGCCAGCCAAGGACTTCCCCGGGCGCTTCCTCGGCCAAATAATGCCCTGAAGCGACTGCGCCGCCAGTCACCGGGCCATCGGCGTAATCGCGCCAAATGGCCAGCGCATCATACCATCTGGGGATGCTGCCCTTGGCGCCCCAAAGGGCTAATAGCGGGCAGGAGATTTTCTGCCCCGCCGCGCGAGACGCGCGATCATGGACAAGATCAATCGTGGTGGCGGCGCGGTAATCCTCACAAATAGCGGCGACCGTGCCGGGCACATGCAGGGCGGCCAGATAATCCGCGCGCGCTTCCGGATGGAAGAAGGTTTTGTCCTTGGGTTCGCGCGATGTGTGCAGGTCAAACCAATCTTCGATATCGCGCAGGATCATGCGCTCGGGCCGATCATGCGGCTGCGCCAGCCAGAACCAGTGATAATAGCCAAGGCCAAAGGCCATATCGGCGCGCTCAAAATGTTCAAGCGTTGGAATGATATCTAAGACGCAAAGCCGTTCCACCACTTTCGGCGTATCCAGTGCCAGACGATGCGCCACGCGCGCACCGCGATCATGCGCCACAATCTGGAACTGCGGAAAGCCAAGCCCGGCCATCAGCGCCACCATATCGGCGGCCATTTCGCGCTTGGCATAGGGCGCGTGATCGGCGCTGACAGCGGGCTTGGATGAAAACCCGTAGCCGCGCAGATCGGGCGCAATCACCGTGAAATCATGCGCGAGCATCGGCGCCACGCGATGCCACATGGCATGCGTTTGTGGATTGCCATTCAGCAGCAAAAGCGGCGGGCCGGAACCCGCGCGGCGGAGCCTGATGCTCTGCCCATTGGCTTCACGTGTTTCCAGCGTGAAGCCTTCGAAAAACGCCATTTCAGCCGCCGCGACGGGCAGCACCGTGGCGCCCGGCGTCAAAGCCAAGGAAGCCCGATTCCAATTGCGCTGCGCCGCCATCATTGGCGAAAAGCCTGGGTCTGATGGAAACACTCGGCGCCCGCGCCCCCTGCGCCGCCGCCTGACGCGACAGGCGCAGCGCTTCCTGCTGGGCGGCACGTTCGGCGCGTTCCTGCTCGGCGCGGGCGGCGGCGGCGCTGCGCGCACTTGTCGGGCCGGAACTGCCGGCCATGCCGCGGGCCGAGAGCAAATAGAACAGGATATTATTGCGCCCCTGATCCACAGCCCAATCCGTGGGCGTCAGGCCAAGCGCATTGCGGCCATTCAAATCAGCACCGCGATTGACCGCATCACGCGCCGCCGCCAGATCGCCGCGCGTGATGGCATCAAATAGCGCCGGCGTCGGCGAAAGATTGGCATTGTCATCCGCTGGGATGGGCTCTGGCGCGCGGCGCGCTGCGAGACCTGGCAGCGCCGGTGGCCTGGGCTCCTGCGCGCCTCGCTGACCCTGGGGCGCAGCGAATTGTGCGGCAGCGGGGAGGATGTCTGCCCCCAGCAGGGCGATCACGGCCAGGGGAAGCAGGCGCGGCAGGGCGTACATAGAATGATATTAGCCGCCCTAGCCCGGGACTGCCAGCTTTACCCCCAAGGACCCTGCAGTGCTGGTGGCTTTTCGGACGGGATTTCCTGCCCCCACGGGTTGCTGCTTGGCCGCGCCCTCATGTTGGCGGCGAGTTTCTCCAGCGCCGCCACGCGGTTTGCCGTGCGCGGATGGGTCGAGAAAAGATTATCCATCCGCGCGCCCGATAGCGGGTTGATGATGAACATATGCGCGGTGGCGGGATTGGCCTCGGCCCGCTGGTTCACACGCTGGTGCGCGTAATGTTCCAATTTCTGCAGCGCTCCAGCCAGCGCCATGGGTTGGCCACAAATCTCGGCACCCATCCTGTCGGCCTCATATTCGCGTGACCGGCTGATCGCCATTTGTACAATCGCCGCCGCCATGGGCGCCAGGATCACCATCAGCAGCATGCCGATGGGGCCAAAGGGGTTTTGGCCCTGCCGGTTCCGGCCACGGTTGAACATCATGCCGAATTGCGCGAGTGCCGAAATGGCGCCGGCAATGCTGGCCGTGACCGTCATCACCAGCGTGTCGCGATTCTTGATATGCGCAAATTCATGCGCGATTACGCCAGCCACTTCTTCCTCTGAAAGCATCTCAAGCAGGCCGGTATTCACGGCAACCGCAGCCTTTTGTGGGTTCCGCCCGGTGGCAAAGGCATTGGGCTGTTCTTCGTGGATCACGTAAAGCGCTGGCATGGGCAAGCCCGCGTTGGCGGCAAGCTTCGCGGTCAAGTCGTAAAGCCGGGGCGCTTCTTGCGGGCTGATGGGCTGGGCATTGTGCATCCGCAGCACCATCTTATTGCTATTCCACCAGGAGAATAGGTTCATGCTGCCTGCGAAAAGCAGAGCCATGATCATGCCCTGTTGGCCGCCGATCATTTGGCCGATCACGCCAAACAACGCAGTCAGCGCGGCAAGCAGGATGACTGTGCGGGTATAACCGGCCACGAAGCGCCCTTTTTTTCACTCGACCAATGACGTTAAAACCGCTAGGCGAATTTGTCATGACCGAGAAATCTGCAGCCGAAATCCCGGCCACCCCAACGCCGCTCCCCGCCAAGGCGCCACCCGCCAAACCTAAGGAGATTGGCGGCCCGAAAGGCCCAGAACCGACGCGCTTTGGTGATTGGGAACAGAAGGGTCGTGTGAGCGATTTCTGAGGCTGAGGCACCGGGACGGGAAGCGAACGCGCTTGTGGTCTCTGGCGGGTTGCGCCCACCATATCTTGGAAGGCGAGCGTCAAATTCCCGCCCGAATCGCGCGGTTTGGTTTTGTTCTTTTCAGCAGTAGTATAATACTGAAAAAATTAGATAAAAAGAAAAGCGCCGCGCGGCAATATTTTTGTTTTGTTCGCTGACCCTGGCCGGGGGTGATTTTCGGTCCCCGATTCGCCCTCCGGGTCGCCGCCTCAGCGCCATGCCAAAAGCAACGCCAGCAACATGATCGCGGCGCCCGCCAGCGCCAGCGTGATGGGCAGGCCGAAGACCATCGCCCCCAGCCCATAGGCAATGGGGCCAAGCGATTGGCCACCAAAAAAGGCGAAGGCATGCAGGGACATGGCACTGCCGCGCGCCTGGGGGGCGAGCTCGGTCGCGCGGGTTTGGATGGCGTTGTGGATCATGTAAAAGCCAAGCCCAAGGCCCAAGCCCGCCAGCGTCGCCACCAGCAGGGAAGGCGCCAGTGCAAAGCCAATCAACGCCAGGGCGCCGGTGGCGCCGCCAATGCGGATTACGCCCCCTTGGCCGAAGCGCGCCAGTAGGGGCGCGACCAGGGCAGCAAACAACAGCCCGCCCAGGCCAAAGGCACCAATGGCAAAGCCCGCTTCCATGGTGCTGCCGATGGCGCGTTCGATCAGCAGCGGCGCGATGAAGGGGAAGACGCCAAAAACCAGGCCGCCTTCCAACGCAACGGCGGCAAACAAGGGCAACGCAGCAGGGCTGGCGATGATGCCGCGATAGCGTTGCAGCGCGACCATGGGGTCGTAGCGCGTCATCACCTCGCGCGGGGCGCCCCGGGCGGCCAGGATCAGGGCGGCCAGCCCGATGAAGGCCGCAATGGCGCAAACCATCAGCACGCCGCGCCAGCCGGCGATGGCGGCGATGGGGCCCGCAACCACACCGCCTGCGATCTGCCCGCTAATGCCGAAGATCAGAATACGCGAAAGCGCCACCTGGCGGTATTTGAGCGATACCGCATCCCCCATAATGGCAAGCGTGAGGGGCATCATGCCCCCTGCCGCCATGCCGGAAGCGGCGCGAAACGCCATCAGCCAGCCAAAACTCGCCGAAACCGCAGCAGCCAGCAGCATGACGCCCAGCAGCGCGACGCAAATCATGACAATCCGCCGCTTGCCGATAGAATCCGCAACCGGACCCAGGATCGGCTGCACCAAAGCGAAGGGCAAGGTATAGGCGGTACCGAGCAAGGCGGCCTCGGCGGCGGTGACGCTGAATTCGCCGGCGATTTCGGCCACCGTCGGGTCAGTCACGCGTGTGGCAAAGGCGCCGGCAAAGACCGCCGGGCCGAAAATCGCCAAAACGCGGCGCATCTTGGCTTTTTCGGCGGCCTCGGCTTCCCCTGGCGCTGTCACGCGCGCCCGGCTTTGGCGGCAGCGACAAAGGCCGTAATGGCGGCGGGGTCCTTGACGCCGCGCGCCCGTTCAACGCCTGAAGATACATCCACGCCCGGCGCGCCAGATGCGGCAATCGCCTTAGCCACATTGGCTGGCGTCAGCCCGCCCGCGAGGAGCCAGGGGCGCGGCGGGTCTTCGCCCTGCATCAGCGCCCAATCGAAAGCCTGCGCATTACCACCGGGCAGGGCACCGCCGGGCGGTGGGCGGGCATCGAGCAGGAAGTAATCCACTTGATCAGCATAATCGGGCAGGCGCGCCAGATCGGCCTTGCTGCCAATGCCAAGCGCCTTCATCACCGGCTTGCCGAAACGGGCGCGGATTTCGCCCGCCCGCGCCGGGGTTTCCTCCCCTTGCAATTGCAGGATATCGAGCGGCACCTCGGCCAATGTGGCGGCCAGCATGGCATCATTCGGGTCCACAAATAGCCCGACGCGTTTCGGGCCATCCGCATGGGACCGCGCGAGCAGACCAGCCTGATTGGCCGTCACGGCGCGCGGGGAGGGCGGGAAGAAGACAAACCCCACCATATCCGCGCCGCCTTGCCGGGCGGCTTCCAGCGCGGCCAAGTCCTTGATGCCGCAAATCTTGACCAGCACGCCTAAAGCCCTGCCGCGATGGCAGCCGCCGCTGCTGCCGGGTCTGCTGCGCCAGTAATCGGCCGGCCCGCCACGATCCAATCCGCGCCGGCCGCCACGGCCTCGGCCGGTGTGGCGGTGCGCGCCTGATCTCCCGCCGCGCTGCCGGCAGGGCGCACGCCCGGCACCACCAGAAAGGGCGCAGGGCCAAGCGCGGCGCGCAGCACGCCCGCTTCCTGCTGGCTGCATACCAGGCCATCCGCCCCGGCATTGAGCGCAAGCCGCGCCAAGCGCAGCACCTGATCGGCGGGGCTGGCGGCGACACCCGTGCTCGCCAGGGTTTCGGCGTCAATGCTGGTGAGCACGGTCACCGCCAGCAGCATGGGGCGCTCGGCGCCGGCTTTCTCAGCCTCGGCGCGCGCGGCGGCGATCATGGCAGCACCGCCCGCGGCATGCAGCGTCATCATGGCGGGGCGGAGCGGCAGCAAGGAGCGCACGGCGCCGGCCACGGTGTTTGGGATGTCGTGCAGCTTCAAATCAAGAAACACCGGGCGATGCCGCGCCATGGCGCTGACAATGGCGGGGCCGGCTGAGGTGAAAAGCTCCAGCCCCACCTTCAGCCCGCCGCAATGGGGGGCGAGGGCTTCGGCGAGGCTTTGGGCGCGCGCCGCATCGCCTGAATCAAGCGCTGGGATAATGCGGGCAGCGCCGCTTTGCGGGCGGGCGATCATGCTTTGGTCAGGGCCTTTTCGTCGGAAGCCTGCTTGGCGGCGTTGAGCGCCTTTACCTCGGCTTCCAGGGCGGTCACGCGGCGTTCGGCGGCGCGGCCGCGCCGGCGTGCCGGTACTGCAGCCGCCCAGGCAATCAGCGCGCCCAGCAGAAAGGCGACTGCGGCGATGGACAGCACGGCGATGGAGGCTGAACCGGTCCAGGCGACATCAAAGGGCCAAAGGCGCAATTCGATGCTCTGCGGGTTCGAGAGCATGAAGAGCACAACCAAAATGGCGAGGGGCAGCAAGATGAACCAGCGCATTGTGAGACCTTAAGCGATCAGCCTGGCCACACAATCCCCGGTGATGACTTCACGTCAAGGCATAATCGCGTAAGGCGCGGCATGCGCGATCATCATATCGTCACAAACGCCACCCTCGTTGTTGAAAAACTGGCAGGCAGTCTCAGCGCGTCACGCCTTGCGCGCGGCGGCGCGCTTGGCCGGGGCGGGCGCCTTCCTGGCATTGATGCGTTCGCGCAATTCCTTGCCGGGTTTGAAATAGGGCACGGATTTCGCTTCAACCGGCACGGATGCCCCGGTGCGTGGATTGCGCCCGGTGCGGCCTTCGCGCGATTTGGTGGAAAAGGCGCCGAAGCCGCGCAATTCCACGCGATCACCACGCGCCAAGGCGGCGGCGATCTCGCCAAAGATCGTCGCAACAATCGCTTCCACATCGCCCTGGCGCAAATGCGGATTGCTTGCCGCGAGCTGCGCCATCAGTTCCGATCTTGTCATCCTGGGGTTTCTCCCGAAGCGCTCGTTTGTGCGGCGCCCGAATTGGGGGGTACGCCTAAACCTCTCCTGTCGGAGCAAAGCCCGCACAGCGGCATCACCTGAATGCGCTAAACGAACATCGCCCCGCTCAACGCTGCCAGACTGCCCGGGGGGCGTCAATGCCTAGCCATTCCGTCATTAGCGAGCGAATAAGGCTTCCCGCAAAGCGATTGAGGAATTTCTCTACCCGGTCGCGCGGTTCAAGGTCCCGCACCGGCAAGGCTTCCGCGATGCCCTTTTGGGCGGCGAGCCAGGCGCGCGCCTCGGCCTCTCCGCCAATGGCGTCAATCAGGCCAAGGGGTAGTGCCTGACGCCCGGTAAAGACCCGCCCATCTGCTAGTGGGCGCACGCGCGCTTCATCCATGCGCCGGCCCCGGGCGACGATGCCAATGAATTGGCCGTGCAAATCTTCCAAAACGCGCATCATCTCTGCCCGGCCCTGCTCGGTCATGGGCTGGAAGGGGTTGGGCTGCCCCTTGAAGGGGCCGGTGGCCAGGATATCCGGGCGCACGCCAAGCCGTGCCATTAGTTCCGAAACATCAAAGCTTTGTAGCAGAACGCCGATCGAGCCCGTAACCGTCGCTTCCCGCGCCAGCACATGCTTGGCCGGCATCGCGATCATGTACCCGGCTGAGGCGGCAGTGCCGCCCATCAGGGCCACGATGGGTTTTTTCTCGGCAAAGCGCTTGAGCGCGCCATGCAGCGCCTCGCCGCCCGACATGCTGCCGCCGGGGCTATCAATCACCAGCAGCATGGCGCGGGCGGAGGCATCGCGGCCCGCTTCTTCGATCACTTCGAGAAGGCGGCGATCTTCGGTGATGACGCCTTCGATACGGAGGCGCAGCACATGATCATTGGACGCGAGCCCGCCCAGATTGCCTTTGCCGAACATCGCCGCAAGCGCGGCGATAGCGCCAATCACGGCGAGCGCACGCCAAAAGGTGACGCGCCGTGACAGGCGGCGCCGTTCGGCCAGGAGATCGGCTTCAAGCGACATGAGTTGTTTGTGGAGCGCGACGGGGATTGGAGCAAGGGGTGAGGCTGCAACGAACCTAAATTAGTCCTTGCAGAAATGACTCGACCTTGAGGGCAAAAATGCCCTGCCCCTGGGCGTAGTCACCTTCCCGCGCGTATGCGTCAGGTTTTCCAGGGATCAATCACCGCGAGCCCCGCAGCATGCAAGGCGCTTGTGTCGCGCGATGCCACGGCGAAAACATGTGCAGCGGCGATGGCGCCGATATAGCCATCGGGCGTTAGGAAGCCCCTGCCAGCAGTACGCGCCTTGACCGCGAGATCGGCATAGTGCTGCGCTGCCTGCGCATCAAAGGGCAGGATGCGGCCGGCAAAGGCTTCCAGCAGGCCATCAATCCGCACGGCCAATATGGTCTTTCGCCTGCCATCCGGCAGGACGCCGATGCCAAACAGAAGCTCGGCAATGGTGATGCCGGGCAGAAACAAGGTCTCGGCAAGCTGGGCATCGAGCCAGGCGCGGATCGCTGGATGGGATTCGGGCTTGATCGCTTCAGAGACCAGATTGGTATCCAGCAGGATCATGCGCCCTGTCCCGTCATGCGAAGGTAATGGGCTCGGCGGGGCGGCGGTCGCGGAACTGGTCGAGGCTTTGCTCCAGCGCCGCCATATCGGCATTGGTCAGCCCCAATTCCCGGCTCGCAGCCGATGGGGCTGTGCCGAGAAGCAGCCGACCCTCTGGCTGTACAGCGGCTTCCGGATGGCGCGCATTTCGGCTTCCGTGCTGCGATTATGCTGCGCCGCGCGGAGCTTCAGCGCGCGATGCGCCTCGTCTGAGAGGTTGCGAATGGTGACAGCGGCCATGATAGCATCCCACGAGAAATGACTTCGTTGCTATCAGATCACGGTAACTGATAGCGCTTTCCAAGCGCGATGACGCTGCCACATGAAAAACCCCGGGGCGTTGCCACCCCGGGGCTATCAGTTGGTTAGCCGTGACGCGGGGAATTATTCTTCCCCGGTAATCCCCCGGCGGCGACGGATGGCCGCGCCCAGGATATCGCCGAGCGAGGCACCGGAATCGGCCGAGCCATATTCGCGCATGGCTTCGCGTTCCTCTTCCACTTCCTTGCCTTTGATGGTCAGTGTCAGGCGGCGCGCGGCGCGGTCCACGGCGGTGACCTTTGCATCGACCTTTTCGCCAAGGGCGAATTTGTCGGGGCGCTGGTCGCCACGGTCGCGGGCCAATTCGGCGCGGCGGATGAAGCCGGTCAGCACACCATCCACCTTCACTTCAATGCCGTTCTGCTCGACCTTGGTGACGACGCAGGTGACCACATCACCCTTGCGCACGCGGTCCAGCACTTCGGCGGCCGGGTCGGCCTCAAGCTGCTTGATGCCGAGCGAGATGCGTTCCTTTTCCACATCCACATCCAGCACCTTCGCCTTGATCATCTGGCCCTTGCTGTAGGCCTGCATTGCCGCTTCGCCGGCTTCGTCCCAGGAAATGTCGGACATATGCACCATGCCGTCAATTTCCGCGCCGACACCGATGAACAGGCCGAATTCAGTGATGTTGCGAACTTCGCCTTCGATGGTGGACCCCACCGGATGCGCTTCCACAAACAACTCCCACGGATTGCCCTGCGCCTGCTTGAGGCCCAAGGAAATGCGGCGCTTCGGTTCATCCACATCCAGGATGATCACATCCACCTGTTCTGAGGTAGAAACGATCTTGCCGGGATGCGCGTTCTTCTTGGTCCAGGACATTTCGGACACATGGACCAAGCCTTCAACACCGGCTTCCAGCTCCACAAAGGCACCGTAATCGGTGATGTTGGTGACGCGACCAGCGAATTTCGCGCCAACCGGGTATTTCAGCGCGACGCCATCCCACGGATCGGACATCAGCTGTTTCATGCCAAGGCTGATGCGCTGCGTGTCCTGATTGAAGCGGATCACCTGCACCTTGACGGGCATACCGATGGTGAGCGCTTCGGAGGGATGATTGATGCGCCGCCAGGCGATATCGGTGACATGCAGCAGGCCATCCACGCCGCCCAAATCCACGAAGGCGCCGTAATCGGTGATATTCTTCACCACGCCGTCCAGGATCATGCCTTCCTTGAGGCCCTGGATCAACTCGCTCCGCTGCTCCGCGCGGGTTTCTTCCAGCACGGCGCGGCGGGAGACGACGATATTGCCCCGCGCGCGATCCATTTTCAGGATCTGGAAGGGCTGCGCATTGCCCATGAGTGGCATCACATCACGCACCGGGCGGATATCCACCTGAGAGCCCGGCAGGAAGGCAACCGCCCCGCCAAGGTCCACGGTGAAGCCGCCCTTCACGCGGCCGAAAATCACGCCATTCACGCGAATTCCCGCCTGATGGGATCTTTCGAGCGTGGTCCAGGCTTCCTCGCGCCGCGCCTTCTCGCGCGACAGCACGATGGAGCCATCGCGGTCTTCATAACGCTCGACAAAAAGTTCGATAACGTCACCTGGCTTCACTTCGGGCTTCTGGCCCGGGGCGGCGAATTCCTTCAGCGGAACGCGGCCTTCGCTTTTCAGGCCAACATCAACAACGGCGAAATCGCCGTCAACGCGAATAACGCGACCGGTCACGACCGAGCCGGCAAAACCCGTATCTGGGCCAAGCGTGGCATCGAGAAGTGCGGCAAAATTCTCCACGCCAGCATTGGCGAGGCTGGTGGCAGTAGCCATGCAGTTTATGTGTCCTGTATGCGCCGCAGGCGCGGCGATTGGGTCGGCGCCCTTCCACCCGCAGGGGAAGGACGGCTTGACCCCTGCGCGATGCGCAGGAAGGCCCAAGGGTTCAGGGCGGGATAACGGACCACCATTTGCCGGCCCAAGGTGGGCAACGCCGAAATTTCCACCACAGAGCAAGGCGGGGTCTTAGGGCCTGACAGCTTGGCGCGTCAAGGGGAATCAAGCTTTTTCTTGATCAAAACCAGCGCGGCGTCGAAGGCCTGTTCGGCATCAAGCGCGGTGGTGTCTATTTCGATGGCATCCGGGGCGGGTTTCAGCGGGGCCACGGGGCGATTGGCGTCTTGTGCATCGCGGTCGCGGATTTCGGCTTCAACCCGGGCGGGGTCGGCCGCGACACCGCGCGCTGTCAGTTCCAGAAAGCGGCGCCGGGCGCGTTCGGCGACACTCGCGGTGATGAAAAGCTTCACCTGGGCTGCGGGGAAGACCACCGTGCCGATATCCCGTCCATCCAGCACGGCGCCTTGCGCGGCGCCGAAGCGGCGCTGGAAATCAAGCAAGGCCGCGCGCACGGCGGGGATGGCGGCGACCTTGCTGGCCGCCATATCGGCCAACGAGCCACGCAAATCACCGCGCGCCAGGTCTTCGGGCTTCAGCGCGCGGGCTTCGGCTTCGGAGATGCGGGCATCTTGCGGGTCTATGCCGCGATCCAAAACGCGCCGGCCAACGGCGCGATAGAGCAGGCCGGTATCCAGGTAAGGCAGGCCAAGCTCGGCCGCCAGGCGCCGGGCGAGGGTGCCCTTGCCGGCGGCAGCGGGGCCATCGACCGCGATCACGGTACCGGCGGGTAGCCTCATGCGGCGCGGATCGCGTCCGACCCTGCCAGCCGGTTCATCAGCGCGGCGAAACCAGGGAAGGAGGTGTCAATGAAGCTCGCATCATCCACCATGACGGGGTTTTGGGTGGCAAGGCCCAGGACCAGCGCAGCCATGGCGATGCGGTGATCCATATGCGTGGTGACCAAGCCTCCGCCCGCGGGTGGCGCGCCAGTGCCATGCACCAGCAGATCATCACCTTCGATCGTCACCTTGGCGCCGTTCGCGTCAAGCAGCGCGGCGGTGGCAGCGAGGCGGTCGCTTTCCTTCACGCGGAGCTCCGCGAGGCCGCGCATGCGTGTGGTTCCCTGCGCGAAGGAAGCCGCGACGGCCAGGATCGGGTATTCGTCAATCATGGAAGGAGCGCGGCCCGGCGGCACATCCACGGCCTTAAGCGCCGTATATTCGCCGATGATATCGCCCACCGTCTCACCGCCTTCGATCCGAGCGTTTTCGATCTTGAGCGCGGCGCCCATTTCGCGGAGGGTGGTGAGAAGCCCGGTGCGCAAAGGATTGAGCCCGATCTGCGTCAAGTTGATGCGCGACCCAGGCACCAGAAGTGCTGCGACCAGCGGGAAGGAGGCCGAGGAAGGATCGCCCGGCACCTTGATCGGCGCGGCCTTCAATTCCGGCTGGCCATCCAGGCGCACCACGCGGCCTTCGGCGGTGTCTTCCACCGCCACCATGGCGCCGAAATGGCGTAGCATGTTTTCCGTGTGATCGCGCGTCGGTTCCGGTTCCACCACGCGCGTGATGCCTGGCGCACAAAGCCCGGCCAGCAGGCAGGCGCTTTTGACCTGGGCCGAAGCTACGGGCAGGCGGTAATCCAAGGGCAACGGGTCCGCTGCGCCGCGCACCGCGAGTGGCAGGCGCCCGCCTTCGCGGGTCCGGAATTGCGCCCCGGTTGCTGAAAGCGGGTCGGTGACGCGCTTCATGGGCCGGCGGCGGAGTGACGCATCGCCGGTCATCACCGCAAACAAGGGATGGCCGGACAGCAGGCCGAGCAGCAGGCGGGCCGCCGTGCCGGAATTGCCCATATCCAGCACATCGGCGGGTTCGGTAAGGCCGCCGACACCGCGGCCAGAAACACGCCATTGGCCGGGGCCGAGTTTCTCAATCTTTGCACCCAGCGCCCCCATGGCGGCGGCGGTGCGGAGCACATCCTCACCTTCCAAAAGCCCGGTGATATCGGTGGTGCCGACGGCGAGCGCGCCGAACATCAGGGCGCGGTGGCTGATGGATTTGTCGCCGGCCACCCCAGCGCTGCCGGAAAGCGGGGCAGAGGGTTTGCTGGAACGGAAGGGGCGGGGCAGGACGCTGGACATGGGCGCGGTTTGACATGGCAGGGCAGGGCGTGGCAATCCGCGCTTTTCTGGTGGTACGGAGTCGGTCTGATCATGTCGGGCGGATTCATTTGCAAAACCGTGCCCAGCGGAAGTCAAGAGGCGTTTGCATGGCGAAGCTAGAACTCGGCCTGAAGCGGACTTGCGTCGCTTGTGGCGCGAAATTTTATGATTTGTTGCGCGCCCCGGCTGTCTGCCCGAAATGCGCCACGGAACAGCCGGCGGAACAGCCGCGCCTGCGCCGCCCTGGCGCGAACCCGCTGGATGAACGGCTGAAGAAAGCGCCCGGCACGGCAGAGGCCGAGACCGATGATATCGAAGTGGCTGACATCGAAGGCGATGAGGCGATTGAAGACGCCGAAGAGCTGGAAGATGACGCGGAGGATATCGGCGAGGATATCGAAGTCGGCACCGACCGCGACGAAGAACAGTAATCTTTTTGGGCGGCCTTACCCGGCCCGCTTTTTTACGGACTGCGCGCGCCAATCGCCTGAGGCGATGGTGGGCGCGGCACCAAGATTATGCGGCGCCATCACATAGGCCCAGGCGCGGCGGCGCTGCCCGGCCTGATCCGTCACGGTCATGATGGTGCGGCGATACATGCCGGAGCTGCCGCCATTGGGCGCGGCATCTTCGATGTCATCCAGAATGGGCAAGGCGCTGGCGATATCCTGAAAGCTCAGAATTTCTCCCTGGATGGGGGTGGCGGCCCCAAGGATGAGGGCAGGGTAATCGCCAAGATCAAATAGCGTGCCGGTGGCCTGTGCCGGCGTGGTGGCAGTGATGCCGGCCTTGGCGGCGGGACCATGCCAGAAGCCGCCTTGCATGAGCGTGCCATAGACAAAGACATCGGGCAGGATGTGGCAGCCTTCTGCGTCACGCGCTGCGGCTTCGACAGGCTGCGGGTGCAGGCCATGGGCGGCGAAGCCTCGGCGCACTGCGTCCAAATATGTGGCGGGCGGGGCGACAAAACCTTGTTGGCGTTCGGGCGTGACCTGATACGCGCTGGCTTCAAGCGCCGCGCCATCGGGCAGGATGATGTGGCGCGTGCGGCGCTGATAGGCGTGAGGCGCGCCTTCCTTCTGGTCGAGCGCTTGCCAGCCAGCAGCAGAGACTTCCAGCACCACGCCTTCAATGTAACCACCAAGCCGGCTTTGGAAATTCAGCGCGCCGCCGCCGCGGCTTTGGCTAAAAAAATCGAAGGTTAGGCGCGCATCGGGCAGAATGCCGGGGCTGATTGGGCGGATTGCTGCCGGGTCATGGCCAGTGCGCGCGCACCAATCGCGCCAATCTTGGTCGTCGGTGTTGGAGCCATAGGCGAAGCTGTAACGTGGGATCATTCTTGATTAGCTGAGCGCCAGCACCACGAGCATCAGGCTACCGAGCACGATGCGATAATAGCCAAAGGGCGTGAAGCCGATGCGTCCGATCAATGCTAGTACGGCGCGCACTGTGATGAAGGCAACTATGAAGGCCGCGATAAAGCCAACCGCGATATGCCCGAAGGCGCTTGGGTCAATCTCGCTGCGCACCTTCCAAAGACTATAGAAGCTGGCGGCAAAAATGGTTGGGATCGCAAGCACGAAGGAAAACTCGGCCGCAGTACGGCGTTTTACGCCGATCAAAAGTGCTGTGATGATCGTCGCACCCGAGCGCGATGTGCCGGGGATCATCGCGAGCGCCTGGCCAAGCCCGACCAGCACGGCGGCAAGTGGGCCGATTTCCGGCACGCTATGAATGCTCGGCGCCGGGCGCAGCTTTTCAATGGCGATGATGGCAATGCCGCCAAGAATAAGCGCAATGGACACAACCCAGGGGTTGAACAGCAGCGTCGTGATGGTTTTGTGAAACAGCAAGCCGATAATCGCCGCCGGCAGGAAGGCGAGCATGAGGTTGACGACGTAATAGCGTTCCCGCCCTGGCCGCCACATGCCGCGCAAAAGATCCACAATCAGCGCGCGATAAATCCAGCACACGGCAAGAATGGCGCCAAGCTGGATGGAGATTTCAAAAACCTTGCCGGGCGGGCCCTGGAAGCCGGTCAATTCGCCAAGCAGGATCAAATGCCCGGTCGAGGAAATAGGCAGGAATTCAGTCAAACCTTCGACAATGCCCATGAGCAAGGCAGAGAAAAGGGCGCTCAGGTCCATGCGCGTGATCCATGCGTGGCGCGGGTGGGATGCACGGTGCGCGTTACAGCATTTTCAAGCCAAGTGGAACACTTGGTGACCCGGAAAATGCGACCAGACAAACGTCCATGCGCTCTTGCGCCGGGGCGGGAGCCGTGTCCACGTCCCGGTGAGTTATTTTCAGTAACGGTATTGTTCGGCCTTGAAGGGGCCTTGCGCCGCTACGCCGATATAGCCGGCCTGCTGCGCGGTAAGCTGCGTCAGCGTCGCGCCCACCTTCGCCAAATGAAGCGCCGCCACCTTCTCATCCAAATGCTTGGGCAGGGTATAAACCTTGCGCTCATATTTGGCGGTATTGGTCCAGAGTTCGATCTGAGCGAGTGTCTGGTTGGTGAAGGAAGCCGACATGACGAAGGAAGGATGGCCGGTGGCATTGCCAAGGTTCACTAGGCGGCCTTCGGACAGCAGAATGATACGCTTCTGGTCAGGGAATTCGATTTCATCCACCTGCGGCTTCACATTATCCCACTTCATATTGCGCAGGCCAGAAACCTGAATTTCGGAATCGAAATGGCCGATATTGCAGACAATGGCGCGGTGCTTCATGGCGCGCATGTGATCAACGGTGATCACATCCACATTGCCAGTTGCGGTCACGAAAATATCCGCCATTGGCGCGGCCTGTTCCATGGTGACGACCTGATAGCCTTCCATGGCGGCTTGCAGGGCGCAGATTGGGTCAACCTCGCTCACCATCACGCGGCAGCCAGCATTCCTGAGCGACGCAGCGGAACCCTTGCCCACATCACCAAAGCCACAGACCATCGCGACCTTGCCGGCCATCATCACATCGGTGCCGCGACGGATCGCATCCACCAGGGATTCGCGGCAGCCATAGAGATTATCGAATTTAGACTTGGTGACACTGTCATTCACATTAATGGCCGGGAAGAGCAGGCGCCCATCTTTGGCCATGGCATAAAGCCGATGCACGCCTGTGGTGGTTTCTTCCGAAACACCCTTGATGGCGGCGGCAAGCTTCGCGAACCAGCCTGGCTTGGTCGTGAGGCAATTCTTGATGAGGGCGAAGAAGACTTCCTCTTCCTCATTCGTCGCCTTGTCCAGAAACGCGGTATCGCCCAGTTCGGCGCGCAGCCCGTAATGCACGAGCAGCGTCATGTCGCCGCCATCATCGAGCAACACATTAGGCTCTCCGCCATCGGCCCATTCCAGTGTGCGCTGCACATATTCCCAATATTCCGAGAGCGTTTCGCCCTTCACGGCGAAAACCGGCGTGCCGCGTTCGGCAATTGCTGCCGCCGCGTGGTCTTGCGTTGAGAAGATATTACAGGAAGACCAACGCACATCGGCGCCAAGATGCTTCAGGGTCTCGATCAGCACCGCGGTCTGAATGGTCATGTGCAGGCAGCCCGCGATACGCGCGCCCTTGAGCGGCTGGGCGGCGCCATATTCGGCGCGCACCGCCATCAGGCCGGGCATTTCATCCTCGGCCATAGCAATTTCCTTTCGCCCCCATGCGGCGAGGGAAAGGTCCTTAATCACGTAGTCTTGGGCGGGCATGACGCCGACTCCTTGTTTCTGGTGCGGCGGGTAACACGGGGCGGGGCGCGGGGCTAGAGGGAAAGAAGTATATAAGGATACATTTATGTCCTTTTCGGGCTGGCCCGTTTTGCAGGGCAAGCTAAGCTCGCTCATCAAACCCCGGGGAGGCGCTTATGGCCAAGCAAAGCTTAGGCATTCTTGAACAACGGCGGATCGAAGCCGCCTTTGCCAAGGGCATTTATGAGGAAATGAAGGCGCAGGTCGGTGAAGAAAAGGCGAAATGCATCCTATCGGCCGCCATCATCAAGCTCGCCAAGGAAGCCGCGGCCGACATGGCCAAGCAGGCGCCGGAGGGGAAGCCATCCTTGGGACATTTCGTCTCCCTCCAGCCGCTCTGGACCAAGGGGGATGCGCTGCAAATTGAGACGCTCCGGAAGGACGCCAAGCATTATGATTTCAACGTGACGCGCTGCCGCTATGCCGAGATGTATCGCGCCATGGGCCTGGCGGAATTGGGTGCGATCCTGTCCTGCAATCGAGATGGCGCGTTTTGTGAGGGCTATGACTCGAACCTGAAACTGGAACGCACACAAACCATCATGGGTGGCGCAAGCCACTGCAATTTTCGTTACCGCTACGACGAATAGCGCGCATGTCCGGCTACGCTGCAACGGATGGCGCGGCTTATGAACAGAGCATGGGCCGATGGTCCCGCAAGCTGGCGGATGCTATACTGGATGTGCTGGTGCTGCCGCGCGGTATGGCGGTGCTCGATGAGGGCTGTGGCACCGGGGCGCTCGCGGATGCCTTGGCACTGCGCGACCCTATGGCGCGCATCACCGGCATTGATATCAGCCCAGCGTTTTTGCAAGCCGCGCGGGCGCGCGTGCCGGGTGGAGATTTCCCCCAAGGTGATCTCTGCGCGCTTGATCTGCCAGATGGGGTTTTTGATACGGCGCTCTCCCTGCTGTTGCTGCAATTCGTCCCAGATCGCGCCGAGGCTGTGGCGGAAATGCTGCGCGTGACGAAGCCTGGCGGCGTGGTGGCAGCAGCGATGTGAAATTTCACTGGCGGTTTTTCGTTTTTGCGCGCCTTCGCCGATAGTGTTGCCATCACCGAACCGGAGGGCGAGGCGTTTCGCGCGCGCTATTGGGCGGACCCGGTCGGTGCGCCAGGGCGCATGACGCCCTTGTTTGACGCGGCGGGCATTGAACAGGTGACGGAACGCGACATCGCCATCCGCCAGGACTTCACGGATTTTGAGGATTGGTGGGACCCTTGGGCTGCTGGCGGGCGGGGCATTGCCGGGGCCTTCATCGCCGCACTGCCCGCTGAGCGCATTCCGCCGATCAAGGAATTCGCGCGCTGTGCCTATCTGGCCGGTGACGCTGATAGGCCGCGTTCCTTTGTGGCAATGGCGCGGCTGGCGGTGGGGCGGAAGCCTATTCGCCCTTGATCCCGGTGGCGCGCGCCAATTCCGTGTAATGCGCGATTTCGGCGCGGACGAATTCTTCCATCTGTTGCGGCGTTGAAGGTGCCGGTGTGGCGCCCGCCGCTTGCAGCCGCTGTGCCAATTCTGGCTTGGCCGAGGCGTGATGGAGGGCCGCCGCGATGCGCGCGCGGCGATCAGCCGGCAAACCCGCCGGGCCAGCCAGCGCACGCCAATCCAAGGTGCGATAGCCGGGCATGCCCAACGCATCGGCCATTGTTGGCAGGTTCGGAAATTCGGCGGAGCGTTCCGCGCCACTAACCGCAAGCCCGCGCACCGTGCCCGCCTGCACCATGGGCGTGACGGACGCGAAAGTCGCGAAGCTGAAGGCAACATCGCCGGTGGCGAGCGCCTCGCCGGCCGGCCCGCCGCCCCGATACGGCACATGCACGAAACTCACGCCAAGCCTTTTGCCGAAATCCGTCACGCCAAATTCCTGCCAGCCACCGGGGCCAGAGGCGGAATAGGTGAGCCCACTTAGCGTGGCGCGCGCCAAAGCCACCAAATCCTGCAAGCTCTGCACGGATGATTTCGCAAGCACAGCCACCAATGCCGGCATGTGAATAATCTGCCTGATTGGCGCCATATCACGAATAGGATCTAAGGGCATATTGTGTCGAAGCGCTGCCGGTCCCGCATGCGCGCCGACAATGATGGCCAGCCTATAGCCATCGGACGCGGCGCGCACCAATTCCTGTGTCGCGATCATCCCGCTGGCGCCGGGCCGATTTTCAGCCGCCAAGGGCTGGCCGAGATGTTCTGAAATGCTCTGTTGCAGAATGCGCGCCACCACATTCGTCGCACTGCCTGGTGCGAAGCCAAGCAGCAGACGCATCGGGCGCGTGGGGTAGGCAGCGGATTGCACGAACGCGGCGGACGAGATGTAGGCAAGCGCCCAAAGCGCGCAAGCCGCGCGTCCGGCGCTGCGGAAAGCCCAAATGGCGAATGCCTGGATCATGCTGCGCTATCCCCACATGCTACCGCTCCATCCTGCAAAGTCATTTTGAGCGAAGCTGGCCACGCCTTCCCTATTCAGGCAACCCAAATGGGTGAAGAATGCGCCTTCGACTGCGGGAGGAAGGCAGCGTCATGGATATGGAACGCATCGGATTTTTGGGGCTGGGCGCCATGGGCGGCCCGATTGCAACGCGTATGGCGGATTGGGCGCAGCGCAATCCAGGCAAGCGCATTCTGGTCTTTGATCCCCGCGCCGAAGCCATGCAACGCGCCACCGAAGCGGGGGCCGAGGCCATGGGCTCGGTCGCCGCGGTTGCTCAGCAATGCAGCGTGGTCTTTGCCTGTCTGCCGAGTACCGAAACATCCGAACGCGTGGCCTTGGGCGCCGAGGGCATTGCCAGCGCGCCAGGCGCAGTACGCAGCTATATCGAGATGTCCACCATTGGCAGCGCGGCGATGCGGCGCATTGCGGCGGGCTTGTCAGGAAGAGGGATTACACTCATTGATTCGCCGATCAGCGGCGGCGTGCCGGGTGCAGAGACCGGTGCGCTTGCGGTGATTGCTTCCGGCGCGCCGGATGCGCTGGCTGCGGTGATGCCTTTGTTGCAGGTGGTGGGGCGCACGGTCTTCACCATTGGCGATACGCCCGGCCTTAGCCAGACCATGAAGCTTGCAAATAATCTTCTATCGCTTGCGGGGATGGTGCTGACGGCAGAGGCGTTTTCACTCGGCGCCAAGGCCGGCATTGATACGGCGCTGATGTGTGACGTGATCAATGTGAGCACAGGTCGCAATAGCTCTACGGTGACGAAGTTTCCGCGTGCGGTATTGAATGGGCGGTTTTCGGGGGGCGCGAGCAATGCCATCGTATCAAAGGATTTATCCTTGGCGGTGGCGGAATTCTCGGCCTTTGGGCTTTCCGCGCCGATGGCAGCGCTGGCGCGCGAAATGCTGAGCATTGCGAACAATCGCTTTGGCCCGGATGCGGATATGACTTCGGTTGTGCAGCTTTATGAGGAATGGGCAGGCGTTTCGATGCAATCACCCAATACGGTAAGAAGTGCGGGCTGAAGGGAACGGAAAATGCGTCTGAAGGACAGGATTGCCATCATCACCGGTGGCGCACATGGCATGGGTGAAGCCGAGGCGCGACTATTCGCCAAGGAAGGCGCGGTGGTGATCATCGCGGATCGTCATGCTGATCTGGGTGAAGCGCTGGCGGCTGACATCACCGCAAGCCAGGGACGCGCGAGTTTCATCGCCATGGATGTGGCGCAGGAAGCGGCTTGGAAGCGGCTGATCCAAAAGGTGCTGTCCGATTATGGGCGGATTGATATTCTGGTAAATAATGCAGGCATCAGCGGCAGCGCGGTTGGCGATATGCTGTCACTGGAAGGCTGGAATCAGCTGATGGCGATCAACGCGACGGGCGTCTTTTTGGGCACGACCTTGGTGGGCCAGGTGATGGCGGGGCAGGGCAAGGGCTCGATTGTCAATATCTCCTCCATCATGGGGTTTGTGAGCAGCGCGGAGGGGCATCCGGGCTATTCCGCTTCCAAGGGCGCGGTGCGGTTACTGACCAAGAATGCAGCGGTGCGCTGGGGGCCTCAGGGGGTGCGCGTCAATTCCGTGCATCCCGGTTATCTGCCGCCGATGCTGGGCGGCACGAATGGGCCGGGGCGATCGGCGAAGATTCCGCTCACGCCGCTGCGTCGCCTGGGGGAGCCGATTGAGGTTGCATATGGTGTGTTGTTCCTTGCTTCCGATGAGGCATCCTTCATCACCGGAACCGAGCTGGTGATTGATGGCGGCTTTATCGCGCAATAGGGGCGGGTTTCATGAAAATCGCTGATGCGCAAATCCATATCTGGTCCAAGGGTACGCCTTCCGGCCTGCATCGCAAGGTTTCATCCTATACGGTAGGGGGAGCCTTGCGCGAAATGGATGAGGCCGGTGTGCATGCCGCGGTGATCCATCCGCCGGCAAGCTGGGACCCTGATTCAAATGCCATGGCAGTAGAAGCCGCGCGGCGTTATCCGGAAAGTTTCGCGGTGATTTGCCAATTCCCACCGACGCTCCAGGAATTGCGCCATTTGATTCAGGGCTGGAAGAAGCAGCCTGGCATGCTGGGCTTGCGCTGGGCCTTATTACGCGAACCATGTCTGGTCGATTGATTTTGTACATGACAAGCTCAGCAATGGCCGCCCCTACAAGATGCTGACGGTTCTTGATGAGTACACACGCGAAGCCCTCGCCGTGACGGTCGCCAACGAGATGGGACCATCAGAGGTTCTGGAAGCGCTTTACCCCTTACTGCTCAAACGAGGGAAACCTGAATATCTGCGTTCCGATAATGGCCCTGAGTTCTGCTCCGAACCCTTCACAGATTGGCTGACCAAAGTCGGCATTAAGCCGATCCGGATCTATCCCGGGTCACCCTCGGAGAACGGCTATAACGAGTGGTTTAACGGAACACTCCGCAGAGAGGTGCTCAACGCTGAATGGTTTAGCACCACCCGCCAGGCCCAAACTGTCATCAATCAATGGCTCCACCAATATAACCATGTCCGGCCCCACCACGCCCTCGGAATGCGGCCGCCGGCACCCGAAACATGCTTAGTAAACCCACAAATCACTGGTACATAAAAAAGGGGCTGGACACCGCGGCAAGCCTTGCCTTGCCTTGCCTTGCCTTGCCGCCTTGGCGTGCCCGTTCCATTCTGCCGACCATCTTGAAAGGAAGGCCCCATGGAAGCGCCCGTACTTGTTGAAATTGTGGATGACATCGCGCTGGTCACATTGAACCGGCCAGAATCACGCAATCCGCTTGATCCCGAAACCCAGGATGGGCTGATTGCCACCTTCATGAAGCTCGATGCGGAAGCGAAAGCGCGTGTGGCGATCCTGACCGGTGCGGGCAGCGCCTTTTGCGCCGGCGGCAATGTGCGCCGCATGGGTGAGGCTGCGAGTGGTTCCACAGAACGCACGCCAGCTCAGGCGCGCGGCTACTATCGCCACGGCATCCAACGTCTGCCGCGGATGTTTGAACAATTGGAAGTCCCCGTGATTGCGGCGGTGAATGGCCCGGCCATGGGTGCCGGGTGTGATTTGGCCTGCATGTGTGATTTGCGCATTGCCGGCCAATCCGCACGCTTCGCGGAAAGCTTTGTAAAACTCGGCATTATTCCCGGTGATGGCGGCGCCTGGCTGCTCCCGCGTGTGGTGGGCTTTGCCAAGGCGGCCGAGATGTCGTTGACCGGTGATGCGCTGTCAGCCGATCAGGCGCTGGCCTATGGGCTGGTGTCTCAGGTGGTGCCGGATGCGGAATTGTTGGATGCGGCACGCGCGCTCGCGCGGCGTATCGCGGCCAATCCGCCGCAGGCCGTGCGCATGGCGCGGCGGCTTTTGCGGGAGGCTTGGAATAATCGGCTTGATTCCGTGCTTGAGATGTCTTCCGCCATGCAGGCCGTGGCGCATACTACGGATGACCATAAGGAAGCGCTGGCGGCGATTCGCGAAAAGCGTAAGCCCACCTATAAGGGCGCCTGATCATTGTTCGTGCCTGGGCTGTTGGAGGGACAGCGCGTGCTGATCAACGGTGGTGGCACCGGCTTGGGGCGCGCCATTGGCAGGCGCTACCTGCAATTGGCTGCGCACATCGCGATTTGCGGGCCGCGCCTATCTGTTTTGCAGGAAACAGCCGCGACCCTGCGCGCCGAAATTCCTGGCCCGGATATTGCGGAGCATGGCTGCGATATCCGCGATTCAGCGGCGGTGGAAGCCATGCTGGATGCTGTCTTTGCCGAAGGCGCGCCGGATATTCTGGTAAACAATGCGGCGGCGAATTTTCTGGCATAGACGCACAAGCTTTCCGCGCGCGCACTAAATGCCGTGCTGGCGACCTTGCTGCATGGCGCGGCCTATTGCACCATGGGGAGTGGGCGGGGCTGGATTGATGCGGGGCAGCCCGGCGTGGTGCTGAGTATACTGACGCTCTCTGCCTTGCAGGGCGCTGCCTTCACTGTACCTTACGCCATGGCCAAGGCGGGCGTTTTGGCGATGACAAAAAGCCTTGCGGTGGAATGGGGCCGCCATGGCATTCGGCTGGTCGCGATTGCGCCCGGCACTTTCCGGACCGCGGCAGCGGCGGCGCGGCTACGGCCCGGCGGCTTGGATCACGCCGATGTGCCGCTAAACCGTGCGGGACGTCATGAGGAATTGACCGATCTTGCCGCTTATTTGGTTTCAGAGAATGCTGGCTATATCACGTGCGAATGCGTGTTGATTGATGGCGGGCGGCGTTATCTGGGCGGGGCGCGGGCTGGCGTGATGGAAGCGGAAACCCGTGCTGCCTCTACGCGGACCGTAGCAGATGAAAACGTGCGTGCCATGGTGCTGACCGCGACCGGCAAGGGGTTTTGCGTTGGCGCTGATGGTTCCGCCATTGCGACACGCGGCACGGAACGCCCGACCTATGCGGGTGTGACACCGCCGCCCGGTGATGCGCCACCGACCGAGGATTTCGCACGGCACTATTCCTATATGCTCAACATCGGCAAGCCCGTGATTGCCGGCATCAATAGTGCGTTGGCGGGGGTTGGGCTTTGCCTAACACTGTTTTGCGACATCCGCTTCATGGCAGTGGGGGGGTGAGCTTTCAACGGCTTTTGCGCGGCGCGGCTTGGCCGCGGAACATAGCAGCGCCTGGAAGCTGCTGCGCCTGATTGGGCCGATGAATGCAGCCGATCTTTTGCTGTCTGGCCACAGTATGACAGCAGAAGAAGCCGCTTTGATGAGGCTGGTGCGCGTGATTCTGGCAGATGGTTTTGCCGCTGCTGTACAGGCTTACGCCGCTGGTCTCGCGCATCATTGCTCGCCACGTTCCACGCGCGTGATCAAACGGCAAATGACACTTGCGCCATTTCAAAACCTGTCAGAGGCAGTGGAATTGGCCGAGGTGGAACAGGACGCGACGCGCGGCACGGAAGACCGCCGCGAAGGGGTGGCGGCGTTCCTCGAAAAGCGCGAACCAAATTTCACGGGGCGCTAACAAGCAAGCGATTCGTCTTTTCCATCGCAGCGACCAAAGCTTGGAATTCACGCGCGAAAACATCCCGCGCTGTACCATGCTGCGCCAGGTCATCACCAATCGCGCCAATGCTGCGCTTGCCATCAATGCGCGACAGGATCGCGCTGGCTAAACGCGGCAAGGGCACCGGTACGGACAGGCCATCAAACGTCACGCGCAGCACACCATCGCGCGGCAGGTTAGCGGCGAGCTTCGCGCCATCCAATTCACGCAGGCACGGAACGGCAGCAAGATCATCCCAAGGCGCGCTGATCGCGGGCGCATCGGCGCGCACGCAATAGGCGATATGTACGCCCATATTGCCGGTGATTGCCTCGGCCAGGGCAGCGCGCTGCACAGCATCCATCGTTTCAATGCGCGGGCGGAGTTTGGGGTCTGCCAGATAGGAAAGCGGATCGTAACGCAGGGGTTCCACCAGACACAGAATGCGCAAACCGGCCGCGTGGATCAGCGCATTGAAGGCCGGCACGGTGAAGGCGACATCGCGCGGATTTAACAGCAGATCATAAAGCCCGGCATCGCCGCCCTTTTCATGATCCGTGATCCAGGGATTGCGCCGGAGCCACGCCGTTTCAGGCATTTGCCGCCAGAGCCGCTTGGTAATTTCAACCCGCGCTGCCGGCGCCTCATCAGGCGGTGCCAGCAGGCGCAGGGCATCCTGCACCATGTAAACGCCCGTGCGCCCATGCGGCGCATAGACCATCAGCCCCAAACCGCCCCCTGGCGCCAATACGGAAACCAGCGCGCGCAAGCCGTCTAGCGGATCGGGCAAATGATGCAGCACACCGCAGCAATCAATGTAGTCAAACGGGCCGAGCCCACTGCCCGGCAGATCAAGCAAGGACCCTTCCTGAAACACTACATTGACAAGCTTGCGCGCCACCGCGCGCGCTTCCGCCACGCGCCGCGCCGCCGCTGAACGATCGAGCCAGGTGACATCGCCAGCGCGCCCGGCATTCGTCATCTGCTGCGCCAGCATCACGGTCGCATCCCCGCTGCCTCCCCCGGCGACCAAGGCACGCAGAGGCTCACTGGCCGGGCGGCGGGCGCCGAAAATCCAATGGTCCACTTCGCGCAAATGGCTCGGGCTGCCGATGATCAGGCGTTTGGCCTCATCCCCGGGATCACGCTCCGGATAGGGATAGGCGTTATATTGCGCGGCAAGCGCGGCATCGGCGGCATCTTTCATGACGCCTATCTAGGAAGCCCTGAAAAAGCGGAAAGCCTGGGCCCGAAGGTTGCCCCTGCTCGCCGGGGTGCGTATCTAAAGCGCCATGTCCCGCCTGATTCCCTTTCTTTCGCTTGGCCTGGCCCTGGCCGCCCTGCCTTCCCTGGCGCAGCAGCGCCCGGCCCAACCCGCGCAGCCACCCACGCAAGCCGCTGGCCCGCGCCAACTTGGCACCTTCCGGGATTGGACCGCCGCGACCTATCAGGAAAACGGACAAAAAATCTGCTACGCCTTCACCCGCGCCAGCAAGACCGAACCGAATCGCCAAGTGGTGGTGCTGACGGTCACGCATCGTCCCGGCGGGCGGGATGCAGTGGCGATTTCGGCCGGCTATGCCTATCCGCGTAATGCGGCGGTCACGCTGGCCATCGTCCAGACCAACCTACCCTTCTACACCGGCGGCAATTCCGCCTTTGCGCGTGATGGCGCGGCGGCGGTGGCCGCGATGCGCGGCAGCAATCGCGCCACGGCGCGCGGCCCCGGTGCTGGCGGGCGCGGCACTGTGATTGACGAATTCAGCCTGACCGGGTTTGCCGCCGCTCATGACACGATTTCGCGTGAATGTCCGGCGCGGAAATGAACAGCGCTGTCCTTGATCTGAACGACGCCGAACGCGCACGGATATTGGCGAAAGCTGCGGCCTTCGCGCCGCCGCCTGCGACACTGCCCGACGGCAGGCGCGATCTGGTTGGCCTTTCGCGTGAGGAACTCGCCGCGGAAATGGTAGCGCTTCGCGAAAAGCCCTTTCGCGCACAACAGCTTTGGCATTGGATCTATCATCAGGGTGAAATCGATTTCGCCTGTATGAGCACCATCGCCAAGCCCATGCAAATGAAGCTTGCCGAACGCTTCGTGGTGGGCCGCCCCGAAGTGGCGATGCAACAGGATAGCGCGGATGGCACGCGCAAATGGCTGTTTCGCTTCCGCGACCAGCAGCAGGTGGAAACGGTCTATATCCCCTCGGCCAATGAGGATCGCGGCGCGGTCTGCATTTCAACGCAAGTGGGCTGCACGCTGTCCTGCCGCTTCTGCCATACCGGCACGCAGGCCCTGGTGCGCAATCTGGGCGCGGCGGAAATCGTTGGCCAATTCATCGCTGCGCGCGATTCCTATGGCGAATGGCCAAGCCCCAAGGATGGCGTGCCGCGCCATCTTTCCAATATCGTCGTGATGGGCATGGGCGAGCCGCTTTACAATTACGAGAATATCGCCAAGGCGCTGAAGATCGTGATGGATCATGAAGGCATTGGGCTGTCGCGCCGGCGCATCACGCTTTCGACGTCCGGCGTTGTGCCCATGATGGATCGCTGCGGGGCGGAGTTGGGCGTGGGGCTTGCGGTATCGCTGCATGCAGTCACCGATGAATTGCGCGATGAGATCGTACCGCTTAATCGCAAATACCCGATTGCGGAGCTGCTGGCGGCGTGCCGGCGCTATCCCGGCGCTTCCAATGCGCGGCGCATCACTTTTGAATACGTCATGCTGCGCGGCGTGAATGACAGTGAAGCAGAGGCGCGGGAATTGGTGCGGCTTATTCGCGGCATGCCAGCAAAGGTGAATCTGATTCCCTTCAACCCCTGGCCTGGCAGCCCGTATAAGACCAGCACATCAGAAGCAATCCATCGCTTTGCCGAAATTCTGAATGAGGCCGGATATGCCAGCCCGATTCGCCGCCCGCGCGGCCGCGATATCCTCGCGGCTTGCGGGCAGTTGAAGACGGAAAGCGAAAGAAGGCGGAAGGCTGCAGAATAGTATACGCTTTACGCCCCACCCATCAGGCGCGCCGTTTCCGTTTCAATCTGTTCTTCCAGTGCTTGCATCAGCGGCTTGCGCGCCAAGCCAGCCGGCAGGGCGGGTAAGATGGAAATGGCAATCACCCCCGGCGTCTTGTGAAAGGCGCACTTTCCCCAATGCCGCCCGCTATTGGTCGCAACCGGATAGCAAGGCACCCCACTGCCCATGACCAGCGCGGCCACGCCGGGTTGATAGGGTAACTTTTCTCCGGGCGCAGACCGTGTGCCCTCCGGAAAAATCACCAAGGGTCGCCCTTCATCGAGCACGCGCCTCGCATCGCGCACCATGGCGCGCAGCGCTGCGCCGCCGCCATCCCGATCCACCGCCACCGCCCCGCTATGGCGCGCCGCACGGCCCCAAAAGGGCAGGTCGAGCAATTCGCGTTTCAGCACGTAACTCGGCTGATCCAGGAGGGCGGGCCATACAAAGGTATCAAAGGCAGATTGATGTTTTGAAGCGATGATCGACGCGCCGGGCGCGATGTGTTCCAGACCGGTCACTTCAACGCGAACATTGCAGATGATGCGCAGCAGCCAAACGATAACGCGCGCCCAAAGGCGAATGAAGCGGCGAATGTAGCGCGGATGGAAAGGCAGCAAGGCCATCGCGACCACGGCGCAAAACGCCGTAATGGTTATAAACAGGATATTGAAGACCAACGAACGCAGCCAGATCATGCGCGTTTTCCACCAAAAAAGGCCGAAAGCCCAAGCTCGGCGCCGAGGAATTTCATGTATTCACCGAGCAACAACCCCCAGTTGCGCGGCTGCCGAAAGGCGCCATCCGCGCGCAGCCGGGCCGGTGTCACGGGATGTGCCCGCACCTGCAAGCCCGGCATGGCGCGGCGCAATTCCGTGCGCGCGCGCGGCATGTGATAGCCCGCCGTCACCAGCCGGATGGACGCAAAATTGCGCTGTTTCGCCCAGGCCGCGATTTCCATCGCATTGCCGCGGGTGGAGGCTGCCGCATGGCCAAGCTCTACCCGGCCAGTAAGGTTCGCGGGGTCCACACCCGCGCCGCGCGCCAGATCCGCCAACCGCGAGTCAGGATGTACGCCAGAGATGAAAAGCCGCGACGGTACACCTTCTTCCAGCAGGCGAAGGCCGGTCTCGACGCGCTCGGTCCCGCCGGTCAGCACCACGATGGCATCCGCCGCGCCGGCATCGTCCGCGCCTTGCTGCACGGCGCGCAAGAACCAGATAAAACCGCCAAGCCAAAGCAGTAACAGCGCCAAGGCCAGCAACGAAAGCCTTCGCAGCTTCATGGCAGGCGCCGCAACCACAAAAGGATGCTCGCCATGGTGGCGCCCCAGGCAATCAGCACGGCGCTGGCCGGGATAGCCGCAAGGCCAAGCCAGGGTAGGTCTTGCGGGGTGATTTCAGGCAGCATGGGACCGGCAAGCTGCGACAGCGCCCACAGCAAGGCCTCTGCCAAGGCCACCCCAAGAATCGCCCCCAGTACGGCAAGCCAGGCGGTGCGACGTGCGAAACGCCCAGCAATATCCCGATCCGCCGCGCCAAGCATATGCAGCACCATCACGGAATCCCGACGCGCCGCGATGCCCGCGCGCACAGCCAAAACCAACACCGAAGCCCCCACCACCGCCACCAGCAGAAGCGCCGCCAAGGCCGCAGCGGACAGTGCCCGCGCCACGACAGCAAGCCGCGCAACAAACACCCCATGCGCTTCCGTCACGGCACCCGGCACGGCTTCCGCGACCCCATCGCCGATCAGCACCAGGTCGGCGGCAAGATCGGCCAGGCGCAATTCAATCACGCCGGGCAGCGGCAGCCCTGCGACATCCCCGAGCCAGGGGCGCAGCAATTCCGCCATGCGGGCTGGGTCTACCGCCTGGGCCTCACGCACCGCCGGCAGGGCGCGTAGCACCTCCAGCGCCGCCTCCATCCGTGCCGGTGTCGGGTTCGGGATTTGCACCGTCACGGCGGCATTCGCGCCTTGCTGCCAGCGCTTGGCGAGTTGGCTCACCGCCTCATGCCCCGCCAGCACGCAGGTCGCGAAAAGCGCCATGGCGGCAATCAGCGCCACCAGCAGCCTATCCGCCAACGCGCCGCGCAGGCCAATCGGGTCCGCCCTGCCACCTGCGTCACGGCGCATCAATGACACGGCCTTCTGCCAGGGTAATGACCCGCGCCGGGTGGCGCGCCGGCAAATCCTCGGAATGCGTCGCCACCACAATCGCAGTGCCAAGCCGGTTCATTTCCACAAACAGCGCAATCAACCGCCGCGCTTCGAACACATCCAATTCCGAGGTCGGTTCATCGGCGATCAGCAAGGCCGGGCGCGTGATGATGGCGCGCGCGATGGCGATACGCTGTTGTTCGCCGCCGGAAAGCTCCGTCGGCGTACGCCCGGCCTTTGCCGCGAGGCCGAGCCAATCAAGGATTTCATTGACATCCTGTTTCACCGCGCCTTCCGCCCGGCTCGCAAGCCGCAGTGGCAGCGCCACATTATCCCAGGCGGAAAGATGGCCCAGTAGGCGAAATTCCTGATGCACCACGCCGATCTTGCGCCTGAGCGCCGGGAGTGCCGCGCGTTCCGCCTGCCCGATATCGGTGCCCAGCACCGAAACCACGCCGCTTGAGGGCCGGATCGCGGCATGCATCAACCTCAGGATCGAGCTTTTGCCCGCCCCGGAAGACCCGAGCAGCCAGGTGAAGCTACCCTCCCCCAGCGCGAAGGAGACATCGCGCAGGGCCGCCTGCCCGGGGTCTCCCCCAGGGGTTGGGTAGGCCAGCCCGACACGCCCGAATCTCACCATAAGGCCTGTTTCGCATGGCAGGGGTGGGGGGCTCAATCTTTCGCATGCCGAGAAGCCAGTCGTGACGGAAAATAGGAACATGCTGAGTGAGTGCCCGAATTGCCTTGCTGGGTTTGACGTGCCGAAGCGACTGTTGCGCGACCGCGCGCGCCCCTTGCGCTGCGGCCAATGCGGGACGTTATTCCCCATGCCGAAACCGCCCGCGCCCGAACCGAAGAGTTTTTCCCGGAATGATTCGCCGCCCCCGCCTCCTGCGGAGGAACCTCGGCCTGCCGCCCCACCGACGCTTGCGGTTGAGGAAGCGCAATCCGAGCCCGAGCCCCATAGGGATTCGTCCCCTCCCGAACCCGTGCATGGTGCTTCCCCACGCGGCTTGCGCGCGGCATGGGCCGCTTCCATCACCTTGCTGATTGGTGGGGGCATCGCCACCATCATCAATCCGGAGGCCTTGGCTGACGCCTGGCCACCCGCTGCTCGGCTATTCGCACCCCTTGGCCTCATGTAAGGCGCGCCTGACGCGCGGGTACGACTTCAGCCTGAAAGCACCAAGCTATCCAGGAAGGGCACCTTGGCGCGCGGCATGGATCACGCCCCCGAAAAAGGTTACACGCCTGTCATGCAGGCCTCCCCCCCGCTTCTCGCCGCTGAGGGCATTACCAGGCGCTTCGGCGCGTTGGTGGCAAATAACGCCGTGGACCTGAAAGTGGCGCCGGGCGAAATCCATGCCCTGCTTGGCGAAAACGGCGCCGGCAAATCCACGTTAGTCAAAATCATCTATGGCCTGCTCCGCCCGGATGCTGGGCGGCTGGTCTGGCGCGGCGCGCCGGTGCAGGTGGAAACGCCGCGCGCCGCCCGCGCGCTTGGCATTGGCATGGTGTTTCAGCATTTCTCATTGTTTGAGGCGCTGACGGTTGCGGAAAATATCGCTCTCGCGCTTGATGGCGCGGGCGCCTTGGAAGACATCGCCGACCGCCTTGCCGAAACAAGCTGCGCCTATGGCCTGCCGCTTGATCCCAGGCGTGAAGTCTGGCGGCTTTCCGTGGGTGAACGCCAGCGCGTTGAGATCATGCGCTGCCTGATGCAGGACCCAAGCCTGTTGATCCTGGATGAACCCACCTCCGTATTGACGCCCCAGGAAGCCGAGGGGCTTTTCGCGACGCTCGCCAGGCTGCGCGCCGACGGGCATTCAGTACTCTACATCTCCCACAAATTGGAAGAAGTGCGGCGCATTTGCGAAGCCGCGACCATTCTGCGCCGCGGCCAGGTGGTGGCGCATTGCGACCCGCGCGCAGAAACCGCGGCAAGCCTCGCGCGCATGATGATGGGCGGTGATGTGGTGCCCATCCGCCATGATGTAATCGAAGCGCAAGGCCCGGTGCGGCTGGCGGTCTCGGCACTGTCACTCCCGCCGCTTCACGCGCATGGCATTGCGCTGGATAGGATTTGCCTGCAACTCCGCGCTGGTGAGGTGCTGGGCATCGCTGGCGTCGCCGGCAATGGCCAGGATGAGCTTTTTGCAGCCCTCAGCGGCGAAGAATTGGCGCCGCATGATGCGGCCATTATTATGGATGGTGTCGCGGTGGGCCGCGCCGGCATCAATGAACGCCGCCGGCGCGGTGCGGCCTTTGTGCCGGAAGAACGGCTTGGCCATGGCGTGGCGCCTGCCATGCGGCTCACGGAAAACGCGCTGCTGTCAGGCCATGCCACCAATGGTTTTTTGTGCCGCGGCTTGGTGGATCGCGCCAAGCTGGCCGACTTCGTTGGAAAAGTCGTGCGCGCTTTTGACGTACGCAAAGGCCCCGCCGATCCGGAAGCGCGCGCGCTATCCGGCGGCAATTTGCAAAAATTCGTCATTGGCCGCGAAATCGAGCGCAAGCCCGGCCTTTTGATCGTGGCGCAACCAAGCTGGGGCGTTGATGCGGGTGCCGCTGCCACCATTCGCCAGGCGCTGATGGATCTCGCGCGCGCGCGCAGTGCTGTTCTGGTGATCAGCCAGGATTTGGATGAATTGCTGGAAATCTCAGACCGGCTTTGCGTGATGTTCACGGGCCGTCTTTCACCCGCCATGCCAGCCGCGAAAGCCACACGTGAATCGCTCGGCCTACTCATGGGCGGGGCGGGGATGGCGGCGTGATGAGACTGGTTATGGAAAGGCGCCGCGAAACGCCCATCAGCCTGATGCTGATATCGCCCATGATTGCGGTTGCGCTAACCATGATATCGGCGGCCATCATGTTTGCGCTGCTCGGCAAGAACCCGGTAGCGGCGCTGCAGACCTATTTTCTCGATCCGCTATCGGACTCCTGGGGCTTGCAGGAAGTGGCGGTGAAGGCAACGCCGCTGGTGCTCATCGCTGTTGGGCTTGCGGTCTGCTATCGCGCCAAGGTCTGGAATATCGGTGCCGAAGGGCAATTCCTGTTTGGTGCCATGGCGGGCGGCTATATCGCCATCATCACCCATGGCAGCACGCAAGGCCCAGGGCTTTTGCCGGTGATGCTGCTGGCAGGCGCCGTGGCCGGCGCCTGTTTCGCGGTGATCCCGGCATTGCTGCGTACGCATTTCGGCGCCAATGAGATCCTCAGCAGCCTGATGCTGGTTTATGTCGCGGAATTGCTGCTGGATTACCTGGTGCGCGGCCCCTGGCGCGATCCAGCCGGCTTCAACATGCCCAATAGCGTGGTGTTTGAAGCAGAAGCGACGCTGCCGCTGCTGATGGCGGGCGGGCGGATCAATATCGGCACGCCCATCATGATTGCGGTGGTGTTTGGCTTCATGCTACTGATGGGCCGCACGCTGAAGGGGTTTGAAATTCGCCTGGTGGGCGAAGCACCCCGCGCCGCGCGCTTTGCTGGGTTTTCCGAAACGCGTTTGATTATCACGGTTTTCATGATCTCGGGCGCGCTCGCTGGGCTTGCCGGCGTGCTCGAAGCCGCGGGTACGGTCAAGCAATTGCAGCCCGGCATTTCCCCTGGCTATGGCTTCACCGCCATCATTGTTGCCTTCTTGGGCAGGCTCAATCCCATTGGCTGTTTGTTCGCCGGCATCTTCATTGCCATCACCTTCATCGGTGGCGAGAATGCACAAATCATGTTGCGCATGCCCTTGGATGCAACCCGCGTACTGCAAGGGCTTTTGCTGTTCTTCGTGCTGGTCTGTGATAGTATGCTTTTGTATCGCTTCCGCCTGCTGCGGGGCGCTGCCGCATGACGCTGTTCGAAGCCATCATCCTGACCATTATCACGGCTTCAACGCCGCTGCTAATTGCAGCGATCGGCGAATTGGTGGTGGAACGCGCCGGCGTTTTGAACCTGGGCGTGGAGGGCATGATGGTGGTCGGCGCTGCCGCCGGCATTGCGGCGGCCATCTCTACCGGGTCTTCCGGTTTTGGTGTACTGGTGGCTGTGCTGGCCGGCATGGCGCTGTCCTTGGTTTTTGCCGCCCTCGTGCTTGGGCTTGCGGCCAATCAGGTCGCGGCGGGGCTTGCCTTGGCCCTTCTGGGGCTTGGCCTTTCCGGCGTGATCGGCGCGCCCTTTGTGGGCGTACAGCGCGCGGGCATCGGCAAGATCGAAGTTCCGTTGGTGTCCGAGATTCTTGTCATCGGGCCGGTGCTTTTCCATCAGGACCCGTTTGTGTATGCCTCCATCGCCTTGGTGATTGCGGTCTGGTGGTTCCTCAGAAAAAGCCGCGCGGGGCTTGTGCTGCGCGCGGTTGGTGAAAACCACGCGGCAGCGCATGCGCTGGGCTATCCGGTGCGGCGCATACGCCTGCTTGCCATCCTGTTCGGCGGCGGCTGTGCGGGCTTGGCGGGGGCCTACATGTCCTTGGTTCTGACACCCTTCTGGACCAGCGGCATGACTGCCGGGCGGGGCTGGATTGCACTGGCGATTGTAGTCTTTGCCTCCTGGCTGCCCTTCAGGGCGATGATCGGCGCGTATCTGTTTGGTGCGCTGACCATCCTGCAATTGCATGCGCAATCGGCCGGCGTGCCGCTGCCATCGCAATTTCTGGCGGCCTTGCCCTATCTGATCACGATCCTGGTGCTGGTGCTCATTATGCGGGAAAGGCGCGGCGGGGCAGCGGGACCAGCCTCCCTCGGCGTGCCCTTCGTCCCAGACAGATAGCCCCTTCCGTATTGGTACTAAATTTGCTCTCTCCAATCTGTTTTTAAGGGAGTCCATCATGAACATCACCCGTCGTCACCTTATGGCCGGCTCCGCCGGTCTTGCCGGCACCGCGCTCACCGGCCAGCCGGCCGAAGCGCAATCACGCCTCAGTGTTGGCGTGGTCCTGATCGGCCCCGTTGGCGATTTCGGCTGGTCCCACATGCATGACCAGGGCCGCCGCCGCATGGCCGAGGTACTGGGCGACCGCGTCAATGCCACCACGGTCGAATCCGTGGCCCCGCCCGATTTCGACCGCGTGGTGACGCAGCTGGTCCGCACCGGCCATCGGCTGATCTTCACCACCAGCTTTTCCTATTTCGCCCCCACGCAGCGCCTGGCGCCGCAGCACCCGGGGGTGTTCTTCGAGAATGCCACCGGCCCGACCATGCTGGCCAATATGGCGATTTACAATGCCCGCTTCTACGAAGGCCGCTATGTCCAGGGCGTGATCGCGGCGCGCAAGTCTCGTTCCAAGACTATTGGCTATGTCGCCACCTTCCCAGTGCCGGAGGTGATCAGCGCCATCAATACCGTCATGCGCGGCGCCTGGTCGGTGGACCCTGCCATGAAGGTGCGCGTTGTCTGGGTGAATGCCTGGTCGAACCCGGCGCGCGAAGCCGATGCCGCCCGCGCCCTGATTGACCAGGGCTGCGATGTGCTTTGCAGCCACACCGATGGCCCGGCGCCGCTGCAATCGGCCGAACAGCGCGGCATCTTCGGCTTCGGCCAAGCATCGGACATGACGCGCTTTGCGCCGCGCGCCCATCTGACCAGCAGCGTGAATAATTGGGGCGATTATTACGCCGAGCGTGCCAAGGCCGTGTTGGATGGCACCTGGCGCCCCACGGATACCTGGGGTGGGCTTGGCAGCGGCATGTTCCGCTTGGCCCCCTTCACCAATATGACACCCGAGGAGGTGAGCGAGGCTACGCGCATCCGCGACGCCATCGCCGCCGGCACGCTGCACCCGTTTGAAGGCCCGATCACGCGCCAGGATGGCACGGTAGTGATCCCGGTGGGTCGGCGCCTTTCGGATGATGAAATCCGCGCGCAGAACTACTTCTACCAGGGCATTGATGTCGCGATGCCGTAGAGAGGTTGAAAATGCACCGACCGGGTTCTTCTCCCCGGTCGGTCATCCTTTTGGGTCGCCTATTAGCTCTGACTTATGACCTGGACGCTTGCTTCAAGGCCCAGCGCTGCTGCCAGTGTTTCCAAGCGCCGCAACACGCTTTCCCCAGCGAAAACGCCGCTGCCTTCAACAAGCCGCAGGATCAGCCGCCCACCGCGACGTTCCAAAGACGTGCCTGCAAGCAACACGGTCGTGCCGCCCGAAAGCGTATAAGCCAAGCGAAACGCCGCGCCCAAAATCTCTGCCCGCCGCAGCGTCCCGACATCCAATAACAGGCGCGCCGAAGGCAGGAAGGGCGCTTCCGTCTCGGCCTCATACCTAAGCGCCGCCGCGAGCGCGAGGAAGGCGCGGCCATGATGATCAAAGCCAACGCCGGGCTGGCGCAGCACTCGGAAAAACGCGTGTTCGGCGCGGTAATCCGGATGATCATGGCTGCCGATATCGCTCACCCAACAGGCGGCTTCGCGCAAGCCAAGCGCAAGCGGCGTTTCATCCTCAAACAGTGGCGCGGTCCAGGTGAAAAGTGCCGGCGGCATGGTCTGGTCGCGCCCGAGGCACTGTGCCATTTCATGGGCGGCGGCTAGCAGCGGATCGCGCTTGCGTTCAGCGGCATCAAGCAGGCGCGCATACCAGCCTTCACGCAGACCATTGGCGCTGAAAATCACACGCCGCGCACCGCTTGCGCGGAGCAGTCGACGCAGTACTAACGCAGCAAAGGGCAGATCTGCCAGGCGCTTGCTTGAAGCACCTGGCATGCGTTCCAAGGTGCGCCGCGTGGCGGCCATCAGCACACCGGATAGATCTCGCGCTTCGTCGCGCGTCAGGGCGTAATGATGCACAATGGAAAGCGGATAGCTGGTTTGCGCCATGTGCATGCGCGCCATGGCGCGCCAGGCACCACCCACTAGATATAAATCTCGCCCGGCTGCACTGTGCACCCAGGGCATGCGCGCCAATTCTTGCGTGACAATCGCACGCGCCTTGCCGATATCGCCCCTCGCGCGATCTGCAAGGCGAATGGTACCA
>Ga0194122_10000490_pt1 | contig 58487 bp, 70 predicted proteins | sample TA2MahCa10mmetaG_FD_155487 | JGI IMG/M metagenome (GOLD analysis project Ga0194122, IMG submission 155487) | Freshwater microbial communities from Lake Tanganyika, Tanzania - TA2015021 Mahale Deep Cast 10m | ecosystem: Environmental > Aquatic > Freshwater > Lake | place: Tanzania: Lake... | reverse complement strand
AAAGTGATTCCAAGCGGCCAATTACTTCAGCACTTGGCAGGCTTCAAGGAGAGTATGTAACTGACTTTAATCTCCTTGCAGCAGGTGCGATCATGGCTGCTCTTCCAACGCTAATAATCTTCCTAATACTTAAGCGCCAATTCGTCTCTGGTTTAACTCTAGGTTCAACAAAGGGTTAGTGCTATGAAAGCTATCTATATAACTGAGTTTGGCGGCCCTGAAGTAATGGAGTATCTAGATCTTCCTGATCCAGTTCCGGCAGGAAGCCAAGTTATCTTGGATGTCACTGCTATCGGGATTAATTACGCTGATACTCACCAGACTGAGAATTCATATCTATCTTCGCAGAAGCTGCCGTTAATTCCTGGAATGGAAGTTGTTGGCAAAATGCCAGATGGTTCAAGAGTTCTAGCACTTGCTGCAAGTGGGGGATATTGCCAGAAGACTTTAGTAAATCCAAAGACAGTAATCCCGCTGCCAGATAAAGTCAGTGATGGCCAAGCACTTGCAATGATGGTGCAGGGCAGTACTGCTCATATGATCTTAAAGAAGATGGGCCAGATAAAAGCTGGCGAGAGCGTTGTGATTCATGCTGGAGCAGGAGGAGTGGGAAGTGTTGCGATTCAACTTGCCAAACTATGGGGCGCCTTTGTTATTGCGGTGACTTCAAGTGATGAGAAGAAGAAATTATGTATGGAACTTGGCGCAGATGTTGTTGTTGATGCAGGAGAGGCTGATTTAGCGCAGGCTCTTATTAAAGCTAATAACGGCAAGGGTGTTGATCTAATCCTTGAGATGGTTGGCGGAAGCACCTTTGATCAATCACTTGATGCACTTGCCGCCTTTGGACGAATAGTTTTCTATGGCATGGCATCAAGAAAACCACCAAAGACTCTCCATCCAGGAGCGTTAATGCCTAAATCACAGAGCGTAATTGGATTCTGGCTAGTTAATGCCTTGGCAGATAAGGAGTTAATGGCAGAGGTTTTTATGGATCTATTTGGAATGATTATTAGCGGAAAATTAAAGCCAGTGATCGGAAGTACTTATCCGCTATCAAAGGCCGCGGATGCTCACCGCGATATGTTGGCGCGCAAAACTGTCGGCAAAATCGTGCTAGATCCAGCGAATTAACCAAGCTTTGAAATCAGGTATTCTTAAGCCTCGCTTTTCTTTCTGCCCCCCTAGCTCAGTCGGTAGAGCGTTTCCATGGTAAGGAAAAGGTCATCGGTTCGATTCCGATGGGGGGCTCGCAGTAAAGCAAGAAACTCTTGGCGGGGTAGCTCAGCTTGGTAGAGCAAGCGGCTCATAATCGCTGTGTCGTGGGTTCAAATCCCGCCTCCGCTACTAAGAAACCTTGCGGTTTGGAGTAAATCCAAGTCGCGAGGTATTCTCACCGCCCTATCTAAAGAAAAAAATCAAGGAGTCACCATGGCCAGCAAGAGTGCGGATGTCCGCCCAAAGATCACTATGGCCTGCGTTGATTGCAAAGAACGTAATTACATCACCAGGAAGAATCGCCGCAACGATCCAGATCGTATGGAACTTAAGAAGTTCTGTCCTCGTTGCAAGACATCAACTCTTCACCGAGAAACCCGTTAATTAAGGGCCAGCTATGGCTGGATCAATTCGAATCTGTTTAATAGCAGATAATTTCATTGAAGACTTTGCTAAATGTGTTTCATCAATTAGAAGCTATAGCGATGTTCCAATCACAATATTTGCCTCAGGCAAAGAGCTAGCAAGCTATCAAGAGCGTTTTAAAGATGAGAATGTTATTTTTCAGAAGAATAAACTGGGCTGGGGCCATAGCATCAACTACTTTCTAAATAATTCAAGTGAGAAGTATTTAGTGATTATGGATCCCTCAACGATATTTACCTCAGATGCCATTACCCCGACTCTGGAACAACTTGAAAAGGGCTTCCAGGCTGTGGGCTGGCGCGGCGGTTTAGTAAATGTTGATGATCAATGGCGAAGCGTTGATGATAAGGGCGCAGGAGAAGTTGATGTTTTATTTAGTTATTTTCTAGCACTTGATAGACAGTTTGCACTTAGCCAAGGAGGAGCAAACCCATCTGCTACTTACTACCGAAATGCCGATATCGAGCTAAGTCTTGCCTTAAGAGCAGCTGGAGCAAAGCTCTATCAAATTGATCTTGGCCTAATCCAGGAGCGCCATCATGGCTATCACGATAGTGATCCTGATTATAGGGAGAAGAAATCTAAGGAGAATTACAACCGAATCCTTGAGAAATATCGGGGACGTAGCGACATCTTGAGTGCGCGGAGATAACCTTCTACTTATGAGCGAGCTACTTGCCAATTACACCAGCCTTCATGTTGGAGGGCCGGCAAAGAAATTTATTCGCGTATCAAGTCAGAGCGAGCTAGTTGAAGCTATTAAAGCAGCAGATAGCGCAGGCGAAGAAGTATTAATAATGGGCGGCGGATCTAATGTTTTGATCTCTGATGCTGGGTTTAACGGCACAGTTATTCACGTTGAAACTAAGGGAAATACCTTTCATATCGATGCCTGCAGCGGGGCAATGATCACGGTTGCATCTGGTGAGAATTGGGATGAATTTGTCGCATTTATGATTGAAAAAGGATTTGCTGGCCTTGAGAGTATGTCTGGAATTCCAGGAAGTGTGGGAGCTACTCCAATTCAAAATATCGGTGCTTATGGCCATGAGATTTCAGAGGTTGTGGCAAGAGTTAGATGCTGGGATAGGAAAGAGAGCGCTTATAAGACCTTCTCTAATTCAGAGTGTGAGTTTTCTTATCGCTCATCGATATTTAAGAAAAGCGCAGGTAGGTATGTCGTACTTGAAGTAACTTTCCAATTAAGACAGGGCGAGATGAGCCTTCCTATTACTTATAGCGAGCTTGCCAATTATCTAAAGGTTAAATTAGGCGAGCGAGTATTAATTACAGAGCTAAGAAAAGCAGTACTAGCTTTAAGAGCTGCTAAGGGAATGCTCCTTGATGAAAAAGATAAAAATAGCTGGTCTGCCGGTTCTTTCTTTATTAACCCTATATTAGATGCAAAGGATGCTGAGAAGCTTCCAGTAAGCGCGCCTAGATGGCCCCAAGAAGATGGACGAGTAAAAACTTCTGCTGCCTGGCTTATGGAAAATTCTGGAGTGAAAAAAGGTGAGACTCATAATGGCGCTGGTATTTCTAGTAAACATGTATTAGCACTTGTTAACACTGGAAGTGCTAGCGCAGATGACATTTTAGAGCTAGCAAGAAGTGCAAGAAGGGCAGTAAAGGATAAGTTTGGAATCTTGTTAGAGGTGGAAGTTGCGCTAGTTGGTTTAAATCTATGAGAAAGCTCTTTCTTGCACTCCTTCTTATCTTTCTTCCGCTAACTCCTTCTTATAGCCATAGCGTCTTAGTTAGCGCAAACCCAAGTAGCGGATCTGTCTTAGTTGATTTTCCTATGGAGATAGTTCTTGATTTTAATGAAGAGCTATTAGTAATTGGCCAAGATGATCCCAATAGCGTTGAGGTCTTTGATGCAGCTGGAGCGTTAGTTTCAGGCAAGTCAAAAGTAACTGGGGCAAGAATTAGCGCAGGACTTTCGATTAACGGCAATGGAATCTATACCGTTAAGTATCGGGCTGCTTCAAACGATGGCCATGTGATTGAAGATAGTTATGACTTTGAAGTGCAATCACCGATTGCAATCTCTGCTCCAATTAAAGAAGAGGTAGTCTCTATTCCCAGCTCTTCGCCGATTCCAATAACTTCAGCACTTGTTCTTGCGCTAGTTATTGGGCTAATAACCTTGGTTAAGAGGAGAAAGTAGCTAGCTAAGTAACTTCTTTATCCTCGTCACACCTTCAATAATGTCTTCATCTGATGTGGCATAAGAGAGCCTGATATACCCAGATGGCCCAAAGGCCTCACCTGGAACAACTGCTACTTCGGCCTCTTCCAATATGATCGTAGCAAGCTCAGCAGAAGTAGTTGGAGTGCGGCCATTAATCTCTTTGTTAAGAACACCTTTAACAGACGGATAAGCATAGAACGCCCCTTTTGGCATCGGACAGGAAATTCCTGGGATTTCATTTAGAAGTTTTACGATTAACTTTCTTCTCCTATCAAAGGCCTCACCCATCTTCTTAACTGCGCTTAAATCGCCATCGAGTGCGGCAATTGCAGCTCTCTGGGCCACATTTGAAACATTAGATGTTAGATGTGATTGCAGATTTGTAGCAGCTTTAATCACATCCTTTGGCCCGATCATCCAACCAACTCGCCATCCCGTCATGGCATATGTTTTAGCAACGCCATTAATAATAATTGTCTTATCAGCCATTTCAGGGACGATAACTGGAATTGAAGGAGCGCTAGCTCCGTCATAGAGCAGATGTTCATAAATCTCATCGCTAATTATCCAGATGCCATGCTTTGCGGCCCAATTACCAATTGCTTTGACTTGCTCGACTGAATAAACAGATCCTGTTGGATTAGAGGGGGAGCAAAATAGCAGCGCTTTAGTGTTTTCATTTCTTGCTGCTTCAAGCTGCTCAATACTTACTAAATAATCTTGTGACTCATCGGCAAATACTTCAACTGCTTTTCCGCCTGCTAATTTGATGCACTCTGGATATGTTGTCCAGAAAGGCGAGGGGAGAATTACTTCATCGCCAGGATTAATAATGGAAGCAAATGCTTGATAGACCGCTTGCTTGCCGCCATTTGTTACTAGAACTTGATCAACGCTAATTTCATAATTTGAATCACGCTTTGTTTTATTAACAATTGCTTGACGAAGCTCAGGAAGTCCTGGAGTTGGTGAGTAGCGATGATTAGCAACTACCTTTGTTGCAGCAGCAGCGGCTGCAACAATGTAATCCGGAGTTGGAAAATCTGGCTCGCCTGCGCCAAAGCCGATCACTGGCCGGCCAGCAGCTTTAAGGGCCTTTGCTTTGGCATCAACGGCTAAGGTCGCCGACTCTGCGATAGCGGCAATTCTTGAAGAGATTCGAGGCTTACTCATAGGCACTTAGTCTTTCACAGGCGCAGGTGAGCGCGAGTTCTACCCCTTTTCATGCGGGTTTTACCTATTGGGTAGACCTGACCTACACTTGCCCATCCTGGCGCTTGCTTGATCGGGTAATTAAAAAAATCTGATTATGAAAAGTCCATGCTTTTCCATGTTCGAAAGCGCCATATAGGGCAGTAGCTCAACTGGCCAGAGTTCCGGTCTCCAAAACCGGCGGTTGGGGGTTCAAGTCCCTCCTGCCCTGCGCAGTTGTAAGAAGTAAGAAGTTAACGAGAGAGAAAGGTAAGGATGCAAAATGGGTGAGAACTCAGAGAGTAAAGAGCTAAATATCTTTTCTCGCATCGCCCTGTTCTATCGCCAGGTTATTAATGAGCTACGTAAGGTGGTCTGGCCATCTAGAAATATGTTGACCACATATACCGGAGTAGTTCTTGTTTTCGTGGCCTTTGTTATCGCAGTTGTTTCAGTATTTGATCTAGCTTTAACCAGATTAGTTTTCTTCATATTCGGCGAGTAAAAGGTAAGGAGGGATGATGAGCGAAGAGCAATTAACTGCCACTACTGATGAAGTAGTAGCAAGTGATGTAGCAGTAGATACAGATATTGAACTTGAAGAGGAAGAAGTTCAAGAGATCGTATCTCCTGAGGTCGCTGCATTCCGCGCCGAGTTAGCAGCAAAGAGCGGGGATTGGTATGTCGTTCACTCTTATGCTGGTTTTGAAAAGCGAGTAAAGGGCAACCTGATGCAGCGCATCACCTCACTTCATATGGAGGATTTCATCTTTGAAATCCAAGTTCCTGAAGAAGAGGTAACCGAGATTAAGAATGGTCAGCGCAAGCAGGTTAAGCGCAATGTTTATCCTGGCTATGTCTTAGTTCGTATGGATCTATCTGATGAATCTTGGTCTTGTGTGAGAAATACTCCAGGAGTAACTGGCTTTGTTGGAAACTCTCATCATCCAAGCCCGCTGCCGCTGTCTGAGGCAGAGAAGATGCTGATGCCAAAAGAGCTTAAGAAGACTATGAAGCCTGATATTAAAGTTATTGATTTCACTGTTGGTGAGTCGGTAACTGTTATGGATGGCCCATTTGCCACTCTTCCTGCATCGATCTCAGAGATCATGCCAGAGCAGGCAAAGCTAAAGGTTTTGGTATCAATATTTGGCCGTGAGACTCCGGTTGAGCTCTCATTCCACCAAGTTCAGAAGATTTAAAGAGAAAAGGTAAAAAGGGGAGAAGAAGATGGCACCGAAGAAGAAGGTCCAAGCACTTATCAAGTTGCAGATCCAAGCTGGAGCTGCCACACCTGCGCCGCCAGTGGGCCCTGCCCTTGGTCAGCATGGTGTGAACATCATGGACTTTGTTAAGCAATATAACGCTGCCACTGAGAAGCAAAAAGGCGAGATCGTTCCAGTTGAGATTACTGTTTATGAAGATCGCTCCTTTACCTTTATTACTAAGACCCCTCCTGCATCACGTCTACTACTTAAGGCAGCAGGACTGGAAAAAGGATCTTCAGTTCCACATAAGGACAAAGTCGGATCAGTTACTTGGAAGCAATGTGAAGATATTGCAACCTTGAAAAAGGATGACTTAAATGCCAATGATGTGAAAGCTGGAGCAAAGATCATTGCAGGAACTGCAAGATCAATGGGAATCATCGTCAACTAAAGAAATAAGTCGTGGGAGGACCGCGCTGGTCCGCTACTACCACTGCTTCCAAACAAAGGGAAAAGATATGAAGCGCAGTAAGAAATACACCGCAGCAGCGGCGAAGATAAATCAAGATCAGCTCTACACCCCACTATCTGGTATGAAGCTGGTTAAAGAAACTAATGTCACCAAATACGATGCCTCAGTTGAGGTCTCAATGGTTCTCGGCGTTGATCCTAAAAAGGCCGATCAAGCAGTTCGCTCCGTGGTTAATCTGCCACATGGAACCGGCAAGACTGCGCGAGTTCTAGTTTTTGCAACTGGACCAAGAGCAGAGGAAGCCAAGGCAGCAGGAGCTGACATTGTCGGCGGCGATGAGTTAATTGAAGAAGTTAATCAGGGCCGTCTTGATTATGACGCAGTGGTTTCAACCCCTGAGCTAATGGGCAAAGTTGGACGTCTTGGAAAGGTTTTAGGACCACGTGGTCTTATGCCAAATCCAAAGACTGGGACTGTCACAACTGATGTGGCAAAGGCTGTTGGTGATATCAAGGGTGGAAAGATTGAATTCCGCGTTGATAAAGATTGCAACCTACATTTCATTATTGGTAAGTCCTCATTTAGCGCAGAGGCGCTAGCTGATAACTATGCAGCTGCATTTGATGAGATCTTGCGAGCAAAGCCTGCATCATCAAAGGGTCGCTATATTAGAAAAGCAGTTGTCTCAACCACTATGGGACCTGGCGTAACTCTTGATCCAAGCTATGCCCGTGAAGGTGGACCAGCAATAGAGTAAGTAATAATTCTTTAAAGAAAACCCCATCACTTAACTGTGGTGGGGTTTTCATTTATCTCAACTTAAGGTAATTTCTCTCTTATGAGACGCATTCAAGTAATTCTCTTCGCACTCTTAATGGCAGTAGCAACCTTGCCTACCTATCAAGCTCATGGCGCTGAGTGGAGCATGACTGAAGATATGGGTCTTCATCTAAAGATGAATATGAATGGTGTCTCCCCGCATGTGGAGAGAATTAATGGCCTAGATCGAATCTGGCGTTCAGATGGACCTACGGGAACTGTTGTTAGTGATTGCAATGAAGAAGGGGTTTGCACAAACGTAACAGTGCCAGCTCGACTTGGAAACGATTTCACTGTTGTCACATTTACTAACGGCACAAAGCGTGCTTATTTCAAGGAAATTGATGGCGCAAATCAACAGGTTTATTCAGCTCCATGTATCGATGCAGGGTGTGTGAGTATCGGAGCAAGAGTGGCAACGACAACTGAGATGAGAGTTCCATCTAGCACTAGAGCATGGGGCGTGCCAGATGCAGTATTGCTTCCTGATGGCCGGGTAAGAATCTATATTGTTGAAAGTCCAGTGGTCGGAAAGTGCACAGAGAAAATTGCTTCTTATATCTCTACTGATGGAATTTCATTTACCAAAGAGCCAGGATGGCGCTTTGAAAATGGTTATGTTGATACCGAGATCTTGCGCGCTAAACAAGGTGATTATGTAATGATCATGGCCGATATTGCCTGCACCAGTACCAATCGTCAGATGCTCTTTGTTAGTACCTCTAAAGATGGTTTGAGTTGGAGCACCCCGCAGATTCTTACCGGACCTGGAGTAGAAGGTTTAGATCCAACTGGATATGAAGTTTCACCAAATGTATTTCGAATTTATTACTCACAAGGTGGACCATCGCAGACATATGTTGTTAAGCGCGGTGTCTTGAGATTTACTCCTGCTGCAGTGGTGACACCAACACCAACACCAACACCAACACCAACACCAACACCAACGCCAACGCCAACACCAACGCCAACACCAACACCAACGCCCACAGAATCAGCCGTTGCTTCTCCATCTCCAACTCCCACAATTGCGGCACCAACCCCAACTAAGGCAGCAGTAGCTAAGCAAACTACTATTACTTGTGTTAAAGGTAAGACTGTTAAGAAAGTAACCGCGGTCAATCCAAAGTGTCCTAAGGGATTTAAAAAGAGATAGTTCTGTAAATCTGCTCTATCCAACTCCTTTACTCTGAGTCAAAAACACATATATACCGTGCGTGATCATCAATATTCTTATCAACCATTGTTAATTTCCAAAAAGGTGAGAAGATTGCCTTGCATGAGTTGGTTTGACTCTATTCAAACCTGGTATCGGCTACGAATCGACAGAGATTGTCCCTGATGGTGCCTTTCTCTGTTGATCCCCAGATTTGCGAAGATGATTGGCAATATAAGTAGTAGTAAGTTGATCGAGCTTTCTCTCGATCTGGCCCGTTCGGTGGAGGTGATAGTTCAATCAAGAAAGCTTTTTGCCGCGAGAAAATGTTTTTCTCGCGTGATTTTGACCTAAAGCCCCCTTTGCTTCTAATATCTGCCCTCTCACCAGAGACTGCTGGTTTCAAATCGCAAGGTTTGAAGTAAATGTCGAAAGACAACCCGCATAGGTTCGAGCGGATACCCCGCGCGTTTCTATGCGACGGGGTTTTTTTTATATTTATCACCCAATCAGTAGGTACTGCGTCTGGGGAATATAAGTAGAAAGGAAGCTAGATGGCACGCTCTGATAAGGCTGCATCAGTTGCTGAATTGGTTGAAGACTTTAAGTCTGCCGATGCAACTGTTGTTACCGAGTATCGCGGTCTAACCGTGACTGCAATTAAAGAGCTACGTCGCTCACTTGGTGTTGGCACTAAATATAAAGTTGCTAAAAACACCTTGGTAAAGATTGCTGCAAAAGAGGCTGGAGTAGAGGTCGCTGACTCACTACTAACTGGCCCAACTGCTGTTGCCTTCGTTCAAGGCGATTCAGTTGCAGCTGCAAAGAGCTTAAAGAATTTCCAGAAGGAAAATCCATTCTTAATTATTAAGGGTGGAATCTTTGAAGGAAAAGCAGTAACAACAGCTGAAATCATGAAACTTGCCGATCTTGAATCGCGCGAAGTTCTCTTGGCCAAGCTTGCTGGCGCTATGAAGGCATCTATGGCAAAAGCCGCTAGAGCATTTGATGCGCTGCGTATTAAGAGAGAAGCTGAATCTGGAGCACCTGCTGCGCCAGAGCAGGCTGCCCCCGCTGCAGAAGCAGCACCAGTTGCAGAGGCAACAACTCAGGAAGTTGTAGCCGAAGCAGCGCCAGTTGCAGAAGCAACAAACGAGGAAGTTGTTGCTCAGGCAGCGCCAGAGACTTCTGCGCCAGTAGAACCAACAGAGAACGCTTAAAGAAAAGGAAATACGAAAATGGCAAAACTAAGTAGCACAGACCTATTAGCTCAATTCAAAGAGATGACTCTTGTTGAGCTCTCAGATTTCGTAAAGGCATTTGAGACTGAATTCGATGTCACTGCCGCAGCGCCAGTTGCTGTTGCAGCAGCAGGCGGGGCAGCAGGCGGCGGAGAAGCTGCAGCAGCTCAAGATGAGTTCACCGTAGTAATTGAAGATGCCGGCTCACAGAAGATTGCGGTTATTAAGGAAGTTCGCGCCCTTAATTCAAGCCTCGGTCTAAAGGAAGCAAAGGATCTTGTCGATTCAGCTCCAGCAACCGTGCTTGAGAAGGCCGATAAGGCAACAGCTGATAAGGCAAAAGCCGCCCTTGAGGCAGCTGGCGCAAAGGTCAGCATCAAGTAAGTTCTTTGATAAGCGAGCCCCCCTTATACAGGGGGGCTTTGCTATTTCTTGAGCCTTGCCCCTGATTAGACAGCGGCGTGTCGCAAGGGATATCCTGCCCCCTCGCTCAAAAATCACAGGTCAGGCATATAGCGGCTGAGGCCTTTCGTTTGCTGTGCGAGCACGAAGAGATTTAAGAGTTATTAAGAAAAACTTAACGAAGTAGTGACTAACTTTGGAAGGAAAACTCTTGGCCGCGAAAACGAAATCATCAGCTCCTAACCGCATTTCTTTCGCCAAGATCCGCGAACCACAAGAAGTTCCAAATCTATTAGCTCTGCAAATCGAGAGCTTTGATTGGTTACTTGGCAATGATGCCTGGCGCGCAAGACTTGGTAAGAATGAAAGACCAGATCGAGGAGAAATTCCTAAGACCTCTGGACTTGAAGAAATATTTGAAGAGATCTCACCAATTGAAGACTTCCAAGGCTCGATGTCACTCTCCTTCCGTGATCATCGCTTTGAACCTTCCAAATACACAATTGCAGAGTGCAAAGAGCGCGACATTACCTATGCCGCACCACTATTTGTTACTGCAGAATTTACTAACAATGTAACTGGTGAAATCAAATCCCAGACAGTATTTATGGGCGACTTCCCGCTAATGACTCCGCGCGGAACATTTGTTATCAATGGAACAGAGCGCGTAGTTGTTTCACAGCTTGTCAGATCTCCTGGAGTTTATTTTGAGAGAACAGTTGAGAAGGCATCTGATAAAGATATCTTCACGGCAAAGGTCATTCCTAGCCGCGGAGCATGGTTAGAGTTTGAAATTGATAAGAAAGACTTTGTTGCGGTTCGTATTGATAGAAAGCGTAAGCAATCAGTAACTATCTTTCTTAAAGCACTTGGCTGGAGCAATGATCAGATTCTTGCTGAGTTTGGTGAGTATCCATCAATCAAAGAAACTCTTGCTAAAGATAACGTTTCAACTCAAGATGAAGCTCTGCTTGATATCTATCGCAAGATGCGTCCCGGTGAGCCACCAACTAAAGAGGCAGCACAAACCCTTATTGAAAACCTCTATTTCAACCCTAAGCGCTATGACCTAGCAAAAGTAGGGCGTTTTAAGGTTAATAAGAAGCTTGGTCTAGATCTTGATCTTGGTAAGTCACTTCTTGCTATCGACGACATCGTCGGAGCGATTCGCTATATCGCAGCCCTTCATAAAGGCGAGACTCTTATTGATTTAGGTAAGCAGGTTCGAGTTGAGATCGATGATATCGACCACTTTGGAAATCGCCGCCTTAGAACTGTTGGCGAGCTAATTCAAAACCAGGTTCGAGTTGGTCTCTCGCGTATGGAGCGCGTTGTTAGAGAGCGTATGACAACACAAGATGTTGAAGCGATTACTCCGCAGACACTAATCAATATCCGTCCAATTACTGCATCTATCAAAGAGTTCTTTGGAACTTCTCAGCTCTCTCAGTTTATGGATCAGACCAATCCAATTTCAGGTCTTACTCATAAGCGTCGTCTATCAGCGCTTGGACCTGGAGGTCTTTCAAGAGATAGAGCTGGCTTTGAAGTAAGAGATGTTCATCCATCTCACTACGGCCGCATGTGTCCGATTGAAACCCCAGAAGGTCCAAACATTGGTCTGATTGGCTCGCTTGCAACTTATGCTCGCATCACGCCATTTGGTTTCGTTGAGACGCCATATCGCAAAGTTGTTAAAGGCAAAGTTACAGATGCAGTGGATTACCTAACTGCAGATGAAGAAGATGAACACATTATTGCTCAAGCAAATGCTCCTTTAACTGAGGATAACCATTTTGCTGAAGCAAGAGTTTTAGTTCGTCGCCGCGGCGGAGAAGTTGAATACATCCCAGCTGAAGAAGTTGATTACATGGATGTCTCACCTCGCCAGATGGTCTCTGTTGCAACTGCGATGATTCCATTCCTTGAGCATGATGATGCTAACCGCGCTCTTATGGGAGCAAACATGATGCGTCAGGCTGTGCCACTACTTCGCGCAGAATCACCTTTAGTTGGAACCGGTATGGAATACCGCGCAGCAGTAGATGCTGGTGATGTTCTTCTTGCCGTTAGAGGCGGAGTAGTAAGCGAAGTTGCCTCAGATCTAATCGTTATTACAACCGATGATGGCGAGGAAGATACTTATAACGTCGATAAGTTCATCCGCTCCAATCAAGGAACTTCTCGCAATATGCGAGTAATTGTTAGCCAAGGACAGAAGATTGCTGCCGGCCAAGCTATTGCTGATGGTCCAAGCACTGAACTTGGTGAGATGGCGTTGGGTAAGAACTTACTTGTGGCATTTATGTCATGGGAAGGTCATAACTATGAAGATGCCATTATTTTGTCCCAGCGTTTAGTTCAAGATGATGTCCTCTCCTCAATTCACATTGAAGAGTATGAAGTTGATGCTCGTGATACCAAACTAGGAGCAGAGGAAATCACTCGTGATATTCCAAATGTCTCTGAGGAAGTTCTTGCAGACCTTGATGAGCGCGGAATTATCCGCATCGGAGCAGATGTTGTTCCAGGCGATATCTTGGTTGGAAAAGTTACGCCAAAGGGTGAAACTGAGTTAACTCCTGAAGAGCGCCTGCTTCGCGCAATCTTTGGTGAGAAGGCAAGAGAAGTTAGAGATACATCGCTAAAGGTTCCTCATGGTGAGGGCGGAAAAGTAATTGGCGTAAAAATATTTGATCTTGATGATGGCTACGATCTTGCAGCTGGAGTTAATCAAGTAGTTCGCGTCTATGTTGCCCAAAAGCGCAAGATTCAAGATGGTGACAAGCTTGCAGGACGCCATGGAAATAAGGGCGTTATCTCCAAGATTTTGCCAGTTGAAGATATGCCATTTCTTGCTGATGGAACTCCAGTTGATGTAGTTCTTAATCCACTTGGTGTTCCAGGACGTATGAATGTTGGTCAGGTTCTAGAGACTCATCTTGGTTGGGTTGCAAAGAGCGGCTGGCAAGTATCTGGCTCCGATAAGGGATGGCAAGAGCGCTTAGGCGCAATTGGCGCACTCTCGGCAGAGCCTGGAACTCGCGTAGCAACACCTGTATTTGATGGCGCAAGAGAAGAGGAGATCACAGGACTTCTTGGATCAACTCTTCCAAATGCTGATGGCGATCGTTTAATTGGAGAGCAAGGAAAAGCGATGCTCTTTGATGGCAGAACTGGTCAGCCATATCGCGAGCCAATCACTGTTGGTTATATGTATATCTTGAAGCTACATCACTTAGTTGATGACAAGATCCATGCTCGCTCAACTGGTCCTTACTCCATGATTACTCAGCAACCACTTGGTGGAAAAGCTCAGTTCGGTGGACAGCGATTTGGTGAGATGGAAGTTTGGGCCCTTGAAGCATATGGCGCTGCTTACACCTTGCAAGAGCTACTAACAATTAAATCTGACGATGTTCTAGGTCGCGTTAAGGTCTATGAAGCAATCGTTAAAGGTGAAAACATCCCAGAGCCTGGAATCCCAGAGTCATTTAAGGTTCTAGTAAAAGAGATGCAATCACTCTGTCTCAATGTAGAAGTACTTTCATCTGAAGGTGTTGCTATTGAGATGCGCGATACTGATGAAGAAGTCTTTAAAACAGCCGAAGAGCTAGGTATCAACTTGTCACGAGTTGAGCCAAGCTCTGTAGAAGAAGTTTGACAGGGGGAGAAATAGATATGTTAGATGTCAACTTTTTCGATGAGTTAAGGATTGGTCTTGCCTCTGCTGGCAATATCCGTGAGTGGTCATTTGGTGAGGTCAAAAAGCCAGAGACTATTAACTACCGCACCCTAAAGCCGGAAAAAGATGGTCTCTTTGATGAGAAGATCTTTGGACCAACTAGGGATTGGGAGTGCTACTGCGGTAAATATAAGCGCGTACGATTCAAAGGAATTATCTGCGAGAGGTGCGGAGTTGAAGTAACTCGCGCCAAGGTTCGCCGTGAGCGCATGGGACATATTGAACTTGCTGCCCCAGTTACTCATATCTGGTATTTCAAGGGCGTTCCATCACGTCTTGGCTATCTTCTAGATCTTGCTCCAAAAGATCTTGAAAAGGTTATCTATTTTGCTGCCTACATGATCACTGAAGTTGATGTGGAGGCGCGTGAGGAAGATCTTCCAAAGTTAGAGAAGAAGATCAACTCTGATCGCAAAAAGATTGAAACCAAGCGCGATAACGATCTTGCTCTTCGCCAAGAGAAGATGGAAAATGATTTAGCAGAGCTCGAAGATGAAGGAGCTAAAGCTGATCAACGCCGTAAGGTGAGAGAAGCTGGCGAGCGTGAACTAAAAAATATTCGTGAGCGTTCTCAAAAAGAACTTGATCGCCTAGAGGAGGTCTGGACTCGTTTCAAGAATCTTAAGGTCCAAGATCTTGAAGGTGATGAAAATCTTTATCGCGAGATGCGTGATCGCTACGGCATCTACTTCAAAGGATATATGGGAGCTGCTGCAATTCAGCGCAGACTTGAAACCTTTGATCTCCAAGCTGAGTTCGACAAGCTAAATGTCTTGGCTGAAACTGGTAAGGGACAGAAGAAGACTCGCGCCATTAAGCGCCTTAAGGTGGTTAACTCATTTCTAACTACCTCTAATAAGCCAGCTTCAATGGTTCTAGATTGCGTTCCAGTTATTCCGCCAGATCTTCGTCCGATGGTTCAATTAGATGGCGGCCGCTTTGCTACCTCTGATCTAAATGATCTCTATCGCCGCGTTATCAACCGTAATAACCGCTTGAAGAGACTTGTTGATCTTGGAGCGCCAGAGATTATTGTCAATAACGAAAAGCGTATGCTTCAAGAAGCAGTAGATGCGCTATTTGATAATGGTCGTCGTGGTCGCCCAGTAACAGGTCCTGGAAATCGTCCACTGAAATCACTTTCCGATATGTTAAAAGGAAAGCAGGGACGCTTCCGCCAGAACCTGCTTGGAAAGCGCGTGGATTACTCAGGTCGTTCGGTAATCGTCGTTGGTCCACAGTTAAAACTTCATCAATGCGGTCTGCCTAAGCAGATGGCACTTGAGTTATTTAAGCCCTTTGTAATGAAGCGCTTGGTAGATCTAAATCATGCCCAGAACATCAAGAGCGCAAAGCGTATGGTTGAGCGTTCCAGATCTGTAGTTTGGGATGTATTAGAAGAGGTCATTGCTGAGCATCCAGTGCTACTAAACCGCGCACCAACTCTGCACCGTTTAGGTATTCAAGCATTTGAACCACAACTAATTGAAGGAAAAGCAATTCAGATTCACCCTCTAGTTTGTACTGCCTTTAACGCAGACTTCGATGGTGATCAGATGGCGGTTCACGTTCCACTATCTGCCGAGGCTCAAGCAGAGGCTCGTATCTTGATGCTCTCCTCAAACAATATTCTCTCGCCAGCATCTGGAAGGCCGCTAACTGCGCCAACCCAAGATATGGTCCTAGGTCTTTATTTCCTAACCTCACTTCGTGAAAATCAATTGGGTGAGGGAGGTAGCTTTACCTCAATTGCTGAAGGTCTAATGGCCTATGAGCAAAAGAGCCTCTCACTACAAGCCAAGATAAAGATTCGCATCAATATCAATGGCGAGCTAGTAACAAAAGAGACAACTCTTGGAAGAGCAATCTTTAATGAAGTACTTCCTGAGTCATTCCCATATGTTGATTACGATGTGACTAAGAAAGCACTTGGCTTAATCGTTGATAATTTAGCTGAAGGCTATCCAAAGGTAGTTGTAGCTCAAGTACTAGATGCCTTGAAGGAACTTGGTTTCACCTGGGCAACTAGAGCTGGAGCAACAATTGGAATTGTTGATGTAGTAACTCCAGGAAGAAAGCTTGAAATCCTTGAGGGCTATGAGACAAAGGCCGATAAGGTCCAATCTCAATATGAGAAGGGTCTAATTACTGATGATGAACGTCGTCAGGAGCTAATTGAGATCTGGACTCAGGCAACAAATGAAGTTGCTAAGGAGATGGAAGATAATTTCCCAAGAACAAATCCAGTTTGGATGATGGTCTTCTCTGGAGCGCGCGGAAATATGATGCAGATTCGCCAGATTGCAGGTATGCGCGGGCTGGTAGCAAATCCAAAGGGTGAAATTATCCCTCGTCCGATTAAATCTAACTTCCGCGAAGGACTCTCAGTTCTTGAGTACTTTATCTCAACACATGGCGCTAGAAAAGGACTTGCAGATACCGCTCTTCGCACCGCAGATGCTGGTTATCTAACTAGACGCCTCTGCGATGTGGCTCAAGATGTAATCATTAGAGAAGAGGATTGCGGAACTGATCGCGGTCTAACTCTAAGGATTGGAAATATCGTTGCAGGAAAACTAACCCGCGATGATTATGTTGAGACTTCAATCTATGGCCGAACCCTTGCAGAAGATGTTGTAGTAGATGGCAAGACCATCGTTACAGCAGGTGCTGATCTTGGCGATCGCTTAATCAATGAGTTAATTGATTCTGGCGTTAGTGAGATTAAAGTTCGCTCAATTCTTACCTGCGATAGCAAGGTTGGACAGTGCGCTAAGTGTTATGGCCGCTCAATGGCAACAGGCAAGCTAGTTGATGTGGGCGAAGCAGTGGGAATCATTGCAGCGCAATCAATTGGTGAACCAGGAACTCAGTTAACAATGCGTACCTTCCATACTGGAGGAGCGGCAACTGCATCAGGTGATATCACCCATGGTCTGCCTCGCGTAGTTGAGCTCTTTGAAGCGCGCACTCCAAAGGGCGTTGCTCCAATTGCAGAAACTGCTGGAGTTGTTAGCTTCCTTGAAGATGCTAAGGGTAAGAAGATAATTGTTACCCCAGAGGATGGCAGTGAAGCTGTTGCTTATCCAATTACTCGTCGTCAGAAACTTCTAGTTGAAGATGGCCAGAAGGTAAGCGTTGGTCAACAGATGGTTGTGGGCGCAATTGATCCTAAGCAAGTACTTAAGATCCTAGGAGCAAGATCAACTCAGACCCATCTAGTCCATGAAATTCAAGAGGTTTATCGCACCCAGGGTGTTGGTATCCACGATAAGCACATTGAAATTGTGGTTAAGCAGATGCTTCGTCGCATCACTATTCTAGAGCCAGGAGATACCGATCTATTGCCAGGTGAATTAGTTGATCACCTAAGATTCCAATCTGCTAACCGCGAAGCGGTGCAGAAAGGTGGCAAGGCTGCAAATGGTCGCCCAGAACTTATGGGAATTACCAAAGCATCACTTGCTACTGAATCTTGGCTATCAGCAGCTTCCTTCCAGGAGACAACTCGCGTCCTAACCGATGCGGCCCTTTCTGAAAAGAGTGATCCACTTCTTGGTCTTAAAGAAAACGTCATCATTGGAAAACTCATCCCAGCAGGAACCGGCCTTGCTCGTTATCGCAACGTTCGAGTCGAACCTACTGAAGAGGCAAAGGCTGCGGTCTATGCAGCTTATGAAGAGTATGACTATGCGCCATTTGATACCACAGGATCAGGAGAGGCAGTTCGCCTTGATGATTACCAAGTTGGAGAAAATCGCTAGTTAGTAATTTATAAATAATCCCCGGCCGTTATGGTCGGGGATTTTTTTTAAGGTTTTAGAACGATGCGAATTGGATTACCGATTTTCTTCTCAAGAGTTTCTAGCGCAAGAGCTGCTTGATCAAGTGAGAGAACTTGAGTAACTGAATCAGAGAGCTTTAATTTTCCATCCTTAACCATCTCAACAAGTTCTTGGGTGTGATGGCGCTCAGATCCATAATGACCTAGGAGTTGGGTTCTCATATAGGTAAAGGCCATATCATTTGGAATAGTGATAGCTTCATTAGCAATTCCAATAATTACCAATCTGCCCATCTCGCCAAGTAGTGAGAGCCCCTGCTTTCTTGCCGATGCCACTCCTGCAAAATCAAAGACAGCGTTTAGGCCCCGATGTTTTTTTAGCTCTTCATCACTTGGGTCAAAGGCGAAGTGGGCCCCTACTTTTAAGGCTTTTTCACGGGCCTCTTTCCGAGGGTCGATGGCAATTATTTTGCTACAGCCAATGATTTTAAGAAGCTGGATTGCGTGAATTCCAAGGCCACCAATTCCAAATACTGCAGCGCTCTCACCTGCTTGAATCTTTGCAGTTGATGAGATCGCAGCCCATGGAGTTGATACTGCATCAGGAATGATGGCAGCTTCTTCAAAGGCAAGTGAGTCAGGAATTTTCACAACTAGCGATGCTTTAGTAATTACATACTCGGCATAACCACCATCGTAATCAAAACCTAGTGTTGTAATTTGATTTGCTTCATTACGCTGGCCAGCGATAACTATTACTCGATCTCCAACTTGGTATCCAGATACTTCACTACCGAGTTGATCAATTGTTCCTGCCACTTCATGGCCGATAGTTACCTCATCGCCCTTTAGATATCCTGGCGAGAGAGAGCCATCAAGTAAGTGAACATCAGAGAGACAGACTCCTGCTGCGCCTACTTTAATGCGAACCTCGCCAATACCAGGAGTTGGAGTTGGAACTTCTTTAACTTCAAACTTTCTAGTTGAAATTGTGATCCGTCCAGCTTTCATGAGATCAATCCTTGCGCACGCTTAATCAAAATGTTAACTCCCATGCCGAAACCTTTAAAGGCAGGATTTGTAGTTTGACCTGCTCTATATCGAGCCCAGATTTGTTGGATGATTACCGTTAATCTAAATAAACCAAAGACTTCATAGAATGTGAAGTCATCACATTTTCTATTACTTAGCTCAAGGTATTTTGCAATAAATTCTCGTCTAGTAGGCATTGCCTCAAGATGGCTAGGTTGCCGGCGAAGTGAGGCAAACATTGGCTCATCATCTTTATCGACCCAATACGCAAGGGCGGAGCCCAAATCCATAAGCGGATCGCCAACTGTTGCTAGCTCCCAATCCAGCACTCCCACTAGCTTTTTCTTGCCTAGATCAAAGACCATGTTATCTATCCGCCAATCACCATGAATGATGCATGAGCCAACATCATCTGGTTTATTAGCATCAAGCCAGGCCATTACATCTTCGCCATCATAAACATCATCAGTTAGTGCGTTTCGATATCTTCTTGACCAACCCTCAACTTGGCGAGCTACATAGCCCGCTCCTTTATTAAGTTCTGCTAGGACTGAGGCATCTACGAAGTGAAGCTTGGCAAGGCCAGAAACTAGAGAGTCAGCCATGATGGAAATATCTTCTTTTGTTAGCGTCTCTGGAACATCTCTTCGAAATATTTCGCCCTTGACTCTTTCCATTACATAGAAATCAGAGCCGAGAATTTGATGATCCTCGCAGAGCGCAATTACATTTGGCACTAAATCAAAGACAGGTTTTAGACGAGATTGAATTAGAAATTCTCGCTTCATATCATGGGCCGAGACTGCTTTTGTTCCAACTGGGGGACGGCGAAGGACTAACTCACGATCAGGATATTTAAGTAGATAAGTTAGATTTGATGCGCCAGATCTAAATTGAAAGACCTCTGGTAAGTGACTTTGATCTATATATGGCGCAAGCCAGGTGTGAACTTTGCCAATATCAAATGCATCTTCATCTCTTACTGGAGTGAGATCACTCATGGCAGATAAGACTTGAGCTCTAACCTTGCAACATCGCGTAGATGCACTTCATCTGGTCCATCAACAATTCTTAAAGTTCTTATTCCTGCATACATAGCTGCAAGGGGAGTATCTTGGCTAACGCCTGCTCCGCCATGGGCTTGAATGGCATTATTGATTATCTCCTCTGCCATTCTAGGAACTACTACTTTAATAGCAGCAATTTCTTTGCGCGCAGCTTTAGCGCCTTGATTATCAATGATCCACGCTGTTTTTAAGACAAGTAGGCGAGCCTGCTCAATATCAATACGCGCCTTGGCAATCCATTCTTGGATAACTCCTTGGCGAGCTAACTCTTTTCCAAAGGGAGATCTAGTAAGGCTTCGTTTAATCATTAACTGCAGCGCTCGCTCTGCCATTCCAATAGCTCGCATGCAGTGATGGACCCGGCCCGGACCCAGGCGAGCTTGAGCAAGAGCAAAGCCTTCTCCCTCTTTGCCTAGAAGATTACTTGCCGGCACTCTTACATTTGTAAATGAAACCTCGGCATGGCCATGTTGATCAACGTATCCAAAGACAGTTAAGTTTCTAACTACTTTAACCCCTGGAGTATCAATTGGAACCAATATCATCGATTGTTGGTGATGATCATCTGCTTCGGGATTAGTTTTTCCCATCACAATTAAAATCTTGCATCGCTCATCCATAGCGCCAGTGGTCCACCACTTAACACCATTGATTACATAGTCATCACCATCTCGATTAATACTAGTTCTAATATTTCTTGCATCACTTGATGCAACATCAGGCTCGGTCATAGCAAAGCCAGAGCGAATCTCACCTGCTAATAGCGGCTCAAGCCATTGCTTTTTCTGCTGCGGCGTTGCAAACATATCTAGTAATTCCATATTTCCAGTATCAGGAGCTGCGCAATTAATTGCCTCTGGAGCGATATCTGGCGACCAACCAGTAATTTCAGCAAGGGTGGCATAATCTGTAACAGTTAAACCATGGTCAAGATGAGGCAGGAAGAGATTCCATAGCCCCTCAGCTTTGGCTTTTCGTTTCAGCTCTTCAATAACTGGTGGCAACTTATGTGGCGTTCCAGCTTTCATAAATTCTTCGCGCTGGCTGTAATAAGTGGCCTCGGCTGGAAAGACCTGCTGATCCATGAAAAGTTGAAGTTTCTCGGCGTATTTGCTGGCCTTCTCAGCAAGGCTAAAGTTCATGCCTATACCGTACGCATACTTGCTCGAAATTAGGAGAGGGAAAATGGGTGTTCTTGATCGCTTTCGCCTTGATGGCAAGGTTGCTGTTGTTACTGGAGCTTCATCAGGTCTTGGAGTTGCCTTCGCTAAAGCACTCGCTGAATCTGGCGCAGATCTTGTCTTCGGCGCCAGGCGCGAGGAGAGATTGCCTGAGACTGGAAAGTTAGTAGAAGCTGCGGGGAGAAAATATGTCTATCGAAAAACAGATGTCACAAAGCCAGAGGATTGTGATGCGCTAATTGCTCTTGCAATTGAGAAATTTGGCAAGGCAGATATCTTGGTTAATAACGCAGGCGTTGGAACTGCCGTGCCAGCAACTAGAGAAACTCCAGAGGCATTTAGAAGTGTGATTGATGTTAATTTGATGGGGGCTTATTGGATGGCTCAAGCATTCGCCAAGGCAAATAAAGATGGCGGAGTGATAGTAAATATCTCAAGCATTCTTGGAATTAAACCTCAAGGACTTCCGCAAGCTGCCTATGCTTCAAGTAAAGCGGGGCTAATTGGTTTAACTCGAGATCTGGCAGCGCAATGGACTGGGCGAAAGAAGATTCGCGTAAATGCACTTGCGCCAGGATTTTTCCCATCCGAGATGAGTGATGAGCTACCTAAAGATATGGTTGAGATGTTAAAGATGTTTACCCCAGCGGCTCGTCTTGGAGAGCCAGAAGAGCTAGCAGCAACTCTAATTTGGTTAGTAAGTGATGCCTCAAGCTACGTCACTGGAATTACAGTTCCAGTTGATGGCGGCTTAGTAATGCCTTAAGTATTTAGCCGTTAAGTGCTGCATGGAGGGCAACTTCAACCATATCGTTTAAGGTGCGCTCGCGAGCAGCTGAATCCATAGCTTCATGAGTAAAGACATGATCTGAGATAGTCATAATTGCTAGTGCGCGGCGCCCTTTTCTAGCTGCGATTGAGTAGAGCTGGCTAGCCTCCATCTCAAGTGCTAAAACGCCATGGGCTGCAAGTTTCTTAGCAGAATCTGTTTCATCATAGAAAAAGTCCATCGATGAAACCCCTCCGACATGGACTCGCTCAAACTTCTTTGATGCTTCATAGGCAGCCATTAGTAATTTGAAATCACAGTGCGGAGCAAAATCAAGGCCATTGGTCATGCGTCTATTGATATTGGAATCAGTTGATGCGCTCATAGCAAGGATTAAATCGCCGACCTTAGTCTTCTCTTGAATTCCGCCAGCGGTGCCAATTCGAATCGCAACTTGAACATCATATTCATTGAATAACTCAGTGACATAGATTGAGGCAGAGGGAAGTCCCATGCCAGTTCCTTGCACTGATATTTTCTCGCCCTTATATGTTCCAGTAAAGCCAAACATATTTCTTACCGAGTTATATTGTTTAACATTTTCTAGATAATTTTCAGCAACCCACTTAGCTCTTAATGGATCTCCAGGAAGAAGGATTCGCTCGGCGATCTCGCCTCTTTCTGCTCCAATATGTACGCTCATAGTTAGCCAACTATAACCAGAATCGCAGCAATAAAGTGTGAGATGAATGCAGCAGCAGTCATGGCGTGAAATAACTCATGGAAGCCAAACCAGTTGATAGAAAAATTAGGCCACTTAACGGCATAGATAATCGCGCCCAGTGAATAGAGAATTCCGCCAAAGGCAACTAGGAGAAGGACTGCAAGCCCGCCATTTCGATAGAAGTCAGGAAGATAAATGAGTGCGGCCCAACCGAGTGCTAGATAGATCGGCACATAGAGCCAGCGCGGAGCGTTAAGCCAGAAGACTCTAAATACTCCAGAGAGCAGAGCCCCGCCCCAGACGAGTGAGAGCAGTATTACCGCTTGGCTCTTATCTAATAGATAGATCGCAAAAGGGGTGTAGGTGCCAGCTATTAGAAAAGGAATATTGGCATGATCAATTCTGCGCCAGATTGCTTTAGCAGAAGGCCCCCAAGGAACGCGGTGATAGATCGCGCTACAAGTAAATAGCGAGACTGCAGTGAGGGTAAATATCGTTAGCGTAACTCTTCCGCGACGCTCTGTTGTTATTGTTATTAGAACCAGTCCAGCAACTAGTGCAAGTGGGGACATCACTAAATGAATAATGCCGCGCAGCTTTGGTCTATTTAATACGTTCATAGATACCCATCATCTTGCGATCAAAGGAGAGCAAAGTTAGATCATTGACAATCGCAGTAGCGATAATGATTGCATCTGAGATTCTAGTTTTCTGACTCGCTCTAATTTTAGCGGAAAGATTTGCTGCCTCAGAATTAAAGGCGTAGATATCTCCAATCAACTCTCTTATCTTTGACTCGGCCCGAGTGGCATGAATTGCGCCAAGTGCGTGCGGGCGAATAAGCGCCTCAGTTAAAGTCATGGCGCTAATAGCTAGGCTTGATTTGCTGCTTGCCATAAAGATCTCACGAGCCTGTTGATAGTGAGCATCACCTTCGCGAAGTCCCGCAATTAAGACCGTGGTATCTAGAAGTATTTGCTGTCCCACTCTTGCCTTTCTTTCTCCAAATCAAAGCCCTCATAAATTTCACTCATACTTCCTAAGATTTCATCAAGTGTTTTTAGCCATTCAGAGTCAACTGGAGTAATTACTAGGCGATTTTCTTTGCTAATATGAAATTCAACTTGATCGCCAGGGGTTAAAGACATTTCGCGCAGCACCTCCACTGGAATAGTTATCTGGTTCTTAGAACTTATCCGAGAAGTAGTGGCCCGCCCGCGCCGGGGGCTCTTAGCTGTGGATTTCTTGCCTGCCTTCTTAGCCTTTACTTTGCCTGCCATAAGTAAAGGTTAGTGCTATTTTGCTCGGCGTGTTGCCCCCAAAAATCGGCGTGTTTGGCTCACTTACCCGTTTTGACCTGCAGTAGATCTTTCCTATAACCTCGCGCCCTTGCGCTCAAAGTAGCGACACACCCGACCGCGTGGGTCGGATAAGCGAGATGGAGATGAAGTAGTGCCAACAATCCAGCAGTTGGTCCGTAAGGGCCGGGTTGATAAGTCAGATAAGACAACAACTCCGGGTCTTAAAGGAAGTCCGCAACGTCGTGGCGTCTGCACACGCGTTTACACCACAACGCCAAAGAAGCCGAACTCAGCTTTAAGAAAAGTTGCACGTGTTCGTCTAACTAGCGGTATGGAAGTAACGGCATACATTCCTGGTGAAGGACATAACTTGCAAGAGCACTCCATTGTTTTAGTTCGTGGTGGTCGCGTTAAAGATCTTCCTGGTGTTCGTTACAAAGTAGTACGCGGTTCTCTTGATACTCAAGGTGTTAAAGATCGTAAACAAGCTCGTTCTCGTTATGGCGCGAAGAAGGAGAAGAAGTAATGCCACGTAAAGGCCCTGCTGCTAAATCTCCAGTTATTGCCGATCCGGTATATAACTCTCCAGTTGTCACCGCACTTATTAATAAGTGTTTAGTTCATGGCAAGCGCTCAACTTCAGAGGCTATTGTTTACAAAGCGCTGGAAAATTGCCGCGCTAAGACTGAGGTAGATCCAGTTATTACTCTTAAGAAAGCTCTAGATAATGTAAAGCCAGCTGTTGAGGTTAGATCACGCCGAGTTGGCGGCGCTACCTATCAAGTTCCGGTTGAAGTTAAAGCTGCTCGCTCTATGACACTTGGCCTTCGTTGGTTAGTTGATAACGCTCGCCTACGTCGTGAAAAATCTATGGCAGAGCGGTTAGCAAATGAAATGATTGATGCCTCCAATGGCCTCGGCGCTGCAGTTAAAAAGCGTGAAGACACCCACAAGATGGCAGAAGCTAATAAGGCTTTTGCACACTATAGGTGGTAGGCAATATGTCGACAGCTACTGCAATTGATCTAGCCAAGGTGCGAAATATCGGCATCATGGCTCATATTGATGCTGGTAAGACCACTACAACAGAGCGCATCCTTTTTTATACCGGTATTAACTACAAAATCGGTGAGGTTCATGAGGGCGCAGCCACCATGGACTGGATGGAGCAGGAGCAAGAGCGAGGCATCACAATTACCTCAGCTGCTACAACTTGTGAGTGGCGAGGCCACACCATCAACATCATTGATACCCCTGGACACGTTGACTTCACTGTTGAAGTTGAGAGATCACTTCGAGTTCTAGATGGCGCAGTAACTGTTTTTGATGGCGTAGCTGGCGTTGAACCACAATCTGAAACTGTCTGGCGCCAAGCTGATAAGTACAGCGTCCCTCGTATCTGTTTTGTTAACAAACTAGATCGCACCGGCGCAAACTTTGATCGCTGCGTTGAGATGATCGGTTCACGACTTGGCGCAACTGCTCTTGTGCTTCAAGTTCCAATTGGAGTTGAAGGTGACTTTATTGGAGTTGTTGATCTAATCGCTATGAAGGCACTCACCTGGAGAGGTGAGACCCAAAAGGGTGAAGATTATGTAATTGAAGAAATTCCTGCAGATCTAAAAGAAAAATGTGATGCAGCTCGTTTTGCTCTGATTGAAACTCTCTCTGATGCAGATGATGCAATTATGGAGAAATACCTAGAGGGCGCAGCTTTGAGTGAAGATGAAATCATTGCAGGAATTAGACGAGCAACTCTTGCTTATAAGTTAACTCCAGTTCTAACCGGTTCTGCCTTTAAGAATAAGGGCGTTCAACCAATGCTTGATGCCGTTACTCGTTATCTGCCATCACCTCTTGATGTTGATGCGATTAAGGGAACCAAGATGGGTGATAAGAGCGTTGAAATTGATAGAAAGCCAGATCCAAAAGAGCCTTATTCATCACTTGCTTTTAAGATTATGAGTGATCCACACCTTGGAAAGTTAACTTTCGTAAGAATTTACTCAGGTGTATTAGAGGCGGGAAGCGGCGTTCTAAACTCCACAAAAGATCGTAAAGAGCGCATCGGCAAGATCTATCGCATGCATGCCAATAAGAGAGAAGAAATTCCACAAGCATCAGCTGGAGATATCATCGCTGTGATGGGTCTTAAGGACACCACCACCGGAGATACGCTCTGCGATATTGATAAGCCAGTGATCTTGGAGTCAATGGATTTCCCAGCTCCAGTTATCCACGTTGCTATTGAGCCAAAGACCAAGGGCGATCAAGAAAAACTTGGCGTTGCGATTCAAAGACTTGCTGAAGAAGATCCAACATTTCATGTTAGAACTGATGAAGAGACCGCACAGACCATTATTGGTGGAATGGGCGAGCTCCATCTAGAAATTCTTGTTGATCGTATGAAGCGTGAATTTAAAGTTGAGGCAAATGTTGGAAAGCCACAAGTTGCTTATCGCGAAACTCTAAGAAAGCCAGTTGCTCGCCATGATTACACCCATAAGAAGCAGACCGGTGGATCCGGACAGTTTGCAAAGATTCAGATCGCACTTGAGCCACTTCCAGTTGGCGCTGTTGAAGGCGGATATGAATTCGTAAATAAAGTAACCGGTGGTCGTATCCCTAAGGAGTACATCCCTTCTGTTGATGATGGTTGCCAAGAGGCGCTACAAAATGGCCCGCTTGCTGGCTATCCATTAACTGATGTACGAGTAACTCTTCTTGATGGCGCTTATCACGATGTTGACTCATCGGAGTTGGCCTTCAAGATTGCTGGTATCGCAGCATTTAAGGAAGCGGCAAAACTTGCCGGTCCGGTATTGCTCGAGCCAATGATGAGCGTTGAAGTCACCACCCCTGAAGATTTCATGGGCGATGTCATCGGCGATCTCAATAGCCGTCGTGGCCAAATCCAGGCCATGGATGAGCGAGCCGGTGCTCGCATCGTAAAGGCGCTAGTTCCACTCTCGGAGATGTTCGGCTATGTCGGAGATCTGCGCAGTAGAACTCAGGGCCGCGCGAGTTACAGCATGCAATTCGATTCCTATGCTGAAGTTCCAGCTGCGGTTTCGAAAGAAATCATCGCGAAGATTCGCGGCGAGTAAGTCAAATCCAATAACGAAATAAAGAAGGAGAAACCACAGTGGCAAAGGCAAAGTTCGAGCGGACAAAGCCGCACGCAAACATTGGCACCATTGGTCACATCGACCACGGTAAGACCACTCTTACTGCTGCGATTTCCAAGGTGCTGCACGACAAATACCCAAACCTCAATGAGGTAAGCGCATTCGATCAGATCGATAAGGCTCCAGAGGAGCGCGCTAGAGGTATTACCATTTCGATTGCACATATCGAATACCAGACAGAGAAGCGTCACTACGCACACGTTGACTGTCCAGGCCATGCTGACTACATCAAGAATATGATCACTGGTGCAGCTCAGATGGATGGCGCAATTCTCGTAGTTGCTGCAACAGATGGACCAATGCCACAGACCAAGGAGCACGTTCTCCTTGCTCGCCAAGTTGGCGTTCCATCAATTGTTGTCGCTCTTAATAAGTCTGACATGGTTGATGACGAGGACATCCTTGGTCTAGTAGAGGAAGAAGTCCGCGATCTACTAACTAAATATGAATTCCCAGGAAAAGACACTCCAATTGTTCGCATCTCAGCTCTAAAGGCTCTCGAAGGAGATGCTGCATGGGGCGAGAAGATCATGGAACTTATGAATGCTGTTGATACATTCATTCCTCAGCCAGTACGCGAAGTTGATAAGCCATTCTTGATGCCAGTAGAAGATGTATTCACAATTACTGGTAGAGGAACTGTTGTAACTGGTCGTATTGAGCGCGGTATCGTCAAGGTCAACGAAGAAGTTGAAATTGTTGGTATCCGTACAGATTCACAGAAGACCACAATCACCGGAGTTGAAATGTTCCGCAAGCTTCTTGATGAAGGTCAAGCTGGCGAAAACGTTGGTCTACTTCTTCGTGGTCTAAAGCGTGAAGATGTTGAGCGTGGACAGGTTGTTTGCAAGCCTGGCAGCGTTACACCACATACTGACTTTGAGGCATCTTCCTACATTCTTTCAAAGGATGAAGGTGGACGTCACACACCATTTTTCAACAACTACCGTCCTCAGTTCTACTTCCGCACAACGGATGTAACTGGCGTAGTAACACTTCCATCAGGAACCGAAATGGTTATGCCTGGTGACAACACTGCAATGACTGTGACTCTAATCCAGCCAGTTGCGATGGAAGAGGGTCTGCGTTTTGCTATCCGCGAAGGTGGACGCACTGTTGGCGCAGGTCGTGTAACAAAGATCGTTAAGTAGAGCAAAAGAAGTAATTAAATGGGGCGCGACAAGCGCCCCATTTAAAACAAGAAGCACTTAAGTAGAAGCGAGGGAATGAAAATGGCGGGACAGAAGATCCGCATCAGGCTCAAGGCCTATGACCATGAGGTGATTGACTCTTCAGCGAAGAAAATCGTTGAAACAGTTGAGCGCACAGGGGCAACGGTCGCAGGCCCAGTTCCGCTGCCTACTGAGAAGAACACCTATTGCGTGATTCGCTCGCCACATAAATACAAAGATAGCCGCGAACATTTTGAGATGCGCACCCATAAGCGTCTAATCGACATCATCGATCCAACTCCTAAGACAGTTGATTCTTTGATGCGTCTTGATCTTCCTGCTGGCGTCGATATTGAGATAAAGCTCTAAGGGGACCTCGACAACTATGACAACTACTCAATCAAAGGGCAGCGCCATCAAGGGAATCCTTGGCGTCAAGCTCGGCATGACTCAAGTCTTTGATGAAAATAGCCAAGCTATTCCAGTAACTGTTGTTCAGGCAGGTCCATGTGTTGTGACTCAGATCCGCACTCTGGAAAAAGATGGTTATGAAGCTGTGCAATTGGCATTTGGCGCAATTGATCCAAGAAAAGTTTCTAAGCCAGAATCTGGCCAATTTGCTAAAGCTGGAGTTACTCCAAGAAAGTTTGTCGCAGAGCTAAGAACAGCAAGCGCTTCTTCCTACACAGTGGGACAAGAAGTTAAAGCAGATATTTTCACAGCTGGCGAAATCGTTGATGCTCAAGGAACGTCTTTAGGTAAGGGATCTGCTGGTGTTATGAAGCGCCACAATTTCAGAGGTTTTGGCGATGGCCATGGTGTTGAGAGAAAGCACCGCACCTCAGGATCGATCGGTAACCGCACCACACCTGGACGCGTATTTAAAGGAAAGCGCATGATGGGTCGTATGGGCGTTGAGACCGTTACAGTTCAAAACTTAACTGTGCAAGCAGTTGATGTTGAGAAATCACTAATTTTAATTAAAGGCGCAATTCCTGGAAGAACTGGGGCGCAGGTCTTAATTCACTCAGCTTCAAAGAAGGCTCTTAGTGAAGTTATCAATAAGGCAGGTGCATAAAGATGTCGCTAACCATTGAAATTAAAGATGCAAAAGGTGCAAAGGCTGGAACCTTTGATCTTCCTGCAGAAATTTTTGATGTCCAGGTAAATGTGCCACTAATTCATCAAGTAGTAACCGCTCAGCTAAATGCAGCAAGAGCTGGAACTGCTAAGACAAAAAACCGCGGCGAGGTTAGCGGTGGTGGTAAGAAGCCTTTCAAGCAGAAGGGAACTGGTAGAGCTCGTCAGGGTTCAACTCGTTCTCCAAATCAGCGCCATGGTGGCGTTGCTCAAGGACCAGTTCCTCGTAAATACGATGAGCGCACTCCTAAGAAAATGATTAAGGCAGCACTTACTGGAGTTCTCTCAGATCGAGCAAGAAATGAGCGAATCCATATCGTTTCAACCATTGTTGAAAGCGTTAATAGCAAAGCTGCTATCGCTGCAGTTCGCCAATTCTCAGATCGTCGCCGAGTACTTGTTGTTCTAGCTCATGGCGAAGAGGCTTCATGGCGCTCACTTCGCAATGAAGAAGATCTACATCTAATCCGTCAGGATCAGCTAAATGCCTACGATGTTGTAGTTGCTGATGACTTGGTATTTTCCAAAAAAGCTATCACTGACTTTGTTGCAGGTCCCGCCAAAGGCAAGAGCGTTACAGCTAGAGCTTTTGAATCAGAGTTAGAGGAGGTCTTGGCATGAGAGATCATCGCGAAGTTCTAATTGCTCCAGTGGTTTCAGAGAAGTCATATGGAATGCTCGATGAGAATAAGTACACCTTCATCGTTGCACCTGATGCCAATAAGACTGAGATCAAGATTGCAGTTGAGAAGATTTTCAAAGTTCGCGTTCTCAAGGTCAACACAATGAACCGTGAGGGCAAGAGCAAGATCACTCGTTATGGAGTTGGAAAGCGAAGCGATACTAAGCGCGCGATTGTGCAAATCGCAGCAGGAGATCGCATCGACATCTTTGGAGGCCCTGTCTCCTAGTAATAGGTGATGGGATTAATAAGAAAAGGGATATGACATGGCACTTCGTAAGTTAAGACCGGTAACGCCGAGCTCTCGTGGCCAGAGCGTTTCCGACTTTGCTGAGATCACCCGATCTACTCCAGAGAAATCACTTATTCGTCCAATTAATTCTCGCGGTGGTCGTAACGCCTCAGGCAAGATCACAACTCGCCATCAAGGCGGCGGACATAAGCGCGCCTATCGCGTAATTGATTTCTTGCGTAATGATAAAGATGGCGTTCCTGCTGTAATTGCACAGATTGAATACGATCCAAATCGCTCTGCTCGCATTGCACTTGTGCACTTTGCTGATGGCGAGAAGCGCTACATCATCGCTCCTCTTGGCGTTGAGCAGGGAACAAAGATTGAAAATGGCCCAACTGCAGATATTAAGCCTGGCAATAACTTGCCGCTAAGAAACATTCCAGTTGGAACAATGATTCATGCAATTGAAACTCGCCCAGGTGGGGGAGCAAGAATTGCAAGATCTGCCGGAGCATCTGTGCAGTTAGTTGCAAAAGATGGTCCATATGCCCAGCTCCGTATGCCATCTGGCGAAATTAGAAATGTTGATGTCAGATGCCGCGCAACAATCGGTGTGGTTGGTAATGCTGAGCAATCAAATATTAACCATGGAAAAGCAGGACGTATGCGCTGGAAAGGCCGTCGTCCAACGGTTCGTGGTGTTGTTATGAACCCAGTTGATCACCCTCATGGTGGTGGAGAAGGAAAGACCTCTGGAGGTCGCCATCCGGTTTCACCTTGGGGTAAACCTGAGGCTCGCAGCCGTAAGAAAAAATCTAGTGATCAATTGATCATTCGTCGTCGTCCAGCAAATAAGAGCCGATAAGGAGCCTTGAAACCAAATGCCACGTAGTTTGAAGAAGGGTCCCTTTGTGGATCTACACCTGGAAAAGAAGGTGGATGAACAGAATGCGAAGAACACCAAGACCGTTATTAAGACTTGGTCACGTCGCTCAATGATCACGCCATCAATGATTGGTCACACCATTGCAGTCCATGATGGACGCAAGCATGTTCCGGTCTATGTCACAGAGGCAATGATTGGTCACAAGCTCGGTGAGTTTGCACCAACAAGAACATTTAGAGGACACGTCAGACAAGAGGATCGGACGGTGACCCGTGCCGAGTAATACTCCTTTAGTAGCTAAAGCATCACTTAGCTCAATTCGGGTAACTCCTCAGAAAGCTCGTCGCGTAGTAAATATGATCCGCGGCCAGAGAGCTGATGAGGCGCTAAGAATTGCTAAGTTCTCACCACAGATTGCAGTAAGTGAAGATCTTTATTCACTACTTAACTCTGCTGTGGCAAATGCCAAGCAGAAAAATCCTGCAATTAGAGATGCCTCAGAGCTCTGGGTAACCGAGGCTCTAGTTGATGAGGGCATCACAATGAAGCGCTATCGCCCGCGCGCCCAGGGCCGTGGCTATCAGATCTTGAAGCGCTCTTCACAGATTTCTGTAGTTCTATCTGATGATAAGAATTATCGAAAGCCGACAAAAGAGCAGGCAAGAAAATTAGCAGCAGCAGCTCTTGCAGCAGCTAGTGAAGTTGTGGCAGATGAAAAACCTGCAGCAGCAAAGAAAGCTCCGGTTAAAAAGGCTAGCGCCAAAAAGGCAGCAGCTAAGAAAACTACAGAGCAGGAGGCGAAGTAAATGGGTCAAAAAATCAACCCTCATGGCTTCCGCCTAGGAATCACCACTGAGTACAAGTCTCGCTGGTATGCCGAGAAGCTTTATAAAGATTATGTAAAAGAAGATGTGATGATCCGTCGTGCGATGGAGAAGAACATGGAGAGAGCTGGAGTATCTCGAATTGAAATCGAGCGTACTCGTGAGCGCGTCCGTATCGATCTTCACACCGCTCGTCCTGGAATTGTGATTGGACGTAGGGGAACTGAGGCAGATCGTCTCCGTCTTGATCTTGAGAAATTAACTGGCAAGCAAGTTCAGTTAAATATCTTGGAAGTTAAGAATCCTGAAATTGATGCCCAGCTAGTAGCGCGCGGAGTTGCAGAGCAATTAGCAGCTCGCGTCTCTTTCCGCCGCGCAATGCGTAAAGCAATGCAGACTGCATTTAAAGCAGGAGCAAAGGGTGTTCGTATCCAATGCGGTGGACGTCTTGGTGGGGCAGAAATGTCACGCTCTGAGTTCTATCGCGAAGGAAGAGTTCCACTACATACCCTAAGAGCCGATATTGACTATGGCTTTGCTGAAGCCCACACCACATTTGGTCGCTTAGGTGTAAAGGTCTGGATTTATAAGGGCGAAGTTATCGCTTCAAGAACTGAGCGCGAAGCAGCTGCTCTTGCGCAAGTTCAAGCAGCTAAGGCTGAGCGCGCACCAAAGCGTGCACCTCGCGCGCCAAAGGGTGAAGTGACAAAGACATCTGTTGCAGAACGTGCAAATCAAGCAGCCGCTGGCCTTGAAAGCGAAGTAAGCCCTGAAGTTAAAAGCGAAGGAAGTGATGCGTAATGTTAATTCCACGTCGCGTTAAGCATCGCAAGCAACATCGTCCAAAGCGTTCTGGTAATGCTAAGGGCGGAACAGCGGTTGCATTCGGTGATTTTGGTCTGCAAGCAACTGAGGGTGGTTATGTAACTAACCGTCAGATTGAAGCAGCTCGTATCGCAATGACTCGTCATATTAAGCGCGGTGGAAAGGTTTGGATCAATATCTATCCAGATCGCCCACTAACTAAGAAGCCTGCTGAAACCCGTATGGGTTCTGGTAAGGGATCTCCAGAATTCTGGATCGCAAATGTGAAACCAGGAAGAGTTTTATTTGAAATATCTGGTGTAACGCTAGATGTTGCAAATCAAGCGCTCTCTCGCGCAGCTCACAAACTCCCAGTCAAATCTCGCGTAGTAATTCGCGAGGAGGTATAACCATGGCAAAGATGATCACTACTGAAGAACTTAGAGCTCTAAGCACAGAAGATCTTGCAGAGAAGTTAAAGGATTCAAAGGAAGAGTTATTCAACCTTCGTTTCCAAGCTGCAACCGGTCAACTTGAGAGCCATGGACGCCTAACTGCGGTCCGTAAAGAGATTGCCAAGATCTATACCGTTATTCGTGAACGCGAACTAGGAATTGGAGGAGCGGCATGAGTGAGGATAGAAAGTTTCGTAAGACTCGCGAAGGCGTAGTTATTAGCGACAAGATGGATAAGACCGTGGTGGTAAAGGTTGAAGACCGCGCTGCTCATGGTCTCTATTCCAAAGTTATTACCAAGAATAAGAAGTTTAAGGCTCACGATGAAGATAACACCGCCGGTGTTGGAGATCGCGTGCGCATTATGGAAACCCGTCCACTTTCGGCAACTAAGCGTTGGCGTGTAGTGGAGATTATCGAGAAGGCTAAGTAACCATGATCCAAGCAGAGTCACGACTACGAGTCGCCGATAACACAGGAGCTAGAGAGCTTCTCTGTATTCGCGTGCTAGGTGGAACCCAACGTCGCTATGCCTCAATCGGTGATGTCATTGTCTGTTCCGTTAAGGATGCAATCCCTGGTGGACAGGTTAAGAAAGGTGAAGTCGTTAAGGCTGTCATCGTTCGAACTGTTAAAGAGAACCGTAGAGCTGATGGTTCCTACATTAAATTTGATGAGAATGCTGCGGTAATTATCAAGGAAGATAACGAACCAAGAGGAACCCGTATTTTCGGACCTGTTGCTAGAGAGCTTCGTGATAAGCGCTTTATGAAGATCATCTCACTTGCCCCGGAGGTGCTGTAATGAGAATAAAGAAAGGTGACACAGTTCTAGTCATCGCAGGAAAAGATAAAGGTGTAACTGGCAAAGTATTAGCCGTTAATACCGTTACTGCCCGCGTAACTGTTGAAGGTGTTAACCGCGTCAAGAAGCATACAAAAGAAGATACTTCACAGCGCGGTGCCAAAGTTGGCGGAATTCTCACTATTGAAGCCCCAATTGCTTACTCCAATGTGATGTTGCTAGATGATGATAATAAGGCAACCCGGATTGCAGTTCGTAAAAATGAAGAAGGCAAGAACATTCGCATCTCTAGAAGAACTGGAGGGGATCTATAAATGAGTACTGTCATTGCTCCTCGTCTAAAAGAGATCTATAAATCTCAAGTTGCTCCTGCCCTGCAGAGCGAATTTAACTTCTCAAATAGAATGCAGATTCCAACCCTTTCCAAGATTGTGGTCAATATGGGCGTTGGCGAAGCAGCTAAGGATTCAAAGTTAATTGAAGGCGCAATTAGAGACCTTGCAGCAATTACTGGACAGCGTCCATTAGTTACTAAGGCGAGAAAATCAATTGCTAACTTCAAACTCCGTGAAGGCCAGCCAATTGGCGCCCATGTCACCCTAAGAGGCGACCGGATGTGGGAGTTTATGGACCGGCTATTAACAGTTTCTCTGCCAAGAATCCGCGATTTCCGCGGCCTTTCTCCAAAGCAATTTGATGGCAAAGGAAATTACACCTTCGGTCTAACTGAGCAAGTTGTCTTTCTTGAAATTGAGCAAGACAAGCTAGATCGAGTCCGTGGAATGGATATCACCATCGTAACTTCAGCCAAGAACGATAACGAAGGCCGTGCGCTACTTAAGGCGCTTGGTTTTCCGTTTAAGGATCAAGGGGAGAAATAAATAATGGCAAAGACATCACTGAAGGTTAAGGCAAGCCGCAAACCTAAATTTAAGGTTCGTGGATACACACGTTGCCAACGTTGTGGCCGACCACATTCGGTCTATCAGAAATTCGGCATCTGCCGAGTCTGCTTCCGCGAGATGGCACACCGCGGTGAACTTCCTGGTATTACGAAAGCTTCCTGGTAACAACTATTGGAAAGGTCCCTTGTATGAGGGAAACCAGCCAAAGAAAGGCGATGAGCCAACTATGACAATGACCGACCCGATCGCAGACATGCTCGCTCGTTTGCGTAACGCCAATACCGCCTACCATGAAGTGGTTTCTATGCCATCTTCATCGGTGAAGGTTCGTATTGCCGAAATTTTGCAGAGAGAGGGATATATCGGTGGCTATAAAGTCAGCGATAACCCTGAAGGTTTTGGAAAAACCTTAACTCTTGACCTTAAATATGGTTCAAATCGTGAGCGATCAATTGCAGGTCTGCGCCGCGTTTCAAAGCCAGGTCTTCGTGTTTATGCCAAATCAACAGGACTTCCTAAAGTATTAGGCGGCCTTGGTGTGGCAATTATTTCCACCTCACAAGGATTACTCACTGATCGACAAGCTAACAAGAATGGCGTAGGCGGAGAAGTTCTCGCTTACGTATGGTGATTGCTATGTCACGTATCGGAAAAATGCCAGTGGCGATTCCTTCAGGGGTTGAGGTAAATATCTCTGGTCAATCAGTCTCTGTTAAGGGACCTAAGGGAACGCTAAGCCACGTGCTTCCTGAGTTGATTACTCCAAAGAAAGAGGAGAGCTCAGTAGTACTAACACGCGCCAATGATGAGCGCGCAGCAAAGAGCCTTCATGGCCTTTCTCGCACTCTGATTTCAAATATGATTACTGGAGTCACAGCTGGTTACTCAAAGAAAATTGCGATTGTTGGAGTTGGTTATAAAGTAGCGGCAAAGGGCAAAGATCTAGAGTTTGCACTGGGCTACTCACACCCAATTAATTTTGCAGCTCCTGCCGGAATTACCTTCACCGTTGAATCACCTACTGATCTAATCGTTTCAGGTGTTGATAAGCAGCTAGTTGGAGAAGTTGTTGCCAAGATTCAAAAACTTCGCAAAGCCGATCCATATAAAGGCAAGGGTCTGCATCTACAAGGTGCGCGCATTCGCCGCAAAGCTGGAAAGACAGGTAAGAAGGTATGAATATCGCTAAGAGGATTGTTAAGGGCTCTACTCAAGTTGCCCGCGCCCGTCGCCACTTTAGAGTGCGAAAGAGAGTTACCGGAACATCTGAGCGTCCACGCTTAGTTGTTACTCGCTCTGCTCGCCACTTAGTTGCGCAAATCGTTGATGATTCACGTGGCCATACTCTGGCCTCTGCTTCAACTATGGAGAAAGAGCTAAGAGCAACATCTGCAGATAAGACTAAGAAGGCAAGAAGCGTTGGCCAATTAGTTGCAGATCGCGCAAAAGCAGCTGGAGTTACCACAGTGGTCTTTGACCGTGGTGGAAATCGTTACACCGGGCGAGTAGCAGCGCTTGCCGAAGGTGCTAGAGAGAATGGGTTGGACTTCTAATGGCCGATAAAGAAGTAGTAAGTACTGAGGCAGAGAAGCCAAAGCGCGGACGCGATAAGCGCGAACGTCGCGATGATCGCCAATCTGAGAAGTCTCCCTATATCGAGCGCGTGGTATTTATCAACCGCGTAGCAAAAGTTGTCTCTGGCGGCCGTCGTTTCTCATTCACCGCACTTGTTGTTCTAGGTGATGGCAATGGAATGGTTGGCGTTGGTTATGGAAAAGCAAAAGAAGTTCCACAAGCCATTGCTAAAGCTGTTGAAGAGGCGAAGAAATCATTCTTCAAAGTTCCAAGAATTCAAGGCACTATCCCGCACCCAGTTCAAGGCGAAGATGCAGCCGGAGTAGTACTACTTCGCCCTGCAGCGCCTGGTACTGGAGTCATCGCTGGAGGTCCAGTGCGCGCAGTTCTTGAGTGCGCAGGAATTAGCGATGTACTAACTAAGTCACTTGGATCAAATAATCCAATTAACATGGTTCATGCCACAGCAAAAGCGCTAAAGATGTTGGAAGATCCAGCAGCAATTGCTGCTCGTCGTGGTCTGCCACTAGAGCGCGTTGCTCCAGCTGCAATCATCCGTGCTATGAGCGCAACGGCAGGTGCATAAAATGCCACGTCTAAAAGTTACTCAAGTTCGCTCTAAAGTTGGCAATCCTCCTGATCAACGAAACACTCTTCGCTCACTGGGCCTTAAGAGAATCGGTGATGTTGTAGTTAAGGAAGATCGTCCAGAGATTCGCGGAATGGTTCATAGCGTTCGTCATTTGATTAAGGTTGAGGAGGTCGAATAACTATGGTGCTAAAAGCTCATCATCTCCGTCCCGCTCCTGGTGCTAAAAAAGCAAAGACCCGTAAAGGTCGAGGCGAAGGCTCCAAGGGAAAGACTGCTGGTCGTGGTGGTAAAGGAACTAGGGCTAGAAATGTAGTTCGCGCAGGTTTTGAAGGTGGAGCGATGCCTCTTGTGCAGCGCTTGCCAAAACTTCGTGGCTTTAAAAACCCTGAGACCGTTACTTATCAGGCTGTTAATGTCTCAACTATCAATGCGCTATTTCCAAAAGGTGGAGAGGTCTCCATCGATGATCTTTATAAATTAGGCGCTGCTCGCAAGGGCCGCCCAGTTAAGGTCCTAGGAAATGGCGATATCTCCGTTAAGGTAAATGTCACAGTCCATAGCTTCTCATCATCGGCATCAGAGAAAATCTCTGCCGCTGGCGGAAGTATTAAGACGCTCTAGATAATATCTAGTTAAAAGTAAGAGGAGAAGATAATGTTGCTATCAGTCTTTGCTAAGGCTTTCAAAACTCCTGATCTGCGCCGTAAAATCTTCTTCACTCTTGGAATCATGGCGCTATTTCGCTTTGGTTCTGTGATTCCAACTCCAGGCGTTTCCTATGGCGCAGTTCAGCGCTGCCTAGCAAATGTTGATACTGGCGGCCTATTTGGACTGATTAACTTATTTAGCGGCGGGGCGCTCTTGCAGCTCTCAGTATTTGCTCTCGGCATCATGCCTTACATCACCGCTTCAATTATCGTTCAGCTATTAACTGTTGTTATTCCTCGCTTTGAAACTCTAAAGAAGGAAGGCCAATCAGGAACGGCTAAGTTAACGCAATACACCCGCTATCTAACGATCGGTCTTGCAGTTATGCAGACCACAGGTTTGATTGCAGTTGCTAGAACTCCAGGCCGTCTAATCAATGGCTGTACCGAAGCGATCATCCCTGATACTTCTTGGCAGCGTATTGTCACCATGATCTTTGTAATGACTGCTGGAACATCGGTAATTATGTGGCTAGGTGAGTTAATTACAGATCGCGGCGTTGGTAATGGAATGTCAATCTTGATCTTCACATCAATTGCTGCGACATTTCCTGGTCAGCTCTGGTCAATTAAGCTCTCACGCGGATGGGCAACATTCCTATTTATTATGGCGGTAGGAGTTTTGATTGTGGCGGCGGTGGTATTTGTTGAACAATCTCAGCGCAGAATTCCAGTTCAATATGCCAAGAAGCAGGTTGGAAGACGCCAATATGGTGGAACTACAACTTACATTCCGATAAAGGTTAATCAATCAGGAGTTATCCCAGTTATCTTTGCATCATCACTTCTCTATATTCCATCCCTGGTTGCTAACTTCACCAACTCCCAAGCGCCATGGGCGGTTTGGATTTCAACTAATTTTGTTCAAGGCGATCACCCGATTTATATAACGCTCTATGCGCTAATGATTATCTTCTTTGCCTACTTCTATGTAGCAATTACTTTTAATCCAGAAGAGACTGCAGAGAATATGCGAAAGTATGGCGGCTTTATTCCAGGCATTCGAGCTGGAAAGCCAACCAGTGATTACCTTGCATATGTATTAAATAGAATTACTGCTCCTGGTTCGCTCTATCTAGCACTTGTTGCAATTATTCCAATCATTGCTCTGGTGTTATTTGGTGCCTCTCAGAACTTCCCATTTGGTGGAACTGCTATTTTGATCGTAGTTGGCGTTGGTCTTGATACTGCTAAGCAGATCGAGAGCCAGCTACAGCAACGCTCTTATGAGGGGTTCTTGCGCTAATGCGCTTAATCCTGGTTGGACCACCAGGTGCCGGTAAAGGAACTCAGGCAGTTCATCTTGCTGAGCATTACAAAATTCCACACATTTCAACTGGTGATATCTTCCGCGCAAATTTACAAAATGGCACACCCCTTGGCCTTAAAGCAAAGGCTTTTATGGATAAAGGCGAGCTAGTTCCAGATTCACTAACTAACGAGATGGTTAAAGATCGCTTGACAAAAGATGATGCTAAGGCTGGCTTCTTGCTAGATGGCTTTCCAAGAAATGTCTCTCAAGCAGAAGTTTTAAATGCGATGCTTGCTGAATCTGGCGTCTTTCTTGATGCCGCACTTGAACTATCTCTTGATAACGAGGAGATTGTTAAGCGCCTCTCCATTAGAGGGCGCGATGATGACAAGGAAGAGATAATTAGAAGACGCCTTGAGGTTTATAGCGAGCAAACCGCGCCAATTATTAGCTTTTATCGAGATGCCAATCTCTTGGTAACTATTGCAGCAACTGGTGAGATTTCAGATATCACCTCAGCTGCCATAGCGGCTCTAAGTAAGAAACTGAGTTAAGCCATGGCGATCCAGATAAAGACCTTGGATCAACTAAAGATTATGCGTCAGGCAAATCTCTTGGTGCGAAGTACTTTAGAGTTAGTAAGAGCAAATATTAAAGCTGGTATTACAACTAGCGCACTTGATGCAATTGCTGAGGCAAATATCAAACGCGGCGGGGGAATTTCAAATTTTAAGGGCTATCACGGCTATCCAGCAGTAATTTGTGTTTCAGTAAATGATGAAATTGTTCATGGAATTCCTGGTGATCGCATGCTTATGCCTGGAGATATTGTCTCAGTTGACTGTGGAGCAATAATTGATGGCTGGCATGGCGATGCAGCATTTACTGTAATTGTTGATCCAGTTAATAGTGAGCATGCCAAGATGTTGGAAGTTTGTGAAGAATCACTCTGGCACGGAATAGCTGCCGGGGTTATGGGAGCAAAGATTTCCGATATTGGCCATGCCATTGAGAAATATATTAACTCGCAAGGAAAGTATGGAATTTTGCGAGAATATGGTGGCCATGGCATTGGAAATGTAATGCATATGGAGCCGCATATCCTTAACTTTGGTAAAGCTGGCCATGGTCCAACGATTGAGGCTGGAATGGTCTTTGCTATTGAGCCGATGATTACTCTTGGTTCTGAAAAAACTAAAGTCCTTGATGATAACTGGACTGTTGTAACGCAAGATAAGTCCTATGGAGCTCACTTTGAAAACTCTTACTGCATTGCCCCAGATGGCAAGCCATTTGTCCTCTCCGTTGAAGATGGCGGGAAAGCCCAGCTTGCCCGATTCGGCATAGAAGTTTCGTCGCTTCTTTCATAAGTTATCCCTATGACTAGATCCTTAGAGCAACGCGAAAAGCGAGCCAGAATCAAGGCTTTACTTGAAGCAAAGGGCCTTGATGCTCTTATTTTAAAGAAGGGAGCCAATGTTGCTTGGATTATTGGCGGCAGAGCCCATATTCCAACAACTCTTGAACTGGCCTGTCTTGATGTAATTGTTTATAAGGATCGAATTGTTGTTGTAACTAACAAGATAGAGGCGCCAAGGCTTGAGGCAGAAGAGTTATCAGGTGATGAAGAGTTAATTGTCATTAATTGGTTTGAAGGCAGGGATGGGCAGCTGCCATCAGGTGAAAAGATAGGTATCGATGGCCCTGACAATAATCGCATTAATTTATCAGCAGAGGTTGAAGAGCTAAGAAGATCTCTAAATTCTTTTGAAGTTGAGCGATTAAAGCAGATCGGTAGCGATGCTGCTAAATCTTTAGGTGAATCGATGCTCAAGATCTCGCCAAAGATGAGTGAGGTTGGGGCAGCTGGAGTGATTGCAGAAAATCTCTGGGCGCATAATTTAGAGCCGGTGGTTTTATTAGTTGCTGGTAGTGAGCGCATTGAAAGTTTTAGACATCCTCTACCCACCACAAGTCTTATCGGCTCACTTGTTATGGGAGTTGTTTGTGCCAGAAGAAAAGGTTTAATTGCTAGCGTGACGAGAATTGTTTCATTTAATTCTCTTTCTAAAGAGATAGAGCAGAGATATCAGGGACTTCTAAATGTTGAGGCAGCATTTTTTAGTGGCACAAAGGTGGGAGCTACATATGGCCAAGCTTTCAAATCTGGTGAGGTTGAATATCTAAAGCAGGGATTTGCAAGAGATGAATGGAGTAAGCATCATCAAGGTGGTCCAACTGGATATCTACCGCGAGATTTCCCCGCTCATGAAAAGAGCGCTCAAGTAATAGGTGTTAATAACGCCATTGCCTGGAACCCAAGTGCTGCCGGGATTAAGGTTGAAGACACCTTAATTACTACCCCTACCGGCTTTGAGATTATTACCTCTGATCCAAGCTGGCCCAGCGTTGAAATAGCTGGCAGAGAGCGCCCAGATATCGCTCGTCCTTGACCTAAACGTTATAAAAAAGAGGTAAGAAAGCGTTGACCGAGCTCGTTTAGGGCATAAGACTCAGGCAATTGAGGTGGTCTGACCACTTCCATATCGGCCGGAAGGAAGTCTTATTTAGATGCTCCGCTACGGAATTATCGGCATGGGCGCCATGGGCCGCGAGCATGCCGAAAACTTATCTTTCATAGATGGCGCATCAGTTACTGCAATCAGCGATCCAGATTCTGGTTCAAGAGAACTAGCAATTAAACAGCTAGGAGAGTCGGTAAAAGTATTTACCGATCATAGGCAGCTTCTAGATTCCGGCTTAGTAGATGTAGTAATAATTGCAACACCAAACTTTACTCACGTTGATATTTTGGAAGATGCGCTTAAAACATCGCTTCATGTCTTTATTGAAAAACCGCTCTGCACCACAATTGATGATTGTTTAAAAGTCATTAAGTGGTCAGAAAATAGAAGCAGTCTGGTTTGGATGGGACTTGAATATCGTTATATGCCGCCAGTTGCTGAATTAATCTCTATTGTTCATAGCGGGGGAGTTGGGCAAGTCCAACAAGTCTCAATCAGAGAGCATCGCGAACCTTTCTATCCAAAAGTTGGCAATTGGAATCGATTCACATCTAAAACTGGTGGAACACTTGTTGAGAAGTGCTGCCATTACTTCAATCTTATGGATCACATCGCTAAGGAGCGGCCAAATCGAGTATTTGCCTCTGGTGGGCAGAGAGTTAATTACCTCGATGAGAGTTATGACGGAGTTAAGGCAGATATGCTCGATAGCGCATATGTGATTTTGGAATATCCAAGTGGAAAGAGAGCGATGCTAGATCTCTGTATGTTTGCTGAAAATACCGTTGATAAAGAACATATCTCAGTAACGGGAAGTGAAGGCAAAGTTGAATCATTTCTGCCATCACTTGAGCTGCGTTATGGCAAGCGAAGCGCAGTTGGAAACTTTAAGCAATGGAGCCATGATGCTTCAAAGCCAAAAGTTGAATCAAGAAAAGTTTGGGATGAGAGCATTAAATACCATGGTTTTCACTATGGAGCTTCATATCTTGAACACTTAAAGTTCTTTAAGGCGATTAGAAGCGGAAAAGGCCCAGATGTGAGCCTGGAGGATGGCCTTAGAAGCGTTGCATCAGGTCTTGCGGCTCAGATGAGTATTGCCCAGGGACGCCCGGTAGCGATGAGTGAAGTATTGCCAGCGGGGTGGAATTAATGTCTAGCTGCACTTTGATTCCTCTTGCTCGTCCTACATTTGATGTCTCAGCTGCGCAGAAGTTCTTTGATTCTGCTCGTGATCTTTTAGGCGAAGTTGGCGCCACTGTAAATGGCCCAACATCACTTGTGATGACTCCAGAGGACACCGCTAGCGCTGAGGCAAATCTAAAATCTGATGAGAAGTTATACATTCTATTTAATGCATCTTTTGCTGATGCCTCTGCAGCTGTATCTCTTCTTGCTAAAGTTTCAGGTGATGTGCTTTTGTGGTCGGTTAGAGAGTTTGGCGAGATAGGAGATCGACTTCTACTCAATTCAATGTGTGGATCAAATCTTGCAGCACATGCACTTCGAGTAAATGGAAAGAGGATTACTCATCTTCATGGAAATCCAGATGAGGCGCATGTTAGGGATGCTCTCTCATCTGCTCTTGCTGGAAAGATGCCAGATGTTGGTCAGCCGCAGAAAGTAACTGGTCAATTAGCAGATTTAGAAAAGGTCAAAGGCGCTCTGGCAAAGTTAAGTGGTTTAACTATTGGCGCAATTGGTGATGCGCCAGCTGGTTTTACTCCCTGCACCTACGATGAAGAGGCGCTGAAGCAGTCATTTGGCTTAAATATTATTAATAAATCAATTCCTGAAATCTTTGCCGATATTGCAGCTGTGCCACTTGATAAAGAGAGCGCAGAATATAAGGATGCTTGCCAGGCTCAGCCATCTCTTAAAATTGTTCCAGAGAAAGAGGCGCGAGTTAATGCCAGCACTAGAGTTGCGCTAGATAGCTGGATAAGGGCTAATGATTTATCAGCAATTGCTATGCGCTGTTGGCCTGATTTTGCAGTTGATTTGGGAGCTTGCCCTTGCGGTGCGATGGGAAGAACAGCAACCAGTGGAACTCCTGCAGCCTGCGAGCGCGATGTCTATGGCGCGGTGACTATGCTGCTTTTAGAGGCGCTTGGCTCTGGAACAAATTATTTGGTAGATACCGTGGATTTAGAAGAAGATGAGAACATTATTCGAATCTGGCATTGTGGTTCTGCTTCAACCACTCTTGCTGTTGATCCAGATAATGCAACGCAGTTCATACACTGCAATAGAAAGCTAGGTGTGGCCGGGAACTTCCCCTTGAAGACCGGTCCGGTTGTTCTGGTAAGGCTGGATACCGATATCGATCCAGCAAATCAGAGCAAACTCCGATTAGTAATGACTAGTGGTGAATCACTATCTGCTCCTAATCGGTTCCAAGGTAATACCGCAACAGTTCGTACATCTGCGCCAGCACGGCAATTGATCAATGGGCTAATCCATAATGGATTTCCTCATCACACAGTTGTAGCTTGGAAAGACATACGAGCAGAAGTCCGCAGGATGGCGGAATATTTGGCCATTCCGCTAACCGAGTGGTAATCACATGATTCACCACAGACCCTCGAACAAGGAGAAATAAATGAAACAAAAGATGAATGCAAAAGCATTCAAAGCTCTGATTGCAATGGCTTTTGCAATCAGCGCATCTGTTGTTCCACTCTCCCAGAGTTTTGCCGCAGGCGAATCTCTTGGAAAGAGTTGTCCAACAGAAGGGCTAATGACTGGAACTAAGTCAACCTCTCTTATCTGCGTAAAAGGTGGAAACGATAAGTTAACCTGGCAGCGCGTTAAGTTGGCATCTGGCTCAGGACGTCCAGTAGCAAACCTGACACCTCCAAAGGGTGAAATCGAGTTCTGGCACTATCGCGTAGAACTTGGTGATCAGAGAGCGCTTGTAAAAATCATTAATGATTTTGAAACCAAGTATCCTGGTACAAAGATTAAGCAAGTAGTTCGTGATACCACGACCTATAACAACACAGCTCGTGTTGCAATCCTTGCAAATCCAAAAGCAGCGTTATTTGCTACCTCTCGCGGTGCGATCTTTGATCAATTCGCTAAGAGCGACATGATGCTTGATCTTTCACCTCAGCGCTATGTTAAGCAAAACGTTGTTGCTAAGGGACTAACTGCTGGACAGTATGAAGGAAAGCAGCTTGGAATTCCTTATCAATACCTCTTCAACAACCCAATTGTTAATACCGAAATTTGGGCAAAAGAGAAGTGGACCACACCAAAGAATCTAACTGGTTGGGTCAACTGGTGTAAGGATGCTAAAGCTAAGGGATATGTCCCTCTAGCTTGGCCAGGAGCTACTCGCGGACAAGCAGCGCAGATTTCCAACTCTGCTCTGATGAACTCTGCTGGCAGCTATGAGGAACTAGCGAAAAACCTTGCAGATCTAAATAGTGGAAAGATTGATCTGACTTCAAAGTGGTTTGAAGGCGTTGCTGACATTTATGTCAAGCTAAGAAATGCTGGCTGCTTCCCAGATAACGCCACAGGTGTTACTGAAGCTGCTGCATATAACCTCTTTGCAACCGGCAAGTCACCAATTCTTCCTATCGGAACATTTGCGATGGGTTCAATTGTCGGTCTAAATCCAAACCTAAATGGCAAGATGGAACTTATGTCAATGATCTTGACTGATGGCAAAGTTGTTGCTGAGGGAATTATGAATAACACTTACACACTAAGTGTCAATAAGAATTCCAGCTCACGTGATCAAAAAATTGCCAACGCATTCCTTTCCTATCTATTGACTGGAAAAGTTGCGGAAATCTATGCCAATGAAACACTTCAGCACGTAAACGTTCTAGATGTTGAATACAAGAACGTAAACCTTTTGAATACTGTTTCATTCCAGGCCAAGAACACCATGTTGGCTCCACGCTTCCTACTTCTGACAGCAGCTGTATCTGATCTAACTCAAGATGCGCTGATTCAGATTGTCGGTGGCAAGAGCCCAGCTGATGTTCTGCCCGATTTCTCAAGGCAGATTAAGCAGAAATTGGCTGGCTGATTAGCTCGCTAACAACTACCGAAACCGCTCCCACCTCAGGTGGGAGCGGTGCTCGGCCTGCTCAAAAGAAGCGCAAGAAAGATGCTGGCATCTATTACTTGATGGGGCTTCCTGCTGCAATCATCTTTACTGGTTTTTACTTTGTTCCCTTTATCGCGAACTTAAGGTATTCCCTAACTAGATGGGATCGAATAACAGAGCCAGAGTTTGTCGGATTCCGTAACTTTATAAATTTACTTACAAACGATGATCTTTTCTATAAAGTCTTAGGAAACAACCTACGCTTTACTTTCTTAGTCGTACTATTCCAGACGCTTTTCTCATTGATATTTGCAATTTTTCTCGTCAAAAACACAAAGACTAATATTGCGCTTAGAACTCTCTTCTTCTTTCCTACAATTCTTTCATCTGTATCTGTGGGAATGATCTGGCTCTTTATGTATGACCCAAATTTTGGAGCAATTAATCTATTCTTTACCCGCTTAGGGCTTGAAGGCTTTGCTTTAAATTGGCTTGGAAGTGAGAGCTCGGCACTATATGCAATAACCTTTACTCAAGTCTGGTTTCATACCGGACAAATGATGGTCATATATATTGCTGGACTGCAACAGATACCTCAAGAACTTTATGAGGCAGCTGAAATGGATGGTGCTTCACGCTGGCAGCAATTTAGAAATGTAACTTGGCCAATGTCTATTCCGACCACTATTGTGGTTATGGCATACACCACTATTCAATCCTTTAGAGCTTTTGACTTAATATTTGCAATGACACAAGGTGGCCCAAATAATTCATCAAATATATTTGCAGTCTTGATATATCAGACTGTTTTTAGTGAGCTCAGAATCGGATATGCCGCTACGCAGTCAATCTTCTTCATAATTGTCTTGGTTTTTGTCACCTTATTGCAGCGCAAGTTCCTCAATAGTCGGTATGAGAAATAGGGGGCTGAAATGATATATAAAGTAAGCAGAATCGTTGCTTTATTGGTCTTCTCTATCCTAATTATTATCCCAAGCCTAATTGTTGTTTTCGGATCAACAAAGACCGATAGCGAGGTCTATAACAAGCCTTTAGCTCTTCCTGAGAAATGGTCACTAGATAACTTCAGATTCCTCTTTGAGGTCAGCAATGTTGGTCGTTCATTTCTAAATAGTGTAATTGTTACGGGCTTTTCTGTAACTATAACATTGATACTTGCAAGTATGTGCGCCTTTGCTATTTCGAGAATGATTACAGTCACCGGACGAGTTTTATTCTCACTCTTTGCTGTGGGGCTAGCAATCCCAGGCCAGGTGAATCTAGTACCAATATTTATTCTTTTTAACGACTTGCAATTAACTAATAAACTATCTGGTCTAGTTTTGATTAACATCGTAACCACGTTACCTATCTCAGTATTTATCTTGACAGCATTTTTTAGAGAGCTGCCAAAAGAAATGTATGAAGTATCTGAAGTTGATGGCGCAACCCCACTGCGGGTTTATCGCTCAATTGCTCTTCCATTATCAAGGCCTGCAATGGGAGCAACCGCAATATTTCTCTTTGTAATAACTTGGAATGAATTACTTTTCCCATTACTACTAATCACTGATAACGATAAGCGGACCTTGCCGCTTTCATTACTTTCATTCCGTGGTGAGTTCTTTAGTAACTACAGCATGATTTTTACAGCTGTGATGGTTGCATCTATTCCTATGGTAGTTATGTACTTATTAATGCAGAGGTCATTTATTGCTGGACTTACAGCAGGAGCTGTTAAAGGCTAATGAGCAGTCACACACCAGTTGTTAGTAATCCTCCAAGACTTCAAGGTCAGGTGCGCCTATTACTTGATCACATAGAAAGGCAAGGACTCCAAGGGGGAGATCGTCTGGAACCAGAGCGCGAACTAGCAAAAATCCTTGGTATTAGCCGCCCATCACTTCGAGAAGCGATTCAAATTCTCCAGGTTCAAGGCCGCCTTAGAGTCAAACATGGAATCGGAATTTTTATTCTCGATCAAGCAGATGGGGAGAAATTAAGGGAGTCTTTAAGGGCAGCTCAGCATCGCATTGAAGAGTTGTTTCAGATGCGCGAGATATTAGAAGCCCCTGCAGTTGAATGGGCTGCTGAGAGAAGAAGTGAAGAGCAATTAGCTGAAATGAAATTGGCAGCAAGGGCACTCAATCAAGCTATTGCAAGAAAACCTGTTGACTTTGAGAATCTAAGGCGTCTAGATATGGAATTTCATTTAACAATTGTTCGAAGCGCGCAGAATCAATTCTTAAATCAAACGCTTGGAACTTTGCAAGAAATCATGTTTCACTCGATGGACAACACTTTAAAGCTTCCTGGTCGCGTGGATAGCTCAGAGCATGAACACGGAATGATCTTGGATGCGATTGAAAAGCGAGATTCAATTACAGCCCGATTGATGATTATTCAACACATTCATAATGCCCGTGATGCTTGGCAAAAGTACCTTAAGAAGCAGAGTGACCTATGAGCCAAGTTCTATGCGTGGGAGTGGCAACAGTTGACAACATAGTTTTGGTGGATAAATACCCTGCTGCAAATCAAAGAGTTGTGGCACTGGATTCAACTCGCGCAGTTGGTGGCCCAGCAACAACTGCTGCAGTAACGCTGGCAAGGTTGGGGGTCCAAGTCGCACTATCTTGTGTAATCGGAGATGACGAAGAGGGAAGATTTATCTTTGAAACCTTAAAGAGAGAAGGTGTAGACATGAGTCATGTTGTAGTCGATGCCAGCTTTAGAACTGCAAGAGGAACGATAGTTGTTTCAAAGAGCGAGCAGAGTCGGGCGATAATGGTTATGCCTCATGATCAAATTCCTAAAAAGCCCCTTGATACCAGCAAATATCAATGGATTCACGTGGATCAAGCTGGAATGAGGGCACTAAAGACTTGGGGAATTAGCAGAGGTGGATCTGCCAAGCTTTCCATCGATATTGGCTATGCCACTGAAGGATTAAATCCTGGTGATTATGATCTTTATGCGCCATCTGAGAATATAACAACAGATACAACAAGCGCCGTTAAAGATAAGAATATTGTAGTGATTTCCCAAGGAGAAAAAGGAAGTCTTTACTGCGATGGCCTTAGTTCAGGAAGTGTTCCAGCGCTTAATACGGAAATCTTAAGCACACTTGGTGCTGGCGATGTCTTTCACGGCGCACTTGTTGCAGCGCAAGTTTGGAATAAAGAAATTAGCGAAGCAGTATTGATAGCAAATACTGTGGCAGGTCTTTCATGTAGAGGCCTTGATGGACAAAGTGGAATTCCTAGCAAGAATGAGCTGGATGCCTATATGGCTAAGGTAAAAATCTGATGGGGATAACGGGTAATCGAGATATGGAAAGGAAGCAATGATGGCCAAAGTGCCTGACTTTCTCCTCCACCATGATGGCGATTCAGTTGCTGTTGCAAACGATGATTTGCAACCTGGCACACTGCAAGGGCTATCAGTGAAGGAGCAGACTGCACATACTGCAGTGTTAAATGAGCCAATTCCCTTGGGGCATAAGTTCGCACTTCGCGATCATGCAGAGGGAGAGGCGATAGTTAAATATGGAATTAAAGTAGGGATTGCATCTAAGGCAATTAAAAAAGGCGATTACGTTCACACACACAACATGAGGAGTTATCGATGGGAAGCAAGCCGCGCTTAACTGGATACCGTCGCCCTGATGGGTCGATGGGTATCCGTAATCACGTCATCATCTTGCCAGTTGATGACTTATCAAATGCTGCTGCAGAAGCGGTAGCAAAAGTAGTGCCAGGCACTCTTGCCTTGCCTCATAGCTATGGACGCCTGCAATTTGGCGAAGATCTTGAGCTTACTTTCCGCACCCTTATCGGCACCGGCCTTAATGGCAATGTCGCAGCGGTAGTAGTTATTGGAATTGAACCTAATTGGACCCAGAGAGTTGCCAATGGCATCGCTAAATCTGGAAAACCCGTTGCTTCATTCTCTATTGAAGGCAAAGGCGATCTTCAGACAATTGCTGATGCAGCAAGAGTTGCTCAAGTCTTTTTGCAAGATGCATCAGAGATCATCCGCGAGAGCGCAAGTGAAGGTGATCTAATCCTTTCAATTAAATGCGGAGAGTCAGATACCACATCAGGTCTTGGTTCATGCCCAACTACATCAGAGGCCGTAGATCGTTGGGTTGCAGCTGGAGGAACAGTTTTCTTTGGAGAGACGTCAGAGCTAACTGGCGGCGAACATCTAATTGCAGATCGCTGTATTGATGATGCTTGCCGAAATCTCTTCCAAACTACCTATGAGAATTACATCAAAGTAATTGAATCAACAGGTGCCAACTTGCTTGGATCGCAGCCAACCCAGGGAAATATCGCAGGTGGTCTAACCACTATCGAAGAAAAAGCTCTAGGAAATATTGCCAAGACCGGATCTGTTCCAGTTGTTGGAGTTTTAGCACCAGCTCAAGCGCCACCAAGAAATAAGCCAGGTCTTTATTTCATGGACACTTCATCAGCTGCTGCTGAGTGTGTAACTCTTATGGCGGCAGCAGGGGCTGTAATTCACCTATTTCCAACTGGACAAGGCAATGTGATTGGTAATCCAATTGAGCCAGTTTTGAAGTTAACTGCCAATAAGAAGACAGCTGCATCAATGCCGGAACATATCGATCTTGATGTCTCTGGTCTATTGCGTCAGGAATATAACTTGACCAAAGCTGGCGACATGATGATGGATGTAATTGAGCGAACTGTTAATGGAAGACTCTGCGCTGCAGAGGCTCTTGGACATCGCGAATTCACCTTCACCAAGCTCTATATCAGCGCCTAGAAATAACCCTCGATTACCCGAAGAAAAAGGACTGGTTCGTGATATTAATTAGTGAAGATGTTTGGAGCGCAGACTTTGAAGCGCTGGCTAACTCTTTTCCATTAATTCGCGAACCAGAACTTTGGAACAATACTGAAGAGTTAAAGGCAAAGCTTGAATCTGCAACAGCTTTAGTGGTTAGAAATCGAACTCAAGTAAGTAGAGATTTGATTGCATCTGCTAAGAATTTAAAAATTATTGCAAGGGCTGGAGTCGGTTTAGATAATATTGACGTAAAAGCTGCCGATGAATTTGGCGTGGTGGTCAGCGCTGCTCTTGGTATAAACGCCACCGCTGTTGCTGAAGAGACGCTAGCTATGGCGCTAGCTCTATCTAGAAAGTTAATTGAGTTAGATTCAAGCACAAGAGCGGGGCAATGGAATAGAAAGGCAGGAGTTGAGATCTCAGGTAAGACTTGGGGACTACTAGGATTTGGGGCAACTGCTAGAGCAACTGCTGAACTGCTTAAAGGTTTTAAAGTCAAAGTCTTGGCCTATGATCCATTTGCAGAACCAGAGCAGAGTTATTTAGATTCCATAAATTGCCAGATGAGCTCACTTGATGATGTGATTGCAAACTCGGACTTCATATCTGTGCATCTACCAGCAACTAGTCAGACTAAAGAGATTATTGATAGTAAGAAGCTTTCGGTTATGAAAAAGAGCGCTCTACTAATTAGCGTGGGGCGCGGTGAGGTAATTAACGAAGCTGACCTAGAACAAGCTCTTAAAGATGGCGTTATTGCTGGAGCTGGTCTTGATGTTAGAGCGCAGGAGCCGCCAAAGGATAAGCGCTTTACAGATCTTCATAACGTTGTTTTAGCTCCGCATATCGCTGGTATTACCCATGAAAGTCAGGCTGCAATAAATAGAGTATTAGTAAGTGAGATAAGAGCAGCCCTAAGTGGCCAGGTGCAAAGTTATGCCGTTGGTGCAATTAAGCAGGCGAAGTAATGGCAATCTCTATAGCTAGAGCCCTTGCTCATGCCACATCACTTCTTATTAAAGCTGGAGTAAATGAAGTTAATTCAGAAAAAACTGCTCGCGCCATAGTCACCTCTGATGTTTGGGGCAACCCCAGCCATGGCTTGATGCGACTTCCTTTCTACTTGCAGAGATTGAGTCAGGGCGGGGTTAATCCGAAGGCTGAATTAAAAGTAATTTCAGAATTTGGCTCCACAATTTCACTAGATGGTCAAGATGGATTAGGACACTGGCAACTTCTTGATGGCGCGCAGATTGGCGTAGCTAAAGCAAAGCAAAGTGGAATCTCACTTGTTTCAATTGCTAACTCAAGTCACTGCGGGGCCCTTGGCGTTTATCTCTATCCCGCACTTGATGCAGAGATGATTTCAATGACTTTTACTAATGGCCCAGCGGTGATGCCAGCAGTTGGTGGAAATTCGCCAATTCTTTCCACCAGCCCTATCGCTTGCGCAATCCCATCAAATCCGCCAATGATTATTGATCTTTCAACATCTGCAGTTGCCAGAGGAAAAATAGCTAGCGCTGCTAAAGCTGGAGGCTCGATTCCAGCGGGCTGGGCAGTTAATGAAAAAGGGGAAGCAATTACTGATGCCAAGCAAGCTCTTATGGGAATGCTTGCTCCACTTGGCGGAGCAAAGGGATTTGCACTTGGCTTGATGGTTGAGTCAATCTCAGCTGGTCTTAGCGGAGGATCTTTATCTAGAGCTATTCCAGATATGTTTAATCCAGAGGATGATAAAAAAGCGCAAGGAATCTCTCACACGGTAATAACTATTAATCCTGTAAGCATTGGTAAAGATTCTAGAGAAGGGCTTGATGAACTTGCCGCAAGTATTACCGCAAGTGGGGGAAGAGTTCCAGGAAGCAAGCGAGTAAGTCCTAATAATTTAGGAAGTGGGGAGATAACCCTTGCCGATGCGGTAATTAGCGATCTTAACTCTTGGAGCCAAAAGCTTGGCTTAGAGAACATCTCATGAAGTTAACATCTAGCAATCTAAAGTATTTCTCAGTCATCTCTATTTTTGTTGCTCTGGCATATGGGATAAGTCAATTGCAAGGAGCAATTTCTCCGCTCTTTATCTCACTACTCTTTGGATTAGCTTTAGTTAATAGCGGTCTCTGGGGCGATGGTGGTAGAGAGGCTGCAAACTTTGCAGCAAAGAGATGTTTGCGCCTTGGGGTAGTGCTCCTTGGATTTCAGATCTCAATTGACAAGTTTATTGAAGTTGGACCAAAGGGGCTCTTGGCAGTAGTAATCATTGTTACTGCTGTTTTTCTAGGTCTTAGATATGCAGCCATGAAAAGTGGCTCTAGTGAATCTTTCTCAACTCTTATTGCAGGCGGCTTTGCAATCTGCGGAGCAACCGCAATTGCTGCGATTAGTTCAACTCGAAAGAGTGAAGAGCGAGATGTTTCCTATGCTGTGGCACTTGTAGCCCTCTGTGGCACGCTCTCGGTTTTTGTCATTCCACCCCTTGCAAACCTCTTCTCGCTAAGTGATGCAACTGCAGGGGCTTGGATTGGCGCTGCCGTTCATGATGTTGGACAAGTTATTGCCACCGCATCACTTATGGGCCCTGCCGCACTTGATAGCGCGGTGATTGTGAAGCTAACAAGAGTTGTTCTACTTATTCCACTAATTATCCTTCTTTCCTATAAAACAAGTGAGAAGAAATCCTTGAAGAGCGCTACTCCAGTATTTGTTATTGGCTTTGTTGCCTGCGCCTTAATTGTTAATGCCCTATCACTTCCAGAGAGCGCAATAAATATAGGAAAAGAGAGTTCAAAGATCTTCTTATCTCTTGGTTTATTAGGAATGGGTCTTTCGGTGAAGTGGGCAGCAATTAAGGCTCTTGGGGCAAAACCACTTGTTTTAGGGCTGCTTGCCTGGGCGGCCTGCGGGGGATTTGCCTTGGCTGTCATCACCTCCGTTGGGCTCTAGGCGCGAATTTCCCTTTTCTAACCCCCTCTCATAAACTCCCCCTCTGCCCAAATGAGGGCTCGAGGCAAACAAAACGAGGTTAACGCTTGGCTAAAAAAGACGGTGCAATCGAAATCGAAGGCACTGTAGCTGAAGCGCTACCGAATGCGATGTTTCGCGTAGAGCTCACCAATGGACATAAAGTGCTTGCACATATCAGCGGAAAGATGCGACAGAACTACATTCGTATCTTGCCTGAAGATCGTGTGATTGTAGAACTTAGTCCATATGACCTCACCAGAGGTCGCATCATTTATCGGTATAAGTAAGAAAGGGAGTCTGATCGTGAAGGTTAAACCAAGCGTGAAGAAGATTTGCGATAAGTGCAAAGTCATTCGTCGTAATGGTCGCGTTATGGTTATTTGCGACAATCTCCGACATAAACAACGCCAGGGTTAAGCCTGGTTTAAAAAAACTAAATATAAGAACGCGTGGCGCGACAGTAAGTAATTACTGACCTCCTGACTGAAAGCGGGAGCCAGAGAAAATTCTCTGGATAGGCGTTGCGGAGGACTTTCAGATTATGGAAAGAAGTTATAGATGGCACGTCTAGTTGGCGTCGATCTGCCGCGTGAAAAACGGCTTGAGGTCGCGCTTCAATATATCTTCGGCATTGGCCAGACCAGGGCGCAAGCAACTCTTGCTGCAACCGGCGTCTCACCAGATGTTCGAGTAAAAGATCTACAAGAGCCCGATTTAATTAAACTTCGTGAATTTATTGAAGCTAATTACAAGATCGAAGGTGATCTCCGCCGTGAGATTGCAGGCGATATTCGCCGCAAAGTTGAAATTCAGTGCTACCAAGGAATTCGCCACCGCAAGGGGCTTCCAGTTCGTGGTCAGCGCACCCATACCAACGCACGTACTCGTAAGGGTCCACGCGTTGCCATCGCTGGTAAGAAGAAGGAGACCAAGTAATGGCCGCGCCAAAAGCTAAACCTGCAGCAGCAGCTGCTGCCCCTAAGGCAAAAGTAAAGGCACGTAAGAAAGAGAAGAAGAACGTTGCCCTGGGAAATGCCTATATAAAGAGCACTTTTAATAACACCATCGTGACTATCACTGATCCATCTGGAGCAGTTCTTGCTTGGGCATCATCTGGCCAAGTTGGATTTAAAGGTTCACGTAAATCAACTCCCTTTGCTGCGCAGCTAGCTGCTGAATCTGCTGCTAAGAAAGCGCAAGAGCATGGAGTTAAGAAAGTTGATGTCTACGTCAAGGGCCCTGGCTCAGGACGCGAGACTGCAATTCGTTCACTACAAGCAGCTGGGCTAGAAGTTGGTGCCATCTCTGATGTCACACCTCTTGCTCACAACGGCTGCCGTCCACGTAAACCACGTCGAGTATAAGGAAGGGAGAAGAGAACATGGCCCGTTATGCAGGAGCAGATTGCAAGAGATGCCGCCGCGAGAAAGTGAAACTTTTCCTCAAAGGCTCGAAGTGCGATGGACCTAAGTGTCCAATTGAGTCACGCCCTTATCCACCAGGACAACATGGTCGTGCCAGAGCGAAGGAATCTGAGTACTTACTCCAGATGCGTGAGAAGCAGAAATGCGCACGTATCTACGGTGTATTGGAAAAACAATTCCGTAACTATTACACCGAAGCAAGCCGTTTAGCTGGCAAGACTGGTGAGAACCTTCTTGTTCTTCTAGAGACTCGTCTAGATAACGTGATCTATCGCGCTGGCTTTGCAAAGAGCCGCGATATGGCCCGCCAGATTGTTCGTCATGGACACATTCTGGTTAATGGTCGCAAAGTTGATATTCCATCTTTCCATGTCAGCCAATTCGACATCATTGATGTGAGAACAAAGTCGCAAGACCTAACTCCATTCATTGTTGCATCTGCTGAATTTGGTGAGAAGTCAGTACCGGCTTGGCTTGAAGTTGTGCCATCTGCGATGAGAATCATCGTTCATGGTCAACCAACTCGCGCCATTATCGATACTCAAGTTCAGGAACAACTTATCGTTGAGCTTTACTCCAAGTAATTAATTAAGGCAGAGCGATCTGCCTTTTTAATCATCTGGCTAGCAAGGATTTAAAAACTTCATAAAAGTAGGTACTAAGTGAGAGATCAAATAGTGGATCTCTCAAGATAATGGAGGAAAGAAGTGCTAATTGCACAGCGCCCCGTACTATCCGAGGAAGTAGTAAATGAGAGCCGTTCCCGTTTCATAATTGAACCGTTGGAGCCTGGCTTTGGCTACACCCTAGGAAATTCACTGCGTCGAACCCTGCTCTCATCTATCCCAGGAGCGGCTGTTACAAGCATCCGTGTTGCTGGAGCTCTGCATGAGTTCACCACTTTAGAAGGCGTTAAAGAGGATCTAACAGATATCGTTTTAAATATCAAGAACTTAGTTCTTTCATCTGAAAATGATGAGCCATCTGTGGCCTATATTCGTAAGAATGGCTCAGGAGTAATTACTGGCGCAGATGTTGCGGTTCCTACTGGAGTTGCAATTCATAACCCAGATCTTCATATCGCTACTTTAAATACCAAAGCGAATGTGGAAATTGAGCTAACTATTGAGCGCGGCCGTGGCTATGTCACAGCGGTGCAGAATAAGTTGGTAGGAGCAGAGATTGGTCGTATTCCAGTTGACTCCATCTACTCACCAGTGCTTCGCGTGACCTATAAGGTTGAAGCAACTCGTGTTGAGCAGAGAACAGACTTTGATCGCTTAATTGTTGATGTTGAGACAAAGAGTTCTATGAGTCCAAGAGATGCGCTCGCTTCTGCTGGAAAGACTTTAGTTGAGCTCTTCGGTCTTGCTCATGAGCTTAATTACGCAGCTGAAGGAATTGATCTTGGACCATCTATTCAAGACGCTGCACTTGCGGCAGATCTTGCTCTTCCAATCGAGGATCTTGATCTAACAGTTCGCTCCTATAACTGCCTAAAGCGCGAAGGAATCCACACCGTTGGAGAGCTTCTCTCCCGCAGTGAGGCAGATCTATTAGATATCCGTAACTTTGGTTCTAAATCAATTGATGAAGTTAAGGCAAAGCTTGTCTCAATGGGCATGCAACTTAAGGACTCACCAGTTGGCTTTGATCCGACACAACATCAGAACTATGGCGTCGATTACTCCGACGACCAGGCTTAAGGAGAGAGCTAATGCCACGTCCATCTAAAGGTCCGCGTCTTGGAAGCGGTCCATCCCATGAAAGATTGCTCCTAAGAACTCTTGCAGAGCAACTCTTTGAAAATGGCAAAGTTCGCACCACCGAAGCTAAAGCTCGTCGTCTGCGTCCACTTGCTGAAAAGTTAATCACCACTGCCAAGAAGGGTGATCTAGCTGCTCGTCGCCAAGTAATGGCTGCTATCTCAAATAAGGGTGTAGTTCATACTCTCTTTACTGAGATTGCGCCACGCTTTGAATCCAGAAATGGTGGCTACACAAGAATTACCAAGATTGGTCCACGTAAGGGCGATAACGCTCCTATGGCAATCATTGAAGTAATAGCTGAAGGAACTCCTGCTAAGAAAGCGGTAGTTAATGAGGCAGAGAAAGCAGCTAAGAAGGCAGCGCCAAAGAAGAAGGCTGCCGCCGCTAAAGCGGAGTAGCTCTTTCTAATAAAAAAAGTAAAAAAAGAAGTGTCAATGGAGCAACCCACTCTCAAAGTTGAGAGTGGGTTTCTTCGTTTTAGGATTGATTTTTCCTATGATGGAAGCGCTTTTAGTGGTTGGGCTAAACAGCCAGATCAGAGAACTATTCAAGGTGAGATGGAAGTTGCTCTTAGCGGTTTAGTTCGGAATAAAGTTGATTTAATTGTTGCTGGAAGAACAGATGCTGGCGTTCATGCCAGTATGCAAGTCGCTCATTTTGATCTGCCAGAGCGTGATAAATATGGAAAGCCTTGGAACACTCAAGATCTGCAATATCGCCTTAATAGAATGCTAAGTCAGGAGATAGTTGTTAGAGCAGTTAGTAGAGCTCCAGATCATTTCCATGCTCGCTTCTCTGCTCTGCGCCGAACTTATATTTATAAGATTGCAGATGGTCAACAGCATATTGATCCGTTAAAGAGATTTGATATCACTCCTTGGTATCGACACCTTGATTTAAGTAGATTAAATGAGGCAAGTAGAAGATTGCTAGGAGATCATGATTTTGCAACCTTTTGTAAACCTGGTGGCTCTGGAACTACCTTAAGAAGGCTTGAGGAATTTAGCTGGCAGCGAATGGCTGATTCAACCCTTCTAGCAAGAGTTACTGCTGATGCTTTCTGTTATTCAATGGTGAGAAATCTAGTTGGAGCAGTAGTCTGTGTTGGAGAGTCTCGCTTTGAGCCAGAGTGGATTTCATCGCTACTTGCCAATAAAACCAGAGTTAGTGAGAGCATGGTCTTTCCAGCAAGAGGTTTAACCCTGATTGCTATTGAGTATCCAGCTGATGATTTACTTGAGGCTCGCTCTAAAGTAACTGCTCGCAGAAGAGATGAAGAGTAAATGGGGCAGATAAATGTAGTTGGAATTGAGTATGCCCTCTCAGATGGCCGGGTATTACTTAGCGATGTTTCATTTCGGGTTGGCGAAGGATCAAAGGTTGCTCTAATTGGCCCTAATGGATCTGGCAAGACAACTCTTTTTCGAATGATTGCCGGAGATATAACTGCTGATTCTGGTCAGATAATTATTAATGGCGGCCTTGGTGTGATGCGCCAATTTATTGGCTCGATTCGAGATGAATCAACGGTGCGAGATTTATTAATTTCAGTATCACCACTTCGCATTAGACAAGCTGCAGAGAAACTTAAAGAAGCTGAAAGTGAAATGGCTGCTAATAACTCTGAGAAGCAGCAGATGGCGTATGCCCAAGCACTATCTGATTGGGGAGATGCTGGGGGATATGAACAAGAAGTGCTCTGGGATATTGCAGTTAATAGTGCGCTAGCAAAGAGCTTTGATCGAGTATCTGATCGATTAGTTAATTCAC
>Ga0194122_10000483_pt1 | contig 59297 bp, 60 predicted proteins | sample TA2MahCa10mmetaG_FD_155487 | JGI IMG/M metagenome (GOLD analysis project Ga0194122, IMG submission 155487) | Freshwater microbial communities from Lake Tanganyika, Tanzania - TA2015021 Mahale Deep Cast 10m | ecosystem: Environmental > Aquatic > Freshwater > Lake | place: Tanzania: Lake... | reverse complement strand
CCAAGATCGTTTCGTGATGGTCGACCTCGCCAACGAAACGTGGACCTTCGCGTATTCGGGCGCCGACCCGAACAACGACCCGGCCCCATGGTCGGGTGGTCCGAAGGACCTCGACATCACATCGATGAGCGCCCGAGATGCGGGGAAGATTCCGTTCGGGAAGGGCAACGGCGAAGTCACCAAGTCACTTCTTCTCATCCGCTCGGCCGCACTGAACTGGTCGATCGACACCCCCACCGGCACGCTCGCACCGGGCCAGCCGTCCACCGCCGGTGCGTCGATCCGCCCCGTTCGCTCATCGGCTCCAAAGGCTCCCGGTGCGCCGGTGGACTACATGGTCTACGTGCCGTCCAATCAGAAGCTCCAGTTCAATCTTCCCGACGCAACGCGCGTCGCGGGCATCACGCCCAAGGCAGCGATTCGTATCGAAACCCCCGGCTCCAAAAAGGGCAAAGTCGAAGTGATCGATGGCGGCGTCAAGGCCAATGATCCGAGCGTCGTGCTGTCACTCGCCGACGGCAACCTCGTCGCATCGTCGAACGGTGCGGGCAATGAAATCGCAACCACGGGTGGGCAGATCGACGTTCGGCTCACCGCGCCAAACGGCGAGCAGGTCAGCGTTGCGGTCACCGCCGACACGCCGGCTGTCGACGTGCGCACCCCCGGCCGTGATGGTGTCGATCCGAATGCAAACGTCGAGATTCTCAGCCAGACGGGTGCGAACGAGATCGAGAAGAAGGTCATCGACGCCAGCGGCAACGAGACAGTCACCACGCAGCAAGGCCAACTGGAAAACACGCAGGTCAACCGTCCGATGCCCGAGGCTCTCGCGGCACCCGCCACCAAGCCGGGTCTGCCGTCGCGTGACGAGCGTGTGGCCCAGGTGACGCCGGCAGCCGGAACACCGACGACCATCGACGCCTCGGCCCCGACCACGACGCCGTTGGGTGACCCGACAGCCACAACCGCGATACCGCCTGCAACGGCTCCGGCGGGTGGCGGAAACCTTCCGCCGCTCCGGCCGGTGGCAACGGTTCCGGGCGGTTAGTCCGGCCAGCCCGGAGTGTTCGGGTCCAACTCCACACCCATGGTGTTGAGGAAACCCGCAACCATCCGGTACACACCAACCAGAAGAACGAGTTCACAGAGCTCCGCGTCGGACCACTCGGCGCGGAGCTCTTTCCATGTGGGTTCACTCGCGCAGTCGTCGGCACAAATCTCGTCGGTCATTGCAATCAACCCGCGATCACGATCCGACCAATCATGACGTGACGGGTCGCCCGCCAGTGCTGCAATCTCGTCATCGCGCAGACCGCAGTTGCGACCGATGACCGTGTGCTGGCCGAACTCGTACACCGAGCCCGTGTTCCAAGCCACACGCAGAATCACGATCTCGCGCTCGCGTGCCGGCAAGAGACCACGGTTCAGAAAGAACCCGCCGAAAGCGAGGAAGCGCTTCAGCATCTTCGGGTGGTGCGCCATTGTTCCGAACAGACGCAAGTGCTCGCCGGTCACCGACTTGATACTTCCCCCGAGGATTTCCTCGATCTCGGGAGTGACGGGGGAGACCGGTCGCAAACGCGGTGAGGTCGGGCGTGCTTCGCCTCGCTGTGGGGTTGGGTTCATGTCGTACTCTTGCATTCCATGAAGGGTTGGTGTTTCACCGCGACGAATGCGCCGCTGCAATTGCTCGATATCGACGACCCAACGCCCGGCCCTGGCGAAGTCGTTCTCGACGTGAAGGCCGCAGGCCTGTGTCACTCCGACGTCGGCGTGATGACCGACCCCATTTGGGCGACACGCATGGCGTTCACACCTCTCATCCTTGGCCACGAGATCGCAGGCGTCGTCTCTGCTGTCGGCGATGGCGTCACCGGAGTCACGGTCGGCGACCGCGTCGGCGTGTGTCCGACGGTGGGTCTGGGCGCCCCGGGGTTCTCCCGCCACGGCGGCTTCACGACCAAGTATCTGGCCAAACCCATCGAACTCGTGCCGATGCCCGATTCGCTCTCCTTCGATCTCGCAGCCGTCGGCACCGATGCGGGCATGACCTCGTACCACGGCATGGTCTCGCGTGGTCAGGTGCAGGCCGGCATGAAAGTCGGAGTCATCGGGCTCGGTGGTCTCGGTCAGGTCGGAGCCCGCGTAGCGGTTCTGCGTGGTGCCGAGGTTCACGTTGCCGAGCCGAACGAAGCGGCATGGCCCACCGCGCACCAAATCGGTGCCAAGAGCATCGTCCACGACGCATCGCAATGGGCCGGTCAGGGTTTTGACCTCATCGTCGATTACGCGGGTTTCGGCACGACCACCCGAGCGGCCGTCAACGCCGTTCGTCGTGCCGGCACCGTTGTCCTTGTTGGAATGGGCAAGCTTGAGTTCACGCTCGACACGATGCCGATGATCATCTCTGAGATCAATGTCCTCGGCTCGACCGGAGGCTCGAAGCAGGACGTCGCCGACGTGTACGAACTCTTCGCCTCCGGTCAGGTCGACCCGAAGACGACGGTCATCGATTTCCTCGACATCGCCAAAGGTCTCGACGACCTGCAACACCACCGCATCACCGGCCGCCTCGTCGCGAACCCCTGCTGAGTCCGCTCCGGTCGGCGCGGCGGGCGACGATTTCAGCCCACCCACCCCCGTGGGCGACACGCTTTGCTACCGAGTCCGTCGTATAATCTAGGATAAGTATTAGTCGTTGGGGAGGAACACACATGGCAAGGCGATTTTTTCTCGTTCTCGCAGCGGCGGCCTTTGCGCCGTTCGTCGCAGGGTCGGCCGTAAGCGGTTCGGCTGCGACACAGAAAATCAGTGTCTCTCTCTCGGGTGACTGCGCAGACAAGGTGATGGACGAGGCGGAGGAGGATGCCGATTGCAGCGTAAAGGTGACGGTGACACCGGCATCCCCGACCAGAACCTTCACTTTTCAAGAAGTCGCACCCGGCGAAAAAAAGTGGCGTTCGCTCAAGAAGGTGAGGGCTGCTTCTGGCAAGGCGTCGTTCACGATCAACGAGTTGGACGGGGACGAAATGTACCGGGAGGGGAAATTCTCATTCCGGGTCACCGCGCCTTCGGTCGGGAAGAAGCAAAAGGCGTACACCAGTCCGACACTCAAGGTCGAGTTCGTTCCGGTAAGTGACGACTTCTCCGATGACTACGAAGATGACGACGAGGAGACGTCGACGGGTGGTTCAAACTCCAAGACGCCGAAACCTGAAGCCAAGCCTGCGCCGAAACCTGAAGCCAAGCCCGCGCCGACACCTGATAGCAAGCCCGCGACGCAAACCCCGACCCACGGCGGTTCCTACGGTGGGGGGGCGACCACGACGACGGTTGCCTCGGGAACAAATGGCGGGACCCCAACCAATACATCGGCCCCGGGCAACGAAAACCTGAATTGGTTTGCTGGTGTTGCGCCGACGACTGAGAATCTGGGCGCATTCTGCGATTCGAACGATCCGACGATGTATGTCGGTGCCACGATCTGCAGTAGCACCGGGATCGGTGGACGCAAGAGCCTTTCTCAATTCAAGGCGTTGATCGCACCCATTCCCAATACGGCGTACGCGTACAAACGGAACGGCTTTTGCACGCAGGCATTCGGGGCTTCTGGCGTGAGAGACACCGCAATAGTCGCTGCGAAGTGTGCCGAGGTTGACGCCGGTAGGTAGCACGTCAGCGACCGACAACGACCTCGCGGTGCTCGCCGTCTGCGGCGGTGGCGGCACCGTCGGTGCGCCGCAGATGAGCGGCGCGCAAGTTGAGGCCGAGGAACAACCCGAGGATGGTGACGGCCGCGAGGCCGGCACCTGAGGCGAACATCACGAGGGCGGGGGCGGGACAGGTTCCCGAGACTGCCCAACCGGTGCCAAACAATGCTCCGCCGATGACGTGCTCACGGCGTGGCTGGGACCGCGACAGGCGCAGTGGGCCGCCAAGGGCGGTGTGGGCGCGGCGGCGTTCCAGCCACCACAGCAGGGGCAGTGACGTACCGATGGCTCCGCCCATCAGCAAAAAGACGTCGATCTCCTCGAGGCGCAGCATCCTGTGGATGGTGTCGTATTCGTGCAGGTTGGCGGCGGCGAGGACGAAGCCGAAACCCGCGCCGAACAACAGACCGACGAACTTGTGGGCGGTCGACGGTTTCATATCGCGCCTCCCGAGATCACGCGGATGACAAGCGTCGTGACGACCGCGGCCCCCATGAAGGTGCACGTCGCCACCCAACTCGCCGGAGAGCGCTGCGCGGTGCCGCAGATTCCGTGACCCGACGTGCATCCGCCGGCCATTCGCGCGCCGTAACCCATCACGACCGCGCCAACGAGGACGACGAGAGCAGTGGTGCCGAGCGACATCTCGTTGCGCAGGGCGTCGTAGCCCGAACGGCGCACGAACCCGTCATCCTTCATGGCGATGGCGACCAGGCCGCCGATGGGAATGCCGAGGAAGTAGAACATGCGCCACGTCACCGCGCCGGGCTCGCGCACCACCGTCTTGTACGTCTCGACGTAGGCGCCCGTCGCCCCGAGCGGCTGGTTGACAACCATGAAGAATCCGACGACCAGCAAACCGAGTGCGGGCCCTGCGAGATACCACGCAAGGCGGTCGGGAAGAACCGCGGCGAAAGTTGCAACGAGCATCGGAAGAAATGTAACAACCGCCGCGCTCGGAGGGGTGGGTGAGCCCGAATCCTGCGAGACTGGAGGCATGACGAAAAAGCAGAAGCAAATCATCGGTGTGGTCGCAGCCGTTGTCGTGATCTTGTTGTTGTTCATCACCTCCTACAACGGTCTGGTGAACAAAGAGACCCGGGTCGACCAAACCTCGGCGGACCTCGAGGTACAGCTACAGCGCCGATTCGACCTCATCCCGAACCTCGTCTCGGCCGTCAAGGGTGCGCTGGCCCAGGAAAAGGATATTTTCACGCAACTTGCCGAGGCGCGTTCGAAGTATGCGGGCGCCTCGTCCGGTGATGATCGCATCGCTGCCGCTGGTCAGTTGGAATCTGCACTCAGTCGCCTGCTCGTGATCGTCGAGAACTATCCGCAACTCACGAGCCTGCAGAACGTGCGTGACCTTCAGGTGCAACTCGAGGGCACCGAGAACCGCGTCGCCCAGGCTCGGCGTGATTACAACGAAGCCGCGACGTCGTTCAACCGTGCCGTGCGGGCCTTTCCGCGCTCGATCGTGGCCGGCTCGTTCGGCTTCGAGAAGCGGGCGCTCTTCAGCGCAGTCGACGGTGCCGACACCGTTCCGGTCGTTGACCTGACGCCTCAGGGCTCGTGAAGCGCGGTGCGCTCGGCGCAGTTGCTCTCGTTGCTGGCCTCGGGTTCGTTGCTGCGGCTTGTGGGCCAAGTGGCGGGCTTCCGAAATTCACCGCTCCGGTCGTCGACGATGCGGGTGTCATCGACGACTCCGTCGAAAGCTCTCTCAATGCGAGGCTCGAACGATTCCGCACCGCGGTCGGCCCGCAGATCGCCGTTCTCGTCGTCGGCTCGACGGGGAACCAAACGATCGAGGATTACGGCATCGACGTCGCACGCGAGTGGGGCATCGGTGACAAGCAGCGCGACGACGGTGTGCTCTTGCTCATTGCGGTCAACGACCGCAAGTTGCGTATCGAGACCGGCAGCGGGATCGAAGGCGACCTGACCGACGTCGAGGCCGGGCGAATCATCGACTCGGTGGTGGTGCCCGAATTGCGCAACGACAACCCAACGGCAGCAGTCGTCGCGGGCGTCGACGCGTTGACGACCGAACTCTCCGGCCAGGCCTACGACTTCCCCGACCAGGCACCGACAACCGGCACATCGACCGCGGCAGCCGGTGAAGTCGGCCTCGCCGGTGCGATATTCGGCTTCTTCGTGATCTTGATGTTCGGTCTCGGCATCATCGGTGCGATGGTCCGCGGTCGACGCCGCGGCCTTGGCGCACTCGACGTTCTCTCGATGCTCTACATCTTCACCCGCTCCTCGCGAGGCGGAGGGTTCGGTGGGGGAGGCTTCGGTGGCGGTGGCGGTGGTGGATTCTCCGGCGGGGGAGCATCGGGGTCATGGTGAAGCACGCATCGGACAAGATGAAACCGGGATGGACATCATGAAACACGCAATGAAACGCACGGACGCCGCGAACTGGTGGCTGTCGCAAAAGGCCGCCGTCGCAAGGGCGGTCGACGATGCGGAGCGCGCAACGGGTCACCAAATAGTGGTTGCGGTTGGCAAACTCGGTCGGAGGCCGGACATCGCTGCGAATCGCGTCGCGCGAAAGCAAAAGGGTGCAACCATTGTTTTCTGCGTCGATCCGCTCGACCGCCGTTTCGAACTGCGCTGGCTGACTGCGATCACGTTGCCTGATGAGATCGTCGCGCGGACGTCGCAACTTCTCGCCGAACAGCGCCTGGCCGAGGCGATTGCGCTCGTCGCAACGGCCCTTCCCGTACAGGCCGAAGGCGAAGAACTCCCCGACATCGTCGAAGACTGAACCTGATGGCCCCCAAATTAGGCGGGAGGCTGGTCGGCAGTTGGTGGCACGGTCCCCGCGCGCCGCGGTCAGAGACCGCTCGACGCCATCGAGGGCACACACGAACCAAAACGTGACGTCAATCGCCGCCTGACACCACCCAGACGGCGACCGTGCTCAGTGCAAAGACGATCAGGATCGCAGCAAACGGATGGAAGCCGAGGCCAAAAAGCACGATCGTGGCCAGCCAAGCACCGACTGCACCGGCCGCGCTCATCAGCAGCGCCCGCGTGATCGATGCGGAGGTGCCACGCAGCGCGAGAAAGATCATCAAGGCAGCCCCCAATCCCGGGCCGAGGACGAGGCCGACCACAACACCGATGAGGTCCGCCCATTCGCCTTCGTCTCGTCGCCCGACGCGCACCAGGACAACAGCCAGGATGATGGACAGGACGAACTGGACAGGCGCTGTCGCGGCCGCAAACTTGAGCCTGCCGCGGCGGTCCATGCCGGGAACGTATCAGGCCCGGGCGAACACTTCGATCAATATCGTTCACATTCGGTCGCTGCGTCGCTGTGACATCGCGTACGTGAAAGAGCATCCGGGTTCTGCGGTTTCGACCGCGAAGGTCATCTCTGCGCTCGGACAGCGGTAGCGTCCTAGCCTCCGGGCGTTTAGCTCAGTTGGTTAGAGCATCTCCCTTACAAGGAGAGGGTCGGGGGTTCGAGTCCCTCAACGCCCACCAAAAGGCTTGTCTGCGGCCGACACCGGGCCACTGATGTATCTGGTCAAGCGACATTACGCTCGTCGCATGAACCACCTTCTTCCCGACGTGGATGTGGTAGCGGCATACATTGAGTTGCGAGACCGGTTTGTGTCGCTCCTGCGTACCGTGCCGGAAGACCTCGGAAACCGAATCGTGCCACATTGCCCTGCATGGACAGTTTGTGAACTTGCATCCCATGTCGTTGGCGTTCCCGAGGACATCATCGCAGGTCGAATGGACGGTGTGGCATCGGATGCTTGGACGCGAGCCCAAGTAGAGCGTCATCGCGGCAAGACTCTTTGTGATCTCGCTGATCTTATGGAAGGTCTGTCGACTCAATTCGATCCCATGATCCAATATTTTCCTGCAATGGCACGTTCGCAAATGGTGCTTGACGCGATGTCACACGAACACGACCTTCGTCATGCCGTGGGTCGCCCGGGAGCTCGTGACTCACAGGCGGTAGCCGTCGGAGTGTCGTTCTTGCGTGAGTGGTTGAGCAAGAGCCCGGTGCCCGATGTTGAATCGTTATTCATGTTCGGAGTCCAAGACTTTGATCTCATAAGAGCAATCACAGGACGTCGCAGCAGGGCACAGGTGGCATCGCTTGGCCTGCCTGTGCACATCATCGATGCGTTGCATGCCCAATCGCTTTTTTCAACTCCACCCAAGTCGATTGAAGAGTGACTCCCTTACAAGGAGAGGGTCGGGGGTTCGAGTCCCTCAACGCCCACCGTTTACTCCAAGGTGAAGTCGACACCGCAGAGAGCAAAGCGTGACCCACGTTGCGCCGCGGACGCCGCAGCGATTGCGACCGCTGAGAGATGGTCGAAGTCTCGCGAGCCATCGGCGTAGCGGGTATCGACGTCGATTCCCAGTTGCCCCCAGCGGTTGCGGAGCTCGGGCACTCGCGGTGAGGCAAGCGTGACCGCGGAAATCGAAGTCGCGGCACCTGAAGGTCGCGCTTCGCGCCACGTGGGGCCGGCCCAGTGCCATTCGCCGGGACGTTCGGGTTGGTCGATCGAGACGAGGGTGCCGCCGGTGTCCTTGGGATGAAGGTGGCGGCCGCGGATCTGACGCAAGTCGCCCTGCCAGACTGTGCGCACTCCGAGGGACGAGAGGTGGGCGATGCGCCGCTCGAGGTCGTCGACTTCAAAGAGGGCCATGTAGCCACAGTCTCCGCCCGCTTTGTCGAGCAGGCGGCCGGCCGTGGTTCCGCTCGTCGTCGGCGAGACGATCTCGAGGAACTGGTCGCCGATCCTGAACAGAGCGTTGTGAAGGCCGAATTCGGCGACTCCCGGGTCGCGGAAACACACGTCGACATCGAGGTGGCGTTGCGCGTCGGCGATTGCAGCGTCGAGATCGCGCGCCACGAGGGCGACCTGGCGGAGTCGAATCATTCTGTCGACTCTAAACGCCCTAACATCAGCGCATGGCAACCCTCACAAGCGACTTTGCGAAGACAACACCAACCGAAGACGCCCTCATCGACGAATTCAGATCGGTGACGTGGGCGTCGCTCGACGAGCGCGTGAACCGCCTCGTCAATGGGCTGCGCGAGCGGGGTCTGGCGTCCGGCGACACCGTGGCGATCGTGGCGGGCAACCAATGTGAGTGGTTCGAACTCGCGCAGGCCTGTGCCCACGGCGGCTGGACGTATGTGCCGGTGAACTGGCACTGGGTCGCCGACGAGTTGGCATATGTGTTCGCCGATGCCGGTGCAAAGGCCGTATTCGTCGACCAGCGCTACGAGGCGGCGGTTGCCGAGGCGTTGGGTGACCCGCGCGGAGCGGGCGTGCAGGTCGTTGTCGGCGTGCGATGCGATGGCGCGGCCAAGGTGACGGCGGACTCGCGGTACGTGCCGTACGAAGACGTGGTTGCCGCGGGCGACTTGTCGGAACCTGCAGACCAGACGCTGGGTGGGCCGATGTTCTACACCTCGGGCACGACCGGTCGACCGAAGGGCGTGCGCGGCGCGTTGTCCGGAGGCATGGCGATGACCCCCGACATCATGAAGTTGATCGCAGCAGGTTTCGCCAACTGGCTGCCCGTACCCGGGCGTACCTTTTTGTGCGGGCCGTTCTACCACTCGGCCCAGTGGGCGTTTTCGTACCTGCCGATGATCGGTGGGTCTTCGGTTGTGATGCAGCACAAGTACGACTCAGCCGAGGCTCTTCGCCTGATCGACGAGCATTCGTGCACAAACGTCCACCTGGTTCCGACGCAGATGAAGCGCCTCCTCGACCTGCCCGCCAACGTGAAGTCGTCGTTCGACGGTTCGTCATTGACGGCGGTGTGGCACGGGGCCGCACCATGCCCGCCGGCGGTGAAGAAGGGGCTCATCGAATGGTGGGGTCCGAAGATCACCGAGTACTACGGCAGCACCGAGGGCTCGATCATCTCCGTGGTGTCGTCCGAGGACTGGTTGCGCAAGGGCGGCAGTGTCGGCAGGCCGTTGGAAACAGTCGACGTCTTGGTGGTCGACGACGCCGGAAATCACGTGCCGCAGGGCAGCGAGGGGACGCTCTACTTCCGCAACAAGATGGGAATGTCGTTCACGTACCACAACGACGACGAGAAGACGAAGGCTGCGCACCTCGAGCCGGGTGTGTTCACCACGGGCGACGTCGGCTATCTCGATGACGACGGCTTCTTGTGGTTGTCCGATCGCAAGATCGACATGATCATCAGCGGCGGCGTGAACATCTACCCCGCGGAGATCGAAGGCGTGCTCACCGTGCATCCGTCGGTCGAGGACGTTGCGGTGATCGGTGTACCCGACGAAGAGTTCGGCGAAAGCGTCAAAGCGCTCGTGCAAGTCGCCGAGGGTGTTTCGGCCTCGGATGCGCTTGGGCAGGATCTGATCGCGCACTGCCGAAAACTGCTTGCCGGATACAAGGCGCCGCGGTCGGTCGACTTCGTCGATGAGATCCCACGCACGGGAACGGGGAAAATACAAAAGGCGCCCCTCCGTGCGAAGTATTGGGAAGGAAAGTCGCGCAAAATCTAGGAGTGAAGCGACCGGTTCTCTTCCGCAGCGGTCAGCGTTTCGACCGCGAGGGCTGGTTCACGACGAAAGACACCGGCGAGCCGAATGCGATCCGCGTGCGACCGATCCGCGCGTTCGGTTAGGCCGTACCGCCACGTGGCGGATGGCCGCGGATCCCCCGCGAGAGCTTCCAACGCCACCACCGCAGGTAGTGGCGAGGGCGGGCGAGACCGCGTACCGGTTTGCGCGGCGGTCGTGCGCTGCGGTTGAGGTGGTAGCCGCGCCACTCGGGCAGTGCATCCATTGGTGTGCCGGTGAAGGTCGCCGTGAGCGCCGGAATGATCGATCCATCGCGGGCGAGGCACGTGTCGTAGTCGATGACACTGAATCGTCCCCCAAAGGTCGTCTTGTAGGCGTCCTTTAGCGAGTCGTAGTCGACGAGCCACGAATCGGTGGCGACGTAGGCGAACGATGCGGGGTCGTTGCTGCGTCGGAAGAAGTCGTGTTCAAGATGTTGCTTCCACGAGGAAAGAAAGCCCGCGGGCGATCGCAGGGCGAGCACGACGTCGGTTGTCGCGGGGTCGAACAACCCTGCGAGGCGTTCCATCTCGGTCGGGCTGCGCAGCAAACACAGTGCCTCGCACGACACGAGGATGGGGGTATCTGCGGCATCCACCTGAGAGCGCAGGGACCGGTCAACCTCTCGCCGCCATCCCAGCCATGCGTCGGATCCGCGCTCGGGAAAGAAACCGAGGGCCATCGCCGGGGTCTGGCGACCGTCGTCGATGCATGCGGCTGCGATCTCGCGGGCGTCGGGAAACGCACCATGGAACCAACGGCAACCGGTGGCCGCCGTGATCGCCGACTCGTTGTCGAAGAACCAGCGTTGGAATGACGTCGTGCCGGTTTTCAGCGTGCCGATGTGGAGGATGACCCGACCCATACGATGGGAGAAGTATGGCAAGTGAACCGCTCTCGTACGTGTCTTACCTGAAGATCAACGAGTTGCTCGCGCTCCAGGAACCGAAATCCGATGGTCCCGAACACGATGAACTGTTGTTCATCGTCATCCACCAAACCTACGAGTTGTGGTTCAAGCAGATTCTGCATGAACTCGACCGGGCACGCCGCTTGTTGCGCGAGGGAAGTCTGCACCCGGTGCTCGGCACGCTGCGTCGGGTGCGCACGATCCTAAAGACGCTGGTGGGTCAGGTCGACATCCTCGAGACCATGACGCCACTCGAGTTCAACGCATTTCGTGCACGTCTCGAATCGTCGAGCGGCTTCCAGTCGTACCAGTTCCGTGAGTTCGAAGCCGTCTTTGCGCGTCCCGGCATCTGGGACGACGTGGTGAAACTGCTCGAAGGACACGGGTGCATGGTTTCGGTCGACATCGAAGAATCGCTCCTGTCGGTGTATCGCACGCGGCCAGACATGTCCTTGTTGCTCGAAGAATTGGTCGACATCGACGAGGGTTTGCAGGAATGGCGGTACCGGCACGTGAAGATGGTCGAGCGAACCATCGGCAACAGCCGCGGAACGGGCGGGTCGAGCGGTGCGGGTTATCTGAAGTCGACGCTGTTCAACCCGGTGTTTCCCGAGTTGTGGGCGATACGCAGCCGCTTCTGATCACGGCTTGAGGCGCCTGTAGGTGGTGACGCCTGCGATGGTCTGAGCGTCACCGTATTCGCCGGTGGCGATGAGCCCTTCAAGCACCTCGGCCGCCACACCGCCCATCGTGTTCTCCGGGATGACGAGCCACTTGACTCTGGATGGGCTTTCGAGAAGCGACGGGTCACCGAGAAAATTTGTGCGCACCCATGGGTTGGGGAACGTGTAGATGATGCGTCGCTGACTGGCGTGGGGGACGAAGGCGTAGTGGGCCGACACCGCGTCGTTGGGGCCGACGCGGTCGAGCGCCGCCTTCCATCCGTCCACGACCTGTGCGCCGTGCGGCCAGTAGCCCGCGCGGTACTTGTCACCGAATGGCAGGAGGCCCCAGGCATTGGCGGCAACAAACGCAGCGAGAAGCGCGACGGTCGCGGCGATCGCACCGAGCGGTTTTGCCCGGCGGGCAAGGAAGCCGACTCCCTCGACCGCGCCGAGCATCATCGCCGCCACGGGCACGGCTTGGTAGTGGTACATCATCGCCCATGTGAAGTCGGCGGTGGTGAGGATGTTGATGAAGATCTGTGGCACACCGATCAGGATCGTGAGCGGCGCAAGAAACGGGATGAAGGCGAGCGGTGACGACAACCGGCCGAGGTATCCCGTGAAGTTGTTGTTCGAGAGTCGTTCGAAGAAAAGCGACGGCTCGGAGAGGGATGTCTTCACGACGTCGAAAGGCGTCTTGCCGAGGTCTCCGTAGAGCAGTCCGTAGGCACTGGTCTCTCCGGCGAGTGACGGCACCATCCACACGCCGACGACGAGAAAGTAGAGCGCGGCAAAGCCGAATATCAGGCCACCGAACCTCCAACGCCGCTTGACTATGAGCAGTATTGCGATACCCATGACGGCGAGCGAGATGTCTTCTTTCCAGAGCATCGCCGCCAACAGCCACGCGAAGGCGATGATGTTGCGATGTCGCACGGCGGAGCCGAACCCGTCGGGCCGCGTGGTTGCGTAGTGGTAGCCCATCATCAAGAAGGGCAGGGCGACGGTTTCGGGGTGCCACGCTTCCCACGCGAGGAACGAGACGGTCGGCAAGAGCAACCAGGTGATGCCCAAAAGGCACGCGAGTACGTCGCTGCGCAGGCGTTGACGTGCGATGAGGTACACGGGCACCGCTGCGAGGGCGAGCGCGGCGACCTGGAGGAGGTTCCACAGGTTCGGCCCACCGCCCAGCCAGACCAGGGGCACGAGCAGCCAGTACATGAACATCGCGTGGTGTCCAAAGACGGGAAGACCGCACACCGTGTTGAACCACTCGCCCTTCGAGAGGAGCCACAGTGACTGGTCGTGGATGCCGAGGTCGAAGTCGAAAGTCGCGAACGAATTGTGGCGGTCGACCACGAGGCGACCCACGACCCAGATCCAGGCGATGATCGCACCCGCGAACACCGCCGTGGGAAGCCAGCGGAGTGTCTTCATTTGCCGTCCAAGGCGGCCACGACCGGAGCGAATGATTCGACGTCCTCGGCGCCCACGATGACGTAGCTGAAGCCCCAGCGTTCGCGCCGGGCGATCAGGTCTTCGATGATCTTGTTCGGGGGGCCGATGAGGGCGAACGGGGTCCCCGCGACCATCGACGGCTCGACACCGATCATTCGCGCCATGCCCGCGATCGTGCCGTCGGCGTCGTCGGTGACCTTCACGAAAAATGCACGGATGTTCATCTCGATCGAAGAGAGTCGAGCACCGGCTGCCCCGCGGACGATGTCGACCTTTTCGTCGACGGCGGTTGCGGTCATGGTGGAGATCGCATCGGGGCCGACCACACCTGCGGTCATCGTTCCGTTGATGCCGACGATGTCAGCCTCGCGTGCGGCAAGCGACAGAACACGTCTGCCGCCCCCACCAATGAGGATCGGCGGGCAGGGCTTTTGCGCGGGTTTGGGCTGGCCGTCGTAATCCGTGACGGTGTAGTGGCGACCCGCAAAGGAGAATGCACCGTCGGCCATCGCGCGCTTGATGATCTCGAGTCCCTCGACGAAACGATCGATGCGTACGCCCGGCGAGTCGTAAGGGATGCCGGACTGGTCGTAGTCGCTGATCATCCAACCCGCCCCGAGCCCGATTTCGAGGCGACCCTCGGACAGCAGGTCGATCGTGGCGAGTTCCTTGGCGAGAACCACGGGATGTTTGTAGTCGTTGTCCCAGACGAGTGCACCGACACGCAGACTTGTGGTGGCATCGGCGGCGGCCTGCAATGCGGGAACGGGTGCCAGTTGGTCGGTGAAGTGATCGGGCATCGTGAGGCAGTCGAACCCGTTCGCCTCGGTGCGACGGGCAAGGGTCACCCATTCGGCGGCGTTGGCCGCGCGGGAACACTGCACGCCGAAGCGGAAGGGTCGAATGTGGGGGTAAGCCATGCATGCACGGTAGTCGTCGTCGGTGCGCGGATACCGTGGCTTGAGATGGGATGGTTGGTGCGGATCCTCAGGCTCGTCGTGGCCGTCGTGGCGGGGGGTCTCTTCGTGTCGGCAGTCGGAGTGGCGATCGCGCCGCGCGTGTGGGGGCTCGTCAACGCCCACGACGAAACACCCGTGTCGCTACCGACGTTCACGGGAATCGCGCAGCGCTCGACGGTGTTCGATCGCAATGGACGCCAGATCGGCGCCTTCCAGGTGGAGAACAGCCAACCCATCACCCTCGACCAGGTACCCGAGGATGTCGTTGCCGCCGTGCTGGCGGTCGAGGACGCCAATTTCTTCGGTCACAAAGGTGTGAACCTTCGCGCACTCGTGCGGGCGGGGCTGGCGAACTTCGAATCGGGCTCGTTGCGGCAGGGTGCCTCGACGATCACCCAACAGGTGGTGAAGAACGAGTACCTGGCGGGCCTCGAACGCGACGGTCGATACAAGGTGTTGCAGGCCCGCTACGCGGTGCTGTTGGAGCGCACGGTCGCCAAGCGTGACATCCTCGAGCGGTATTTCAACACGGTCTTCCTCGGCAACAACGCCTACGGGTTGCGTGCCGCTGCCGAGATCTACTTCGGTGCCGAAGTCCGCGAACTCACGGTCGAACAGGCGACGTTCCTCGCCGGCATGATCCAGGCGCCTTCGAGCTACGACCCGATTCGTCACCCCGAGCGCTCGCGGCAGCGCTTCGCCGTCGCCCTGCGCCGTGTCGCCGCCGAAGGCTTGATGACGGAGGAACGCGCCGACGCTCTCGCAGCGACGTGGCCGCTTCCCGAGGTCCTCCAATCGGTGCCGCAGAGGTCGATCACCCGTACGTATTTCTCCGAGGCCGTGAAGGATTACCTGCTGAACAGGTCCGACATTCTCGGCGTGACGTATCCCGAGCGGTTCAACGCGTTGTTCCGAGGGGGCCTGCGCATCTACACGACCCTCGATACGGACATGCAGTCCGCGGCAGAGGCGGCGGTCCGCAGTCAGTTGCCGGCGAACAAAGCCGGGTTCCAGGGGGCGTTGCTGTCGCTCGACACCGCGACCGGTGGCGTGCGCGCGATGGTCGGTGGTCCCGGGTTCCAGCCCGGCCGCGATGAGGTGAACATGACGCTGCGTCGCCGTCAGACCGGCTCGAGCATCAAGATTTTCGTCCTCGCAGCCGCCTTGCAGGCCGGTGTCGAGGCCACGGATCTCGTCGATGGAACGTTGCCGTGCACGTTGCCGAATCCCGGCAACGAAGAAGAGCCCTTCGAGATCGAGCAGGGCGTGAGTCGACCCCTCGGGCCACTCGAAGAGATGACGTGGTTCTCGATCAACTGTGCCTACAGCAGGCTCGCCCAGATCGTCGGTCTGAACCGTGTGGTCGACACCACCTACCGCATGTCACGCTCGATGTTCCTCACGCGGGACTCCTTCAAGATCCAGCCGTACGCCAGTTATGCGACGGGCGCCAACGAGATGAGTCCGCTCGACATGGCCAGCGGCGCACAAACGCTCGCCAACGGCGGGGTGCACATGCAGCCCTACTTCATCGATCGCATCGAAGGCCCGCTCGGTGTCGTGTACGAACACAGCGACCCGGGTCAGAGCGTGCTCTCCAGAGAGGTTGCCAGCAAAGCGGTGGAGATTCTCAAGGGTGTGCTAACGAAGGGAACGGCGCGCCGCAGTGCCCTCGACGACGAGCGGCCCGCCGCCGGCAAGACGGGTACGCAGGACGACAACACCAATGCGTGGTTCGTCGGCATGACCCCGCAGCTGACCACCGCGGTGTGGGTGGGGGACCCGAAGGCGTACACGCCGATGGTCAACGTGCCCGAGTTCGTGGCGAAAAAGGTGCGGCGAGTGCAGGGCGGAACCTTCCCCGCGGCGATCTGGAAATCGTTCACCGACGAGGCGCTTGCGGGCGAGCCGTCAGTCGACTGGGAGCCCGCGCCGCCGATCGGGCGGTCGTCGGTGCGGCTGTATCTGCCGGGAGTCGACTGTGTTGCCCAGATCGTGTCGGGAACCCTGCCGCGCCGCGTGGTGGGCAAAGTGGCACCCGCCGGGTCGACAACGACAACTGTGGTGCCGGGGGTGGCTGCGTCGCCGTCCGTCACGGCCCGCGTGACCACCACGCTGCCCCCGGACACCACGGTGTCGGTTGACAGACGACCGGTGGTCAGCGTCGTCGACGCTGGGACGACCATCCTGCCGTCGAACACCAACCCGTTCTCGCCCGTGCCGTCGGTCGATCCGAACAATGCCCTCGTGTTCGACTGCGCGAAGTCCCTGCCCGGCTGGGTGCAGACAACCATCGCGGGCGGCTGAGCGGTTTCCCGTCATCGGTAGTCTCGGGTGATGGAGGCGTTCGACGAGTTGCTCGAACTGCAGGCGCTCGACACGGAGATCACACAGCTCGAACACAAGGCCGCGCATCTGCCCGAGGCGGCGGCGGTCGTCGAAGCGAAACGCGTGATGGCGAACCTGCGGGCCGAGTCCGAGACAATCGGAACCGAGCATCGCCACCTCCTCGCCGTCATCGAAGCGAACGAAACAGCAGTCACCGGGATGCGAAAACAGCTCGACCGGCTGGCTGCGCAGATGAAAACGGTCATCGCCCCACGCGAGGCCGAGGCGCTGCAGCATGAAATGGCCAACCACGAAAGCAAGATTTCGTCGCTCGAGGATGAATCCTTGGCGGCCCTCGAACGCAGCGAGGAACTCGACGCGACGCTGGCCGAACTCGGCCCGGAGATCGCCGCCCGCGGGTCCAACGTCGAGGAGGCAGAGCGCAAGCTGCGAGAGGCCCTCGGGTCGGTGCGCGAAGCGCTGAGTGGTGCGACCGAGCGGCGCGGCGCGACTGCGGCGAGGATCGACGCGCAGTGGTTGGCGCAATACGACCGGCGTCGGACGGCCCACGGGGGAGTTGCGATCGCCCGGTTGGTGCGCGCGACCTGTGGGGGGTGTCACATCGACTTGTCCACCTCGGAGGTCGAGGCGGTGCGACGCGAAGCAGCCACGAGGCGCGAATGTCCGAACTGCGGGCGCTGGCTCGTCATCTGAGGCCGTCGGTAGATTTGTCGGCGTGTTCCTGTGGTTCGTCGCAACGTCGGTTCTCGCCGTTCGCTACATCTTCCGCGATCCACGTTTCGACTACCGACTCTTGATCGTCGGTGCATTGTTGCCCGACCCGGTCGATGCGTTGTTCGGCGGCGCACGGGTACTGCACACGCTCACAGCGAGCGTCGCATTGATGATGCTCATCATGATCGTGACCAAGCGGGGTAGTGCGCTGCGGCGTCGCATGTTGCCGTTTGCCATCGGCTTCTTCATGCACCTGGTCTTTGACGGTGCGTTTTCGAACACCGACGTCTTTTGGTGGCCCTTCACCGGAACGTCGTTCGGCGGTGCACGACTGCCCGTTGCCGAGCGGGGTGCGTTGAATTTTCTCCTCGAGGTTGCCGGTGCAGCCGGCGTCCTTTGGATCGTGCGGCGCCATGGACTCGGCGGTCGCGATGCGCGCCGGCGGTTCCTCGCGACAGGGGAGTTGGTCGAGGTTGACTGAGCGACTCCTCACGCTCGTGCGTCACGGCCGAACACGTGCCAACGCGGGCGGACTGTTGCAGGGTCACGTCGACAACGAACTCGACGAAGTGGGCCGTGACCAGGCGGCGGTGCTGGGCCCGGCGTTGACGCGTGTGGCACCCGTCGATCGAATCATCGCAAGCCCCCTGCGCCGCGCCCAGCAGACCGCAGCGGCGATCGCCGGACACGTCGGTGTCGCCGTGGAGACCGATCGCCGGTGGATCGAACTCGACTACGGGGATTACGACGGGATGCCGATGTCGTCGGTACCGCCCGGGGTGTGGGCGCAGTGGCGCAGTGACCCGGATTTTCGTCCGCCACGGGGTGAATCGATGTCCGAGCTCGAGAGCCGAGTCCGCGCAGCACTCGACGAACTGGCGACGAGCGACAGCGGTATGCACGTCGTCGTGGTGAGCCATGTCTCGCCGATCAAGGCAGCGGTTGCCTGGGCACTCGGGGTCGACATCGGTGTGTCGTGGAGAACCGCACTCGACCGGGGGTCGATGTCAACGATCCGCTTGGACGCACAGCGCGCCGCGCTGGTGACGTTCAACGTCACCGTTCATCCCGACAAGTAGTGACACCCAGTCCCAAGCGTTCCCCGGGCCCGCTGCCCGGGAAAACGTTGGACGCGGTGAGTCGGCCTGTAAGCGGGATTCTGTGGACCTTGCGGTCCGGTGACCATCCATCTCTGCGGTCTACCCGAGGAGTGCCCGAAGGCGAGCGAGCCGCTCATGTCCTCTGCGTGACCTTGCTCCAAGTGGGGTTTGCCAAGCCGCGCGAGTCGCCCCGCGCGCTGGTGCGCCCTTACCGCACCTTTTCACCCTTACCCTCGGGTTGCCCCTCGGGCGGTTCGTTTTCTGTTGCACTGTCCGTGAGGTCGCCCCCACCTGGCTCTCACCAGCACTCTGCCCTGTGGAGTCCCGACTTTCCTCGACGCACTCGCGTGCGCCGCGGCCACCCGGCCGACTCACCAGGCTTCAGTGTAACGATGCCCGGTTCCGTGCCCCCCGCGGATTCGCGGCGGTTTCGCCCTTGACCCGCGGCGAGTCGCACGCCCCTAACAAGTGGCGTACTCGTATGCCATCGAGTTGAGGCTCGGGGTGTCGAGGCTGAGCTGGGTTTTCGTGCCGGCCTCGCTGGTCCTGCCGATGGCGAAGGTGACCGGGGCGAGGCTGCCGAACGCTCCCGGCACGGCGGCAGGGTTGGCCTTGCCCGTTTTTTCGTTGATGGAGGGCGCGATGCCCTTGCCGCCGGGGATGATCGCTTGCGCGAGGACGGCGGCATGCCGCGCTTCGTCTTGGCCGATCGTCATCGCGGCACCGCGCACGGCGGGTTGCGAGATGAGCGACACGTAGTACTGGTACGTGGCGGCCGCAAGGTTTTCCAGGCCGTGTGCGAGCAAGAGGAGATCGTCGACGGGAGTGTCGGTCGCCTCGATCCCCTTGTCTTTGTTTCCCACGATCAGCTCGACTGCAGGCGCTATGTAGAGGGTGTTGATGCGCTCGTTTGCGCATTCGAAGGGTTCGCCACCGGCGGTCTTGATGATTTCGGTCAGTGCCGCGGAGTGCGCCTTGTGGTCGGCTTGGAACCGCGCGACCACCGGCAATACTGCACCGGGCAGAACCCCAAGAGCAGTGACAGCGCTGTAGGCGTCGATTGCGCACCACTCGAGCGACGATGCGGTGCGCAGCAACACGGTGTCGGTGACGCGCGCTTCGGGAAGTGCGGTCGTGGTCGGTGATTCACCGATTCGCGGGTAAGCGGTGGCTACTTTGTCGTTCTTGCCGCACGCAGCGAGGATCGCCGCCGACGCCAGGGCGAGCCCGCCGGACTGCAGGAACCTGCGTCGGTTGAAAGCGTTGTCATTCACGGAGGTGTTCACGGTGGAGCGTTTCTCTTCGATCAGGCGGGGTAGGTCTTGGGGTCGATTACGGCCTCGTCATCGAGCGCCATGACGTCGTCGAGCGCGGTCGACCCTGACAAGCCGACGAGGACCGCGGCCTGGCGGGCCTCGATCGGAATGATCGAGGCAATGAGTGTCGCGCCATCGATGCCGCGCAACGTGCCGAGCATCCGCAGGTGCGTGGCAACCATTGCGTTTTCCAGACCCGCGAGTTGCGCTGCGGTGTCCTTGGCGGCGCCACCGATGATTTTCGCCGAGTGCTCGGCGTAGAACTTTTCGTTGCGTCCCGTCGCGGCCTTGCGACCGAGCAGGCCCGTCAGCGACTGCGCGGCGGCGCGGTGGTGGGCGCCGAAGAGTTCGGCGACCGCCTTGAGGTCGTCTTTTGAGGCGACCGTCGCGCGGGCGTAGATATCGACCATCGCGAACTCGAGGCCAAGCGCATAGGAAAGAAGCACAGCATCGGCAGTGGTGGGTTGTTTTGGCGGCGCCGTGGTGCTGGTGTCTGCCACGAGGGATCCTTTCTCAGGCCTGGCTTGCGCTACAGGTTCACCGACAGGGGCGGGGCGCTGCAACTCTAGAAGTCGAGGGCACTCAGGTCGGGGATCCAGGCCTTCGCAGAGCGCAGGGTTTGAGCCCATTTGTCGCGTGCGGTGGCCCGGGCGGTGTCGCTGATGGATGGCCTGACCGTCGTCGCAGGCGCCCACGTCGACACGGCCGCATCCAGGGTCGGCCATATCGCCCCGGTGTCGCGTGCAGTGCCGGCGAGGAAGGCCGCGCCCAGCGTTGTCGCCTCCGATACGGGTGACACTTCGACCGCTTTGCCCGTTGCGTCGGCGAGCAACTGCACGAACGTGGCGTTGCGTGACATGCCGCCGTCGATTCTCAAGGTGGCGGGCGCCTCAACGCCTCGCGAGGCCGCATCCCGCAGCGCCGCGTCGAGCAGGTCGGCACCACGATGCGCGATTCCGTCGAGTACGGCCCGCACGATGTGCCCGCGCTTCGTGCCACGGGTCAGGCCCGTCAAGGTTCCGCGAGCGCCGTAATCCCAATCGGGTGTGCCCAGACCGAGTAGCGCGGGAAGATAGGACACACCCGCGGTGCTGCCCGCCGCGCGCGCGACTTCGTCGCTTTCCTGCGGTGAGGAAATGAGGCCCATGTCGCTGCACAGCCATTCGACGTTGGTTCCCGCCGACAGCATGATCGCCTCGGTTCCCCAGTGGATCTCCCGGGTTTCGCCGTCGAGTGAAAGCGCGACGATTGCAAAGGTTCCGTGAACCGTGCGTTTGGCTTCGCTCGGGCCGATTCGGCCCGTGTACATGTCGAGCATTCCGCCGCTGCCGAATGTGATCTTGGTGCGACCGGGCGTGATGCAGCCCTGGCCAACGAGTGACGACTGTTGGTCTCCGATGCGCGCGGCCAATGCAATCCCATCGAGCCCCCGGTGACCCACGACGGGTCCGACGACTTCACGTGAGGCGATGATCCGCGGCAGACTCTCGACCCGCAGACCGAAGATCGCGCAGACCCGCGGGTCCCAGTCGACGGTGTCGACGTTGACGAGACCGGTCACCGCGGCGTTGGTGTGGTCGGTGACGAAGGCGGCTCCGCCGCTCAGTTTCCATGTCAGCCAGGTGTCGATCGTTCCGAACCGAAGATCGTCCGCCGGTGTTCCCGCGGCGTGGTTGGCGAGCAGCCACGCCGCCTTTGTTGCGGTTTGGTTGGGTGCGATGGCGAGGCCGTGTTCGGATTTTGCGGTGATGCATTCGATGACCGTGCGCAAGTCCTGCCAGCCGATGCCCGGTCCCACGGGTTCGCCGGTACGTGCATTCCACGCGACCACCGAGGCACGTTGGTTCGTGATGCCGAGCGAAGCAACCTCGATGTGGTCGTTGCGGCGCACGATGGTTGTCGCCGCCTCGACTGCCGCCTCGTACATCCGCATCGCATCGAACTCCACGAGACCGGGCGAGGGTGTCGAAGGTGGTTGTACGACGTGGAGGTAGTCGACGAGCGTGCCGGCGGCACCGACGAGCGCGGTGCGCAGCCCGCTGGTGCCGACATCGATGACGAGCACGGCGCGCGCGTCGTCGCGTACTCGGGTCATCGGGGCCGGGGGCCGTTCTTTTGCAGGAAGTTGCCGAGCAGGCCGCCGATCACGCTCGCGACGAGCGCAAGTGAGAACGACGTGAGAATGCGCATGATGCGCACGTCGCCGCCGGTTGCGATGCGAAGAACAAGGAACACGGCCTGCGCCGCAACGAACACCCCCGCGCCGGCAATCACGGCGTGGGCCATCGGTCGTTGCGACCCTTGACGCCACGCAGCGACGCCCGAGCCGAGGACGAAACCCAGAACCGCGATCAGCGACAACAGCGGCGCCCAGCCGTTGGTGTCGGCGTTGTTGTCGAGAACGAAACGAGCGACGAGCGTCGGCGGCACCGCGAACGCGAGAGTGACGCTCGCGCCGGCCCGCAATGCCTCGCGGTCGAGTGGTCGCGGGGAACTGCTCACGGACATCATTCCAGCAGCCGCGGCGGGTCTGGCGCCCATGGGGCACGCGGCCCCGGTGTTCGGGGCCGATGTGACACAGATCGCAGGACTTGCTATTTCGCAGGATTTGCAGATTGGGGCGGTCGAATTTATTGTTCGACGCGTGAAACCACCCGAAGAGCTTGCCGCCGCGTTTCGCGCCGCCGGCCTCAAGGTCACCCCGCAGCGCCAGTTGCTGTTTCGCCTTCTCCACGGCAACGAGATGCACCCCACGGCAGAGACCATCTACGAGGTCGCCGCAGCGGAGATGCCGGGTATCTCGTTGCGCACCGTGTACCAGACCCTCACCGACCTGGCGGCGATGGGCGAGTTGCAGCAGATCCAACTGGGCGGCGCAGCGCGCTTCGACCCCAACGTCGACGACCACCACCACAGCGTGTGCAGCACCTGTGGTGATGTACGCGACGTGTACGTCCCCGATGCAGGCGATATTTCGGTCGCGGGTCTCGATGGTTTTTCCGTGCAGGCTGCGCGGATCGTGTTCTCAGGCAAATGTCCACAGTGCGCGAGCGCCGTCGAGACGATGTCTGTGGTGAAGCAATAATCCCTTACAACAAAAACCCCAACAGAAAAGGAGCAGTCATGGCCGGACTAGCCGGAACCAAGACACACGAGAACCTCAAGGAGGCTTTTGCCGGCGAGAGCCAGGCCAACCGCCGTTACCTGTGGTTCGCACAGAAGGCAGACGTCGAGGGCTACCCCGACGCGGCGGCACTCTTCCGCTCGGTTGCCGAGGGCGAGACCGGCCATGCGCACGGTCACCTCGACTTCCTCGCACAGGTCGGTGACCCGGCAACGGGCGAGCCGATCGGCGAGACCGAAGAGAACTTCAAGGCCTCGATCGCCGGCGAGACCTACGAATACACGCAGATGTACCCGGGTTTCGCCAAGACGGCCCGCGACGAAGGCTTCACTGAGGTCGCCGACTGGTTCGAGACGCTCGCACGCGCCGAAAAGAGCCACGCCGGCCGCTTCCAGGAGGGCCTCAAGTCCCTCTGATCGGATCCGATCACGACACGGCGGGGCGTCGGTGGACCCGGCGCCCCGCGCTGTCTTTGCGATCAGTAGAACGACGGTAAAACAGGACATGACGATCACCTACGACCCGAAGCATCCGAAGTACCTCGATGAGGCCGACGTTCGGGCCGAACTCACGCGCGTGTACGACCTGTGCCACGGATGTCGCCTGTGCTTCAAGTACTGCACGTCGTTCCCGACCCTTTTCAAATTCGTCGACCAACACGACGACCAGGACGCCGGCAGGTTGACGATCGCCGAACAGGACCAGGTCGTCGACGAGTGCTTCCAGTGCAAGCTCTGCTACGTCAACTGCCCCTACATCCCCGGCCAGCACGAGTGGGCGCTCGACTTTCCGCGCCTCATGCTGCGCGTCGATGCGATGCGCCAGGCAACCAAACAGTTTCCCGTGCGGAAACGCCTCACCACCACGTTCATGGGCCACACCGACGCCCTCGGCAAGATTGCAACGACCGTCTCCCCGGTCGCAAACAAGGTTCTCGGTGCACCTTCGGGCTCTGCGATCCGCAAGGTCGTGGAAAAGACCGCGGGTGTCTCCAGCAAGCGGATGCTCCCGCCTTTCGCCAAGGTCCGTTTTTCGACCTGGTTCAAGCGGCGTGTGAAGCCCATCATCGCCAAGCGTCAGGGCCGCGTCGCGGTCTTTCCGACGTGTCTCGTCGAATACCAGGAACCGGGAATCGGCAAGGACCTCGTCAGGGTCTACGAAAAGAACGGCGTCGAATGCTTTCTCGCCGAGGGCGCATCGTGTTGTGGTGCCCCGTATCTGCACAGCGGCGATGCCGAGAAATTCAAGAAGGTCGCGGCCGACAACGTCGCGGCGCTTGCCGCCGCCGTGCGCCGGGGCAACGAAATTGTGGTTCCCCAGCCGACCTGCGGCTACATCCTAAAGAAGGACTACGTCGACTATGTCGGTGGTGCAGACGCCGATCTTGTGGCAGCGAACACGTACGACGCAGCCGAATATCTGATGCGCCTCCACAAGGCCGAGGACACCGAACTCGTCACCGAGTTCCCGGGAGTGGTGCCCGAGAAGATCACGTACCACGCACCCTGCCACCTGCGCGCGCAGAACATCGGCATGAAAAGCCGTGATCTCCTCAAGCTGACCGGCGCAAAAATCAAGCTCGTACAGACCTGCTCGGGTATCGACGGCATGTGGGGTCTGCGCGCAGAGAACGCCGAATTGTCGATGCCGATCGCAAAGAAACTCGCCCAAGAAATCACCGCCGCCGACGGTGACGAGGTGGCCGGTGACTGCCACCTGGCCAACACGGCGATCAACGAACAGACGGGGAAGGCTCCCAGCCACCCGCTGCAACTGCTCGCCCGTGCCTACGGCATCCCCGAAGAGTGACAAAGACAACGAAAGGAAGACGAAGTGCCCCCCACGACCATTTCCCGCAAACTGACCATCGATGACATTCTCGATCTGCGTGCATACGAGAAGGTGCGCGCAGAAAAGAAAGCCGAAGTGATCGAGACCAAGCGTCGTCGTCGCATCGAGCTCGGCACAGTCGTCACAGTGATGTTCGAGAGTCGGGACACCATGTGGTACCAGATCCAGGAAATGCTCCGCGCCGAGCGCGTGATTTCCGACGAAGGTGTGCTCGACGAGTTGCGTGCCTACAACCCCCTCATCCCCGAGGCCGGCCAGTTGTGCGCGACGATCTTCATCGAGCTCACCTCCGGGTCGGCGATGCGTGAGTGGCTGCCCAAGCTGGTCGGCATCGAGCGCTCGTTGCGGATCCGGCTGGCCAACGGCCGCGATGTCGCCCCCGTGACCGACGAACAGCACGACGCAACCCTGACGCGCGACAACGTGACGGCTGCCGTTCACTACATTCGCTTCGAGTTCGGTCCCGAGGATCTGGCCGCATTCGCCGAGGGGCCCGTGCAGTTGCTGTGCACCCACCCGAACTACCTCGAGGCTGTCGAACTGGCCCCCTTCACCGTCGCGGAACTGGCCGCCGATCTGGGCGTTTAGTAAAAAACGGCGAGATTTGCGCCGCCCGTCGGGGTGGGTTTAGTGTCCCAGACAAGGTGAGACATCGGTCATGTTTCGGGGGGAATGTGGCCGATGCCCACCAACCACACGAGTTGCGTGAACTGGGGGGCAGAACGTGACAATCACTGACATTTCGTGGCGTCAGCGGGGGGCCTGTCAGGGCCTGGACCCGGCGGTGTTCTTCCCGGACGAGGGTGACGAGATTGCCGCCTCGGTGGCGGTTTCTGTGTGCGGTACCTGCGACGTGCGCATCGCCTGTCTGGAGCACGCTCTCGCCTCCCGCGAGAAGGAGGGCGTCTGGGGTGGCACGACCGAGCGCGAGCGCCGTCGCATCATCCGTCAGCGCCGTCGCACCGCCTAAATCGGGGTAGCAAACTTCTACTTCCACGCGAGACTGTCCGCGTGACCGCAGTGCATCCGCGCCCGCTCGCCGACTTCGGCGGATGGCCCACAGTCCTGGGCACGCTCATCGCGCGCCGCGATCTCGAGCCGGAGGTCGCCGAGGCTGCGATCACCGAAATCCTCGAGGGTTCGGCGTCGCCTTCGCAGATGACCGCGTTCATCGTCGCGTTGCGCGCAAAGGGAGAGACCGCGCCCGAACTTGCAGGAATGTTGCGTGCCGTGCGTACGGCCGGCCAGCGCGTCGATCTACCCGCCGATGTCGCGGGTCGCGCCATCGACATCGTCGGCACCGGTGGCGACATGTCTCAGTCGTTCAACGTGTCGACGGTGACCGCGTTCGTCGTGGCCGGTGCGGGTGTTCCTGTCTGCAAGCACGGCAACCGCGCCGCGTCGTCGCAGTGCGGTGCCGCCGACTTGTTGGAGGAGTTGGGTGTGGCGGCCGAACTCGATCCCGTCGGGGTCGCTGAATGCATCGCCGAGGCGAACATGGGCTTTTGTCTCGCCGCACGATTCCATCCGGCGTTTCGTTACACGGGTCCGTCGCGGCGCGAGATCGGCATTTCGACCATCTTCAACCTGCTCGGTCCGATGGCAAACCCCGCACCGGTTTCTTCGATGTTGGTGGGTGTCGCCATGCCGTGGATGATGCGACCGATGATCGAGGCCCTCGGCTCGCGTGGCGTGCGCTCGGTGTGGGTCGTGCACGGACACGGCGCGGTCGACGAAATCACGCTCGGTGGGCCGTGCCGGGTGATGGCACTGCGCGCGGGTGAGATCACCGAGTTCACCGTCGATGCGGCCGACATTGGTTTCGTGTCCGCACCACTCGAGGCAATAAGGGGTGGTGATGCCAAGGAGAATGCTGCGCTGACACGGCGCATCCTTGACGGCGAAGCCGGACCGATGCGCGAGACGGTTGTTTTCAATGCAGCAGCGGCACTGCACGTGGCCGGCCTCGCCGCCGACCTGCGCGCCGGACGTGCCCTCGCCGAGGCGTCGATCGACGGCGGTGCTGCCGCAGCGGTGCTCGACAGGCTCGTCGTGACGAGTGATCGCGCGTCCAAACGACTCGAGCAATAGAGCAAGCCGAAACGGTCGTTGTCAAGCCATGACGATCGTCCGCGTGCCGGGTAGTTCCGCCAACCTGGGTCCGGGTTTCGACGGACTCGGCATGGCGCTCACGCTGTATGCCGAGGTCGGTGTCGCGGGAGTCGATCCAATGCCCGAACGCGGCAAGGTCGCAGACGAACATCACCCTGCGACGGTCGCCTTCCGCGATGCCGGCGGGAACGGCGACGTGTGGGTTCGCAGTGAAATCCCCATGAGCCGTGGCCTGGGCTTTAGTGGCGCGGCGCGTGTCGGCGGGGCAGTACTCGGAATCCTCCAGTCGCGTCGCGCGACCGCGGTCGACGCACCGATGAGGCGAGCCGTGATCGACGTGGCCGCGCGGCTCGAGGGTCATCCCGACAATGTCACGGCGTCGCTGTTGGGAGGTGTGGTCGCCACGAACGGCCATCGTGCGGTGCGGGTGCCTCTCGACGGTTTGCTCAGCGACCAATTGGCCGTGGTCGTGTGGATACCCGACTCCACGACCTCGACATCGGAGTCGCGCGCGAGGATGCCGCAGTCCGTGCCGTTCGAGGATGCCGTGTTCAACCTCACGCATACCGCGCTGCTCGTTGCGGCGCTCGCCGCGGGTGATATCGATGCGTTGGCCTCGGCGATGAGGGACCGTCTGCACCAGGACCGCCGATTGGCAGGGGCCGAGCCGAGCCGGGCGGCGATGCGGGCGATGGTCGATGCGGGGGCCGTGTCGGCATGGCTGAGTGGGTCCGGGCCGACGGTGGCGTGCTTCGCGCGGTCGGGCGAGGCCGAAGGTGTGGCGGCCGCGTTGCCCGGGAATGGTCGGGCGCGGGTCGTCGGGATCGACCATCGAGGGGCGCATCTCATCGGTGTGTGACACCCCGTTGTCACGCTGTGTGGGTGACGACGAACGACTCCCTCACCATCGATTGCGACACCTGCTGCATGCGTGACACCGATGCCTGCGGCGACTGCGTGGTTAGTTTCCTGATCGGTCGGAACCCCGACGAGGCCGTCGTCCTTAGCCTCGACGAAGCCCGTGCGGTGAAGTTGCTCGCAAACGCGGGAATGGTGCCTACGCTTCGGCACCGTGGCGTCTGACGCGCAGTCCCGTTCCCGAACAGCACTCCAGGACTACGCCCGCCACGTCTGCGAAGTGGGCACGAAGGCGGGCCTGGACCGGGTCGGCATCGCCCCGGCGCGTCGCTTCGACCGCGCCCGGAGGGCCATCGACGACCGCAACGCCCGCGGTTTGTCCGACACGATGCAGTTCACATTTCGCAACCCCGCGCGGTCGACCAACCCGTCGATGATCGTGAGGGGCGCACGGTCGATCATCGTCGGTGCGGTTGCGTACCACGAGCCCGTCGCCGAACCAAGCGTCGATTCGCGAACCCCGATGGCCCGGGTGGCGCGTTACGCGTGGCGTGACAACTACTCGGCGTTGCGCGGCGCGCTCGCTGCGGTGTCCGAGGAGTTACGGACCGTTGGCCACCGCGCGGTGGTCGTGGCCGATGAAAACGCCCTCGTGGACCGCGAAGCCGCCTACCTGGCCGGGCTCGGTTGGTACGGCAAGAACGCAAACCTGCTGCTCGTCGATGCGGGCAGTTGGTTCGTGCTCGGGGGTGTGGTGACGGACGCGGTGCTGCCCACCTCGACGCCCGTCGCCGACGGGTGCGGAACCTGTCGACGGTGTCTGGATGGTTGTCCGACCGGTGCGATCATCGAACCCGGGGTCATCGACGCCGCGCGCTGTCTGGCTTGGGTGATCCAGAAACCAGGAATCGTCGACCGCGCGCTGCGCGAGGCCATCGACGACCGCATCTACGGCTGCGACGACTGTCAGGAAGTGTGTCCACCATCTACGCGCTCGGTTCGCGTCTCGATGTCGCGGCTCGGCGACGAGTCACGGATGACGTCGACGGTCGACCCCGTGGCAATTTTGGCCATGGGTGACGCTGAGATCATGTCGCGGTTCGGTCGTTGGTACATCCACGACCGCGAGGCGAGGTGGGTCCGGCGCAATGCGCTCATCGTGCTCGGCAACCGGGCGCGGCCCGACGATGCCGCGGCCCGGGATGCCATTGCGCGGGGCCTCGTCGACGACGATGCATTCGTGCGGGCGCACGCCGTGTGGGCTGCCGCACGCGTGGGTCATTTGGACATCGTTCCCGACGACGACCCCAGCGAGGTGGTTCGCGAGGAGTTGCGGAACCTACCCACGCCGCGTGGGTAACACTGGAGTCGCATGTCGGGCCGCCACATCCTTGTCACCAACGACTTTCCGCCGAAAGTTGGCGGTATTCAGTCCTTGCTGTGGGAGTGGTGGCGTCGTCTGCCACCCGACCAATTCGCGGTACTGACGAGTCCCCACAAAGGGGCGCGCGAGTGGGACGAGCAACAGCCGTTTCGAGTCGAGCGTGTTCGTGAATCGGTGTTGTTACCTCATCCGTTGATGGTCAAGCGCATCAACGACCTCGCCCGCGACTTCGGGGCCGAGTTCGTGGTGCTCGACCCGGCCGTGCCGCTCGGCATCATCGGCCCGAATCTCGCTCTGCCCTACGTCGTCGTGTTGCACGGTGCGGAGGTGACGGTTCCCGGTCGGCTGCCCGCCTCACAGCAGGTGCTCGGCCGTGTCCTGCGGCGAGCGATCCACTGCATCGCGGCCGGCAACTATCCCGCGCGCGAAGCCGAACGTGCCGCCGGCCGCACACTGCCGACGACGGTCGTGGCGCCGGGTGTCGACACCGCGCGGTTCCGCGTACTCGACGAGGCGGCACGTCGCGCGGCGCGCGAACGTTTCGGTATTCCGGCCGATGCGGAGTTGATCGTAGGGGTCAGCCGGCTCGTGCCGCGCAAGGGTTTCGACACTGCCATTGCGGCGGTCGCACGCATGGCCCGCGTTCGACCGAACCTGGAACTCGTCATCGCGGGTGCGGGTCGCGACGAGGGCCGCCTTGTTCGGCTCGCGCGCGACCGTGGTGCGCCGGTGCGCTTCCTCGGCCGGGTTTCATCCGAGGATCTGCCGTTGCTCAACGGGTGCGCCGACGCGTTCACGATGCTGTGTCGCAACCGGTGGTTGGGTCTGGAACAAGAGGGCTTCGGTATCGTTTTTCTCGAGGCTGCGGCATGCGGGGTGCCGCAGGTGGCCGGTGCCAGTGGCGGGGCCGCTGACGCAGTCGAGGACGGTGTGACGGGCATCGTGGTGGACGACCCTGACAACGTCGACGAGGTCGTGGTCGCCTTCGAGCGTCTCTTTGATGACGAAGCAGGTCGCCGCGCGATGGGGGCAGCCGCTCGGGTGCGCGCCGAAGCGGAGTTCTCCCACGACGTGCTTGCCGAAAAACTGTGGAATACGCTTCGCGCGCTCCCATGACGTCCCCATTGCGCATCAGTACCTCACCAATCGTGCGCTTCAATCTTGTCGCGTCGGTGTTCTTTGCAGTGGTCGCGATCATCAGCGCGGTTCTCTTTGACGACGTCTTTCGTGTCGTGATCGTCGTGGTGTCGCTGGCCCTTTTCGCGGTGGGTGTCGCTGGTTTCCTGGTCGGCTTCTTTGCCGCGGTTCAGCGCAGTCGTGAACGCGAGATTTCCGTTTCGCAGTTGTTCTTCTTGACGGGTGAAGTGGCACCACGCGACGTCAGGGTGCCGATGCTCGTCGCGCTGTTGCTACAAACCGCAGCTGGAATCGCGGCGGCAATCGCCCGGCCGACCACCGACGGCAAGACGGGAAGCGTCCTTGCTTTCGGCGTGCTGGTGCCGATGCTCGGCCTCGGCCTAAATGGACTGTGGGCCAGCCGCCACGGCACCTTCGTCGAGCGTGCAAGGCCCGGTCAAACCGATGACGCTGGTCCGGACAGCGCCGAATAAGCCGTCGGTCGGCGCTGCGATGGGCCACAATGGAGCAATGGCCGACACCGCCAAACAAACGACCGTCATCGCCGCGTCACCCCAACGTTGTTTTCACGTTGCCACCGAGTTCGAGCGCTACCCCGAGTGGGCCAAGGACGTCAAGGAGGCGGTCGTGCTCGAACGTGACGCGCAGGGGCGCGGGACCAAGGTCGAATTCCGTGCATCGGCCCTCGGGCGCAGCACGCACTACACGCTTGGTTACACCTACGGCGACTCGCCACTCACCATCGCCTGGCGACTCGTCGACGGCGACATCATGCGCACGCTCGACGGCGACTACATGTTCGAATCCGTTTCCAATGGCACTCTCACCACCTACGACCTCTCCATCGACCTGGTGATTCCGTTGCCGGGTTTCGTGAAGCGCCGCGCGGAGAATCGCATTCTGCATACCCTCACCGAGTTGAAGTCACGCTGCGAATCCTGATCATCCCGATCGGGAGGCCCCGATGAGGAGACCCCAATGAGGAGACTCGGCATCGACATCGGAGGCACAAAGACGCTGTGTGTCGTGGTCGACGACGTCGATGGGGAGGCACGAGTCGTCGAGGAACGCCGGGTCGCAACCGACGCGGCGGGCGATGCCGCCGCCGCCGTGGTGACCCTGGCGCGCGGCTTCGACGGCATCACCTCGGTGGGTCTGGGCATTGCCGCATTGGTGACACGTGACGGCACTGCGGTGACGACAACCCACCTACCCCGTGTGCGCGACGTACCGCTGCGCGCCGTGCTGTCCGAACGATTGGGTCTGCCCGTGGTCGTCGACAACGACGGCACGTGTGCCACCGTGGCGGAGTGGCGGCTCGGCTCGGCACGTGGGCACGACGAAGTGCTCGTCGTCACGATCGGTACGGGTATCGGTGGTGGCACGATCGTGGGCGGCCGGGTGGCCCGCGGCACCAATGGTTTTGCCGGGGAGTTCGGACACATGGTCGTCGAGCGCGGTGGCGCTGTGTGTCCGTGCGGTCGTCGCGGGTGCTGGGAGACCTATGTATCGGGTCGTGGTCTGGCACGCATCGCCGGTGCGGCAAGTTCCGAGGCGGTGCTCGAGGCGTGCGCGCGGGGCGAAGAATCCGCGGTGCGCGCGCTGGAGGAATTCGCGGACTGGGCGGCACTCGGCCTGCACAACCTGGTCAACACCTTCGATCCTGCATGCATCGTCCTGGGTGGGGGACTCGGTGCACGCAGCGAAGTCGTTGCTGCGATCACGGGTCGTTTCCGAGGAGTCGAACAAAGCCATGTCGGTCGTGCAATGCCGGTGATCGCCGCGGCGACGCTGGGCGAACGCGCCGGCGCGATCGGTGCCGCCTTCGTCGGTGCCGGCGACTGAGTCGCGGGATCGTCAGGGGCAGTTCGGGGTCACGCGGCGGAGGCCCTCGCGCCACTGTGCATGCGCGACATCGGCGAAGGCCGCCAGCTCGGGGTTCGGCTCAAAGCGGCGCTCGATACGCCGTGATGCGGCGGCATCCTCGGGGCTTTCCCACACACCCTCGGCGAGACCCGCCAACAGCGCGGCGCCGACGGCGGTTGTTTCGCGATCGACGGGTCTTTCGACGACGATTCCCAGTTGATCGGCCTGGATCTGCATCAAACGGTCGTTTCCGGCCGCACCGCCGTCGACGCGCAACGTGCGGATGGCGATGCCCGTCGCCGCGGTCATCGCCTCGACGACGTCACGAGTCTGAAACGCCGTCGCCTCGAGCGTGGCGAGAGCGAGGTGGGCGGCGGTCGTCCCGCGGGTGATTCCGAACACGGCACCGCGGGCCTCGGCGTCCCACCACGGGCTGCCGAGACCGGTGAGCGCGGGAACAAAAACGACACCCCCCGTCGTGTCGACCCGCGCGGCTAGGGTTTCGATGTCGTTCGACTCGCGGATGATGCCCAAGCCGTCGCGGAGCCACTGCACCGCGGCGCCGGTGACGAAGATCGCACCCTCGACGGCGTACGTCGTTTGACCCGCGATTCGCCATGCGACGGTGGTGAGCATTCCCTCGCTCGGCGCCGGACAACGCGGTCCCACGTTCATCAGCACGAAACTGCCCGTGCCGTAGGTGTTCTTCGCATCGCCTTCGGCGAAGCAGGCCTGACCGAAGAGAGCCGCCTGCTGGTCGCCGGCGATACCCGAGATGGGAATCCCCGATGGCACTGTGTCCACCGACGTGACGCCGAAGCGCCCACTCGAGTCGCGTACCTCGGGCAGCGACGCGAACGGCACGCCCAGGAGATCACAGATTTCGCGACTCCATTCATGGGCGGTGATGTCCCACAGCATCGTGCGGCTGGCATTCGATTCGTCGGTGGCAAAGACGGCACCGTCGGTGAGTTTCCACAGCAGCCAACTGTCGACCGTGCCGAAGGCGAGAGTAGGCGTGGGCTTCACACCGTTTCGCAGCATCCACTCGATCTTCGTCGCACTGAAGTACGGGTCCAGCACGAGGCCCGTGGTGGCGCGCACAGTGGGGAGATGTGGCGCCAGTTCGAGACAGCGCTGGGCGGTGCGCCTGTCCTGCCAGACGATGGCACGACCGAATGTCTTGCCGGTGGCCCGGTCCCAGGCGACGATGGTCTCCCGCTGGTTGGTGATGCCGATCGTGGCCGGCATCGTGCCGACACGCGCGATGACGTCAAGGAGGGTCCTGCGGGTGACGTCCCAGATTTCCTCGGCGTCGTGTTCGACGAGACCCGGTGCCGGAAAATACTGCGTGAACTCGAGATACGAGGCCACCGTTTCACGACCATCGGGAAACACCGCCCGGCTGCGCACGCCCGTGGTGCCCGCATCGATCGCCACGATGTAGGTCATCGGCTCAGAGTAGTTGTCGACTCGGGTGACCCATCCGTCGACCCGGCAGCCAAGACCACGCACACCCACGACATGACGGTCCGCCCCGGTAAATTCTTCGATCCGGTGCGGCGGCGCACGACTACGCGCGGTTGTTCGGGCGGTCGAAGCTTTTCAGGGCACGAGAATGTTTTTCATCCGGGCAAACAGCGCTCGATTCGCCGCCAAGACGGCCAAAGCCGTCGGACCGTGGGTGGCCTCGACGCGGGCGCCGGCCTCGGTGGCAATCAGTGACCCGGCCGCGAGGTCCCAGGGGTAGAGGTGTTCCTCAAAATAGGCGTCGTATCGACCACAGGCGACGAAGCAGAGGTCCAGTGAGGCCGAGCCGAGTCGTCGCACGTCACGGATCTTGTCGATGAAGCCTGGGATGCGGTTCGCCTGCGCCACGCGGTTCGCGGGTGAGTAGTTGAAGCCGGTACCGACCAGCGCGTGCGCCGGGTCGGCGACCTCGCTGCAGGTGATGCGGTGGCCGTTGAGGAACGCCCCACGTCCGCGCACCGCGCTGAAGGTTTCGCGCAGGGCAGGTGCATAGACCACGCCACACAGCGCACCATCGGCATCGTGAACACCGATCGACACCGTCCACATGGGAAGGTCGTAGAGAAAGTTCGTCGTGCCGTCGATCGGGTCGACGAACCACGTGATGCCCGACGTGCCGTCGTGGTTGCCACCCTCCTCGCCGACGATCGCGTCCGCAGGCCGCAGGCGCCTGAGCGTCGCGACAATTTCGCGCTCCGTCGCGCGGTCGTACTCGGTGACCATATCGGTCGGGGTCGATTTTGTCTCGACGTTGTGCAGTCCGAGTCGACGGCCGGCGAGGGCCGTGTCCCCGACGTGCGTGGCGAGGTTCGTCGCGAGCGTGAGAAGTTGGCCCGCGAGGTCGTTGGTCATCGACGATCCTGCAACTCGCGCCATTCGCCCAGTGCACGGAGAACGAGAACCGAAACGATGGCGGTACCGCCCGCCGTGACCACTGCCCCGACGAAGAGTCCCAGACCAAGGGGAGTCGCACAGTCACCCGTGCACTGCACGTCGACGAGCCCGTATCCGATGAGTCCCCCGGCGAGTCCACCGAGCACGACCGCGGCGTAGGCGGCGATGCGCGCACCGCGCGAGGGAAGAGCGGACAACGGTCGAAAGGATGCGTCCGTCTCGCGATTCACGGCCACATCGTAGGCTCGGTTCCGACGATGAACCCACAACGAACGATTCTTCACGTCGACATGGACATGTTCTATGTGGCGGTCGAGTTGCGTGACGATCCCGGCCTGCGGGGCCTTCCGATCGTGGTGGGCGGTGACGGGCCACGGGGTGTCGTCGCTGCCGCATCCTACGAGGCACGAAAGTTCGGCGTCTTTAGTGCGATGTCCTCGTCACGGGCGCGGCGACTGTGTCCCAACGCGGTGTTCCTGCCGGGTCGTCCCGCCGTTTATCGCGAGGTGAGCGCAAAGGTGCACAAAATCTTTCGCTCGTACACGCCACTCGTCGAAGGTATCGCCCTCGACGAGGCGTTCCTCGACGTGAGTGGCGCGTTGCGCGGGTACGGCTCGGCCGTCACAATCGCCGACGAGATCCGTGCCCGGGTCGCACAGGAAATCGGCATCACGTGCAGCGTCGGCGTCGCAGCGAACAAGTTCGTCGCAAAGATCGCATCGAAAGCAGCCAAACCGCGCGTCATCGCTGGTTCGATAGACCCCGGAGAGGGTGTCGTGGTTGTCGAACCCGGCCGTGAGGTCGAGTTCTTGCATCCGCTGCCCGTGCGCGCACTGTGGGGTGTGGGGCCCGCCACGCACGCACGCCTCGATCGCATCGGCGTCAAGACCGTCGGCGATCTGGCCATGATCGGTGTCGAGCACCTCGTCACCGCCCTCGGTGATGCCTCGGGACGGCACCTGTTCGACCTTGCGTGGGGCCACGACGACCGCGCAGTCGAATCCGAGCGTGAAGCGAAGTCGATCGGGCACGAAGAAACCTTCACCGAGGACGTCGCCGACATCGTGGAGCTGCGACGGCACCTGGTGCGCTTGTGCGATGCGGTGGCAACCCGTGTGCGGGCGAACGGCACGCGGGCCCGCACGCTCACCTTGAAGATCAAGTTCTCGAACTTTCGCTCGATCACCCGCAGCATCACCGTCGACACCGCGCGGTCGAGTGGACCAGGTTTCACCGAGGCACTGGGGCCGCTGTTGAGTGCGATCGACGTCCATCAGGGGGTGCGGTTGCTCGGCGTCTCGGCGGCGCAATTCGAGGCTGCGGATGGTCCGGCCGGGCCCGTCCAAGGGTCGTTGTTCGACGAACCGGCCGAGGGGCGTGTCGACGAAGCAACGTGGGCCAACGCGAGTGGAGTCATGGATGAGATCCGCCGCAAATTCGGGGCCGATGCGATCCGAACCCTGGCGGCGCTTCGTGACGTCGAGGATCTGGGCGAAATCGGCGAGAATCCTTGGGGACCTTCGTCACCAAACGGCGATACGCGTTGAGGATCGCGCGCGAACCTGCGAGAATACGCCCGTGCCATTGTCAGACGACGAGCAGAGAATCCTCCGCCAGATCGAGGAGCAGTTGCAGACCGACCAGCGCTTTGCGCAGCTGGCCTCACCCGCGGGTCTCTATCGGCAGTCCGCTCGCTCGGTCCGATGGGCCGTACTCGGGGTCATTTTGGGTCTCGCGCTCACCGTCGTTGCGTTGCAGATCCACTTCCTGCTGGCCTTCGTAGGGTTTCTCGCGATGCTCGGTTGCGCCCTGGTCATCGAGCGCCAACTGCGCGCCATCGGCAAGGTTGGTGTGCAGGACCTCGCGGCCTCGTTGCGCAACAGTAAAATCGGACCGGCTCGCATTCGCGACCGCTTCACACGCGACTAGGTTCCTCCCATGCAGCCCGTCTACCCACCCGAAGCAGACTCCTACCGCGCGACGGTGCGTCAGTTCCTCGCCGACAACCTGCCCGCCGACTGGGCGGGCACCGGAGCCCTGGAGGGCGACGCCCTCGAGCATTTCGTCGCCGATTGGCGCGTCGTGTTGCACAAAAACGGATACCTCGCGCCCGACTGGCCCACGGAATACGGCGGCGCGGGGCTGTCGTCGCTCGAGATGGTCGTGTTGAACGAGGAGTTCGCGCGAGCGGGCGTACCGACGGGAAGTCCGAACGACATTTTCGGAATCCAGATGCTCGGCAACACGATTCTGCGGTGGGGGACCGAAGAACAAAAGAAGCACTACATCCCGCGCATCCTCGCGGGTGACGACGTTTGGTGTCAGGGCTACAGCGAACCGAATGCGGGTTCGGACCTAAGCAACCTCGGTCTCAAGGCACAGCTCGACGGCGACCAGTGGATCCTCAACGGCCAGAAGATCTGGACCTCGGCGGGCCACCTGGCCGACCACATCTTCACGCTCGCGCGCACCGACCCCGAAGCGCCCCGTCACAAGGGAATTTCGTTTCTTCTTGTCGACATGCGCCAACCGGGTATCGAGGTCCGGCCGATCAAGATGATCTCGGGCGAGAGCGAATTCAACGAGGTCTTCTACACCGACGTCGTCGTGCCCAAGGAAAACGTGATCGGCGGCGTGAACAACGGCTGGGCCGTGGCGATGACGCTCCTCGGCTTCGAGCGCGGTGCGGCCGCCGCTGTGAACTCGATCAGATACCAGGCCGAATTCGACCGGCTCGTTGAGATGACCCGTGCCTACGCAAAGAACAACGACCCGCAGATCCGCCAGCGTCTCGCATGGTGTTACACGCGAGTCCAGATGATGCGCTTCGTCGGCTACCGCACCCTGACCCAGTTCTTGCGCGGCCACCAACCCGGGCCCGATGCAGCGATCAGCAAGTTGCTGTGGAGCGAGTACCACAAGGTCGTCACCGAACTGGCAATGGAAATCATGGGGCCGGATGGCCTCGTTCCCACCGGACGCATGCCCTCGTCGGCGTTCGGAGCCGACGACCCGGGTGCGCCGAACTCGACGAACAGTTGGGCGACGACTTTCTTGAACGCCCGTGCCGGAACCATCTACGCGGGCTCATCGCAGATCCAAAAGAACATCGTCGGCGAGATGGTTCTGGGTTTGCCGAAGGAACCGAAGTAGGCAGCGTGAGCATCTTTCTCACGGTTCTGGTTCGGCCACGACTGTGGTCGACCGCGCTGCGTCAGGCGCGTCGCCTCGCCCCGCCGGGTTGGTGGCGTCGGGTGCCGTTCCTGCCGGTGCCGACTCCCGGGTACACCGCGATGCGTTCGGCCATTCAGTACGGGGAAGCAGAGCATTCCGTGGAGCCGGGGGACCTGCTGAGGTATCTCGCATGGTGCAAGTCGGAGAATGCAGGGCGGTCATGAGGACCGCCACCAGCAGACCGCCCAGACGCGGACGGAGATAGGCGTGCGCAGCGCGCTCGTTCTCAACGCCACTTACGAGCCGCTCAGCATCGTGTCGGTGCGCCGCGCCGCCTGTCTGGTCCTGGCCGACAAGGCCGACCTCGTCGAAGACGACGGAAGTCAACTGCGTGCCGAGCGTTTGGCGCTGCCTTCACCACTGGTGATTCGCCTGAGATACGTGGTGCGGGTGCCGTACCACCGCCGCACCGCGCTCTCGCGTCGCGCTGTGATGGCGCGCGACGGACATCGCTGTCAGTACTGTGGCGCACCGGCCGACAGTATCGACCATGTCATGCCCCGCTCGCGGGGTGGAATGCACGTGTGGGAGAACGTCATCGCGGCCTGTCGACCATGCAATCTCCGCAAGCGAGACCGCACACCCGAGGAAGCCGGCATGCCCCTCGCCACGTCACCGCTCGCGCCCCGCGAAGCCGCATGGATAACGCTTGCCGTCTCGCGTGTGCCCGAGGCATGGAAGCCGTACTTGGCAAAAGCGTCCTGAGCCCGCGGGAATGATCGGGTCGCAGGACTGGGCAATCGAGACGGTCGAGGCCGGCGCACAAGCACTGCATTCGTCGGATCTCCCCGCCCGTCGTGGCGTGTGGTTGATGCGGCCGACGCGGCCGGCGTTCGTTCTCGGGTCGTCGCAGCAGGCCGCTGATGTCGACGCCGACTTCTGTGCGAGACGCAGCATCGATATTGCGCGCCGACGCAGCGGCGGGGGAGCGGTTCTCGTCGACCCCGTCGATTCGGTGTGGATCGACATCGTGATACCGCGCGGCGACTCTTTGTGGGTCGACGATGTCGGCCGGGCGATGCACTTCGTGGGTCGTGCCTGGTGCGAGGCTCTCGCGGCGATGGGCATCGGCGACCTCGCCGTGAACGAAGGGCCCCATGTTGTCAATGACTGGTCAAAGACGCTGTGCGTCGCGGGTCGCGGTACGGGTGAGGTGTTTGTTGCGACCGGAGCAAAAGTCGTGGGAGTGAGCCAGCGCCGCACCCGCAGCATGGCGCGCTTTCAATGCGTCGCGTTTTTCGCCTGGAATGCCGAGTCCCACCTCGGGGCGATGCCTTTGCTGCGCGACGACCCCGCGCGGGTGGCCGGTTTGGTGAACGTGATCCCGGTCGACGACCCGGCCCACGTCGCCGCCCGCATCGCTGCGGCCTTGCCCGTGCGCTGAGCTCCCCCACTTCTCCCCACGCCCCGCCTCTCGCGCGTGCGACCGAGCAGCAACGACGCACAAAGCCCGTGGATCCCTCATTTTCCGCGCTGCCGTCGTCGATCAGTGCTCGCCCCGAAACGCCCCAAAACGGCCTCACGGGGGGCCGGTGGGTCAAAAGTGGGGGAAAAGGCTTGCTAAGTGGGGTGTAGTGGGGCATAGTGGAGCCGCCTGAGGGGAGGTGATGCCCGCCCCGCGGGTTCCAGTGGGAAGACCCTCACGCGGCGGACAAGGGGTGTCGGGACGGAGACAACGTGTTTGTCGGCACGCACGAGCGGCAACTCGACCCGAAGGGTCGACTTGCGCTGCCCGCTGCGTTCCGGCCGCAGTTGGAACCCCGTTGCTTCCTCGTTCTCGGCGATGACAAGTGCGTCACCGTCTGGACGTCGGGGGACTTCGAGAGCTTCGGACAGGAAATGATCGACAAGGTGCGTCGCGGCGAAATGGCCCGCGACCAACTGCGGGCCATTTCCAGTAGCGCAGCCGAAGTCACCATTGACGCCCAGGGTCGCGTGCTGCTCACCGAAGAGATGAGGTCGTTCGCGGGTCTCAGTCTCAATTCGAAGGTCATCGTCACAGGTGCGTTCGACCGCGTGGAGATCTGGGAGCCCACGCGATTCGGTCGCATCGCAAGCGCCGGCACGGAAAAGATCGCCGGTTCGGGACAGTGATGGGGACCCAATGCACGACCCAGACGTTTCGCTCACCGGCAGTCTCTCGGCCGGCAAGATGGCTAGCTCCAACTCCGCCCGCTACCGTCTCGCGCGTTCCGGGGAGAAATCCCGGCGGCATTCGTCGGCCGAGGGGCTGCCGGTGAGCGAAACACAGGAATTCCGACACGCGCCGGTGATGGCGCGTGAGATCGTCGAAACCTTTGCCGAGGTGCCCGCGGGGCACATCGTCGATGCAACACTCGGCGGCGCGGGGCACAGCGTCGCACTGCTCGACGCGCGCGACGACATCTCGATCATCGGCGTCGACCGTGACGAGGTCGCCCTCGCCGCGGCACGCCAACGCCTGGGACATTTCGGCGGTCGCGCAAAACCCCGACACGCCTCCTTCGGGGACCTGGGCGCGGTTCTTGCCGGTGTGTTGCCCGAAGTCGGCGCGACGCAGGTGTCGGGGGCGCTGTTCGACCTCGGAGTTTCGTCACCGCAACTCGACGGCGCCGAGCGCGGTTTTTCCTACCGCGTGGAGGCCCCCCTGGACATGCGGATGGACCGCTCACAGACGCTGACCGCGGCGGATGTGGTGAACACCTACGAACGCGACGAGCTCGCGCGCATCCTGCGCGAGCATGCCGATGAGCGTTTCGCCCGTCGGATTGCCGACGCGATCATCACCGCCCGACCCATCACAACGACCTCCCAGTTGACTGCCACTGTCACTGCAGCGATTCCCGCCGCGACGCGTCGTCGCGGCGGGCATCCTGCAAAGCGCACCTTTCAGGCGCTGCGGATCGAGGTCAACACCGAACTCGAACAACTGCCACGCGCACTCGAGGCGGCGATTGACGCGACGTGCGAGAACGGTCGCGTGGCTGTGATCTCGTACCACTCGGGCGAGGACCGGATCGTCAAGGACGTTTTCCGCAGGGCGGAGACCGGCGGCTGCACCTGCCGCCCGGGTCTGCCCTGTGGCTGTGGAGCAACACCGCGCGTGAAGCGGGTGCGCGTCCCCCGACACCCGTCCCACGCGGAGATCCAGTCGAACCCCCGTGCTCGCAGCGCCCGGTTCCGCGTCGTGGAGAAGCTCGCGGCCAGCACCGCATCGAAAGGACAGCGCTGATGGCGGCCACGATGCGTCCCCGCGTCTCACCGGCAGGGGGCCGCGCCGTACAACCCGATCGACCCCAGCTCGTCGTCGTTCAGCGCGGTGGTCGGATTGTTGGAGTGGTCACGATCGTCGCGGCGGTTCTCTGCGCCCTGTTGTTCTTCGCTGCCCTGTTGCGCACCGAACTCGCCAAGCAGCAGATGCGTCTCGACGGTCTCAACCGTTCCGTCGTGATGGCACGTGACCACTACAACGACCTTCGTCACGAGCGCGCGTTTCTCGAGTCACCGGGTCGTCTGTCATCCGAAGCCGCGAAACTGGGCATGAGGCCCGCGGGCAACGTGCGCTTCATCCCCATCGATTCCGACATTGTCGCCAGCGTCCTCGCTTCGACCGGCGACCTGATGGACCGTGTCGCCGACGAAGAAAAATCGCCGCTCGACGAATTCGGTCGGATCAAGTCGGAAGTCGACGGCGTACCGTGACGGTCCGTCAGCACGCGACACGACCCGCATCCTCCCGGTCGTCCACGTCGTCGCAGCGGCAGCGGGCGCACGGGCAGCCCGTCAAGTCGCGTCCGTCGGCACGCAAGCCGACTGGTGTTCGTCACCCCCAGCGCACTTCGCGGCCACCGGCACGCCGGGCGGTCCCGCGGGGTCCGTTGACGGGGCGCACATCGTCGGGTCGTCATCGGTCGTCGGGTCTGCGCATCGTTCGTCACATCCTGATGCGTCCGTCCAAAACATCCCAGGCGACTCCGCCAATCAAGCGTCGTCTTCGCTGGGCCGTGGGCGTGCTGGTGGCTCTTTTGGTCACACTCGTTGTCAAAGTCGGCCACCTGCAGACCGTTTCGGGTGACGAGTACCGTGCCGCGGGCCTCGATGCCCGTGTGCGCACGACGACGTTGCGTGCCGAGCGCGGATCACTCTTTGACCGCAACGGTCGTGAGATTTCGATGTCGGTGCCGAAGATGACCCTGTACGCCGACCCGACGATGGTCGTCGACGCAGCGGGTACCGCGCGGGCGATTGCGGGTCTGATGCAATTCGACGCGCCACGCGAACAGAAACTCGCAGATGCCCTCGCGGCCAAGGCCTCGAGTTTCACCTTCGTCGCCCGCCAGATCGACCCGGCACGCGCGAAAGCAGTGACGGACCTGCGACTACCGGGTGTCGGGGCCTACAAGGAACCGGACCGAATGGTTCTGGATCCCTCCGCGCTGGCCGTGGTCGGCACGACCGATACCGAAGGTGTCGGTATCGCGGGTCTCGAGGCGCAGTACAACGACGTTCTCACCGGCAAGGACGGGCGGTTCGTGCGCGAGCAGGACAAGGATGGCCGTTCGATTCCGGGTGCGAGCAACCTCGAAGTCGACCCGGTGCCCGGCAACGACCTGGTACTCACACTCGACCGCTCCATCCAGTTCCAGTTGAATCAGACGCTTCTTTCGCGGGTGCGCCAAGTCGGTGCGCGCGGTGGAACCGCGATCGTGATGAACACCAAGACCGGTGACGTGTACGCAATGGCGAACATTCGCCGCAGGGATGACGGCACCTATTCGAACAGCGGTAACTTCGCCGCCGTCGAGGCCCACGAAACCGGATCGACTGCCAAGGTGTTCAGCATCGCCGCCGCATTGAACGAAGGTGCGGTGACGCCAGAGAGCGTCTTCTACGTGCCCGGTGTCCAGAAGTTCGACGAGTACGTGATTCGTGACGCCTACCCGCACCCCACGAAGATGATGCCCGTCCGGGAGATCCTGGTGAAGTCGTCGAACCTCGGGACGGTTCTCACGGCACAGCGTGTCTCGACCTCGACGCTCGAGTCGTACCTCCACGCCTTCGGGTTCGGTGACAAGACCGCCCTCGACTTTCCCGATGAGAGCGCGGGCATCCTCAAGCCGGCCGACAAGTGGCAGGGCACCGAGAAGATCACCGTCGCCTACGGGTACGGCTTCGCCTCCACGTCGTTGCAGTTGGCCTCGGCCGTCAACGTGATAGCCAACAATGGCGTGTACGTCGCACCGCGCCTCGTCCGGGCAACGATCGACGCGGAAGGTCGCAAGCGCGAAGTCGCAGCATCATCCACCCGGCCCGTCCTGACGCAGGAAACCGCCACACAGATGAACTTGATGATGCGCGATGTCGTCTGTTTCGGAACCGGAACGCTGGGAAAAATCCCCGGCCTCACCGTGGCGGGCAAGACGGGTACGGGCTACAAGGTCCAAAAGGACGGTACCTACGGTTCCGACCAAACCGGACGCAAGTACTTCGCCACCTTCGTTGGCTTCCTTCCGGCCGAGGATTCGCAGGTGACCATCCTGGTGTCCATCGACGAACCCGACGCGGGCTCGCGTGATCGCTTCGGCGGCACGGCCGCTGCACCGGTGTTTTCCGACATCGGTGCATTCGTCGCCCGCGAACTGCGCATCAGGCCTCCGGCAACCACCGAACCCTGCGCGAGGGTCAACCCGTACCCACGTTCGGGTGAGTCGGGACACTAGGCGGAACGCGACCGTGAAACTCTCCGCTCTGGCCGCCGAACTCGACCGCACCGGATGGTTGCGCTCGCGCACCGGCGATGCCGACATCCACGACGTTCATCTCGATTCGCGCGCGGTGGCCCCGCAGTCGCTTTTTTGTTGTCTGGTCGGTGGGTCGCACGACGGTCACGACCACGCATCCGCCGCCGTGCGGCAGGGCGCGGTTGCCCTGCTCGTTTCGCGGCCCGTCGTGGGTGTCGATGTCCCGACACTCGTTGTCGATCCATCCGTGGCACGGCGCGCGGTGGCACTGTGTGCGGCCGCGGTGCACGGCAATCCAAGTCGAGAAATCCCCGTCGTTGGCATCACTGGAACCAACGGCAAGACGACAACCGCAGCAATGCTGGCCTCGATCTGCACGGCAGCCGGGCTCTCGCCCGAAGTGTTCGGCACGCTCGGCGGAGTTCGAACGACACCGGAGGCAACCGACCTCCAGCGAGGGATGCGCACCGCCGTCGATGACGGGCGTCGTGTCGTCATCATGGAAGTGACGTCGCACGCCCTCGTCCTTGACCGGACCCACGGTACGACTTTCCGTGCCGCGGTGTTCACGAACCTCGGTCACGACCACCTCGACTTTCACGGATCGCTCGAGGCCTACTTCGAGGCCAAGGTGCGGCTCTTCGAACCGGGGTTGGCGCAGGATTCGATCGTGAACCTCGATGACGAACACGGCCGCCTCCTGGTTCGACGCATCGGTCTTGACGGCCTTGCCGCCCGCGTCCATGGATACGGCCTCGGTGACGTTTCGAGCCTCGTCGAATCGCTGTCGTCGAACTCGTTGTCGTGGCGCGGCCTCGACCTCGTCGTGCCACTCGGTGGGCGGCACAACGTGTACAACGCGCTCGCTGCCGCGACGACGGCGCGGGTTCTGGGCATTGCCGATGCCGACATAGTCCGCGGTCTTGCGTCGCTCGGCCGTGTGCCGGGGCGTCTCGAGCGCGTCGAGGTGGATTCGCCGTTCTCGGTCTACGTGGACTACGCCCACACCCCCGAGTCGTTGCGGGCGGTTCTCTGGGCTGCCAGGTCGACGCTCGGCTCGGGAGCGAAGTTGTTCGTCGTCTTTGGTTGTGGCGGCGACCGTGACGCGACGAAGCGACCATTGATGGGTGGTGTCGCCGGGGAACTTGCCGACGTTGTGATCGTCACCAGTGACAACGCGCGTTCCGAGGACCCCGCGGAGATCGCACGGCAGGTGCTGGCCGGTGCCGACCGCAGAGAAAACTTTCACGTCCTCCTGGATCGTCGTGATGCAATCAATTACGCGATTGCGACCGCATCGGACGGTGACATTGTCGTGATCGCCGGGAAAGGCCACGAGCAAGGACAGACGATTGGTACCGTGACACACGACTTCGACGACATGGACGAGGCGCGCGGCGCACTTCTCCGGGTCATGGGAGGTGCGAAATGATCGCGGTGTTCATCGGTGGAGCCATCGCGATGCTCGTGTCGCTGTTCGGTACGCGCTACCTGATCACTTTTTTCCGCCGTATAGGCCACGGTCAGCCGATTCTCGGCAAGGAAGACCTGGGTCCGACCCATCACAACTACAAGCAGGGGACGCCGACGATGGGTGGTGTGGCGATCGTCTTGTCGGCGTTCGTCGGTTGGGCGGTTGCGCATCTTCGTGGGGGGCTCGCATTCTCCGACCAGGCACTCATCATGTGGGCCTGCATCGTGGTCATGGCGGCGATGGGCTTCGTGGACGACTTCATCAAGGTGCGCCGGGCGCACAACCGGGGCATCTTCTGGAAAAAGAAGGGCTACGTGACCTTCGCTTTGACGGTCTTGTCCCTGTGGTGGCTGACAGCGGCGACGAACGTCAGCGAGAACTTCTCGATCACGCGCGCCGACAACCCGGGCTGGGAGCTGCCGTGGCCGGTGTGGGTGGTGTGGGGCGCGGTGATGGTGTGGAGCGCCACGAACGCGGTGAACGTGACCGACGGGCTCGACGGCCTCGCGGGTGGGGCGGCGTTGCTGTCGTTCCTCGCCTACACGATCATCGCCTACTTGGCTTTCCGTAACCCCGAGTTGTACGGCCTGGTGAATCCGCTCGACATCGCGGTGCTGGCCGCCGCGTTCGCGGGGGCGTGCGGTGGTTTCCTGTGGTGGAATGCCGCACCGGCGAAGATCTTCATGGGTGACGTCGGGGCCCTGGGTATCGGGGCCGCACTCGGTCTGCTCGCCGTCACCACCAACACGCATCTGCTTCTCATTCTGATCTGTGGCATCAATGTGTTCGAGGCCGGCTCGGTTGCCGTGCAGATGGGTTTCTTCAAGGCATCGGGCCGCAAGCGACGTCTGCTGCGCATGTCACCGATCCATCACCACTTCGAACTCGTTGGCTGGCCCGAGACGAGCGTCATCATCCGTTTCTGGATCATCCAGGGCATCTGCGTTGCCACCGCTCTCGCGCTCTTCATCGGCGACTTCACGCGGCAGGTGGGTTGAGCATGCGGGCGCTGGTGTTCGGTCTGGGTATCGCGGGCAATGCGGTCGCGCGCGCACTCGTCACGCGGGGTATCGAACCAGTCCTCGTCGACGACAAGCCCGACCCTGCGCACGACGCCCTTGCTGCCGACCTCGGCGCGGGTCTCAGCATTGCCCCCGATCTCGGCACGCTGTCGGATCTCGTCAAGAGCGTCGACTTCGTCATGCCCGCACCCGGTGTTCCCGAGTCGCACCCTCTCTTCGCGCTCGCCAACGACCTCGACCGCGAAGCACTCTCGGAGATAGAGCTCGCCTATCGATGGGAGCAACAACGCGCGGGCGGACCGCGGCCGATGATCGGCATCACGGGCACCGACGGCAAGACGACCACGACCCTCCTTGCTGCGGCAATGATCCGTGAATCCGGCCGCCGTGCCGCCGCCGTGGGCAACACCGAAACACCGCTGATCGCGGCCCTCGATGAGGACGTCGACGCATTCGTCGTCGAATGCTCGAGCTTTCGGCTCGCCCACACGCGCGACTTCCGCGTCGAGGCGGGGGCGTGGCTGAATCTCGCCCCGGACCACCTCGATTGGCACCGCGACGTGGCGTCCTACCGCGCGTCGAAGGCTCGTATCTGGGCCGCGGCGACCGTGCGGGACGTCGCGGTCGCACCGTCTGCCGACCCGACGATCGTCGACGCCGCCCGCAACACGCGGGCGCGGGTCGTGACGTTCGGCTTCGATGCGGGCGACGACTACGTGTGCGCCGACGGCCGGCTGTTCGCAGCCGGGGGCGAAATCATCGCCGCGGACGCAATGCCGCGCGCCCTTCCCCACGACATCACGAACTCGCTCGCCGCGGCAGCCGCGGTCCTCGAATCCGGCACAGGGTCAGAGCCGGGCGTCGCAGCCGCACTCGCAACGTTCCGGCCGTCGCACCATCGCATCGAGTTCGTGGCCGAGTCCGCGGGTGTTGCCTGGTACGACGACTCGAAGGCAACATCGCCGCACGCGGTCGCCACTGCGTTGCGGGCCTTTGCGTCGATCGTGCTGATCGCCGGGGGTCGCAACAAGGGTCTCGATCTGTCGGGAATCGCGCAGGTCGGTGCCGCGGTGAAGGCCGTCGTCGGCATCGGAGAGAGTGGGGAAGAGGTCGTGTCCCATTTCGCGGGCCGCTGCCCTTCGGCCCTCGCGGGCTCGATGCGTGAGGCTGTGGCACTCGCTGGATCGTTCGCCGAGCCCGGGGACGCCGTGCTGCTGTCGCCGGGGTGTACCAGCTTCGACTGGTACCGCAACTACGAGGAACGGGGACGGGACTTCGCGCGCCACGTACTGGAATTCATCGGGGGGCATCAATGACCTCGGGCGACAAACCTGCAAATCCCGGCCCCGCGACGAAGGGGAACATGTCCGTTGCCGATCGCCGTCGCGCGACCCTCGAGCGCACGGGCATCGCAGCGAACCGCAAACTCGCCTCGGGCCCGCCCCCGGCCGCGTTCTTCGGCATTCTGGCGATCACGATCCTGCTCGTCATGTTCGGCCTTGTGATGGTTCTCTCGGCATCGTCGGTGTCGATGCTGCACAGCCGCAACTCACCGATGTTCATTTTCAACAAGCAGCTGTTCTGGGCGGCCATCGGTGCATTCGTGATGTTCTTCACCTACCGCATGCCCTACATCGTGTGGAAGAAATGGGCCCCCGCAATATTCGGTGTCGGAGTCGTTGCGATGTTCCTGCCGTTCGTTCCCGGCTGGGGCGTCGAGGTTCGCGGTGCAAAGGCCTGGGTTGGCACTGGTGTCCTGGGTTTCCAGCCGTCGGAGTTCTTGAAGATCGCGGTGCTACTCGTTTGTGCCAAGGTTCTCGCCGAGCGCTTCCGCGAGGTCCACGACACGCGCCGCACATTCTGGCCCGTGATCTTTTTTCTCGCGGTCGCCGGCGTGCTCTGTGTGACACAGAGAGACCTTGGGAGTGCCATCGTCTTCGCGGCGATCGTCTTCGGTGTGCTGTTCATCGCCGGAACGAAAGTGTCGCTACTCGCGGGAGCAGCGGTCGTGACAGGTGTCCTTGGCATCGCAGAGGTGATGCGCGTCGACTACCGACGCAACCGCTGGACCGCATTCCTCGACCTCGATGAGACGAAGCTCCACGACGGATACCAGGTCTACCAATCCATGATCAGCATCGCCAACGGTGGTATCACGGGCGTGGGCGTCGGTGAAGGTGCGGGCAAGTGGGGCTATGTGCCGCTCGCGCACAGCGACTTCATCTTCGCCATCATCGCCGAGGAGTTCGGTCTTCTCGGGGTACTCGCCGTGCTCGGCATGTTCCTCGGACTCGTTCTTTTCGGCATTCAGGCGGCTCTCGGGGCCAGAGACGTCTTTGGGGCCCTGATTGCTGGTGGAATTACCTCGTGGTTTGCGGTTCAGGCCTTCATCAACATCGGTGGGGTCACTGCGACGACTCCGGTCACGGGTCTCACCCTGCCGTTCATTTCCTACGGAGGCAGTTCGCTGCTCGTGTCGATGGGGGCTGCAGGCCTGTTGTTGAACGTCGCACGCAACATGAAGTGAGCATTGCGTGACGAGGGTCGTCATTACCGGCGGCGGCACGAGCGGTCACGTACTGCCGGCGATCGCGATCGCCGAAATGCTCGAAGAGCGTGGAATCGCCCCACAGGACATCCATTTTGTGGGCACGGTGCGTGGTATCGACGGCCAACTCTTGGGCGAAACCGAATACCCACACACGCTTCTTCCCGTCACGGGACTCAAACGGTCGTTGTCACCTTCGGCAATCGGGGCGAACGCGGGTATGGTCATGCGTCTGGCCGCCGCGCGCCGGCGATGCAGTGCGCTTCTGCGCGAATTACGACCCGACGTCGTCGTCTCGGTGGGCGGCTACGGAAGTCTCGCCGCCATGTGGGCAGCCAGAAGTCTGGGTATTCGCACGGTCGTCGTTTCCTACGATTCGCGACCCGGTCTGGCGACGCGCCGTCAGGCGCGGCATGCCGACACCGTCACCGTGGCCGACCCGACATCCCCACTCGACCCGGCGACCCTCACCGGAGCGCCCGTGCGCCGTGTCATCCGGCAACTCGATCGTGGTTCGGAGCGTGCACGTTCACGAGCATTGCTCGGGCTGCCCGCGGAGGGCTTTGTCGTCGGTGTCGTGGGCGGATCGCTCGGTTCGGGGGTGTTGAACGAGGCGGTGACCGCACTGGTGGGCGACGCGACAGCGGGCCTGGCGGATGTCACCTGGTATCACGTCACCGGACCGCGTTTTGCCGGTGCAGGGTCGACTCACATCGGGGCACCGCGGCGGATCGCGGTCGCCTACCAGCACGACATGGCGGCGCTCTATGCGGCATCGGACCTGATGGTCACGCGTGCAGGTGCAAGCACGATCGCCGAGATCGCAACGGTCGGTGTTCCGGCGATCGTCGTGCCGTGGGCGGGAGCGGCAGAGAATCATCAAGAGCACAACGCCCGTCAACTGTCGACCATCGGCGCCGCCATCTTGGTGTCCGAGGCGGAATTCTCCGCCTCCCGTCTCGCCGACGAGGTGCGCGCGCTGCGCGGGGACCCGGGTCGACTCGAGCGCATGGGTCTGGCGGCACGGACGTCGGGCGAGGTTCATCGAGGACCCGCCTTGGCCGACGCGATTCTCGGCGCGCAACACCCAGCGAAGGCCGATGACACTGCACCGGCACTCGACGTGCGCCGACGACTCCACGTGGTTGGTATCGGGGGCCCGGGAATGAGCGCGCTGGCGCGTGCACTGCACGGCGCGGGACACGTCGTGTCGGGTAGCGACGTTCGCGAGACCGACGTGGTCGCAGCGCTGCGCGAGGAGGGAATCACGGTTCACGTGGGTCACCGCGCCTCGCACGTCGAGGGCTGTGACGCGGTGTGCGCCTCGACGGGGGTGCCGGTCGACAACATCGAAATGGCTGCGGCACGTGAGCGCGGTATTCCCGCGCTCAGCCGCGCCGGCATGCTCGCCGCCCTTTGCCAACGCGCACCGACGATCGCCGTTGCGGGTACGCACGGCAAGACCTCGACGACGGCGCTTCTTGCTCTCTTGCTCGGTGGTGAAGCAGGAGGCTGCGGTTTCGTGGTGGGTGGTAATGCGCCGGATTTGGGCACGAACGGCGCGTGGTCGGCATCGGGTCCCTTCGTCGTCGAGGCCGACGAGAGCGACGGTACCCACGAGCAACTTCCCGCCACGGCTGCCGTGGTGACCAACGTCGACGTTGACCATCTCGACCACTTCGGAACCGCGGATGCGATCATCCACAGCTTCGCCCGTTTCGGCCACAACGTGTCGGGCCCGGTGGTTCTCTGCGCCGATGATCCGGCACTTTCCGCCCTCGCCGAAGAACTGCGTGCGTTTCGTCGGCCGGTCCTTACCTACGGGGAATCCACCGCGGCCGATGTGCGTGTGACGAACATCCGCCAAACCACGACGCAACTCACCTTCGACATCGAGGTGGCCGACCACGCGGCAACTCTCTTCGCGCCCAGCAGAGGCGTGCGGGTGAATCTCTGCGCCCAGGGTCGACACTACGCCCTCAATGCGACCGGAGCGCTGGTGTCGGCACTGCAGCACGGTGCCCGACTGGATGCGTGTCTGGCCAAGATGTCATCGTTCCGCGGAGTCGGACGGCGCTTCGAGGTTCGTGGAGAAGTTGCCGGGGCGGTTCTTGTCGACGACTATGCGCACCTGCCCGCCGAGATCGGTGCGGTGCTGGGTTCGACACGCGCGGGTGGGTTCGCCGGGCGCCGCCTCGTCGCCGTCTTTCAGCCGAACAGGTTTCACCGCATGGCGACGATGTCCGACCAATATCGCGACGCCTTCACCGACGCCGACGTGGTCTTCGTGACCGACATCTACGCCTCGGGCACCGCCCCAATCCAAGGCATCACCGGACGACTCGTGGTCGATGCGATTCGCGATGCACACCCGACCGCCGACGTTCGCTGGTGTGCGACACGGGGCGAACTCGTGGCGGCGGTGAGCGATGAACTGCGCGCGAACGACGTGTGCGTGTCATTCGGATGCGGGGACATCGAGTCCTTCCCGCACGAGCTTGCGGTCGAAGCCGATCTCAGGCGCATTGCCTCCGACCTGCGCGAAGCCGGTCTCGATGTCACGGAGAACGCGCCGATGGGTGAGCGCACGACCTACAAGACGGGCGGACAGGCTCGTGTCCTCCTGGTGGCACACAAGGTCGAGGACCTCGTCGGTGTTGCACGCGTGTGTGGTGGGACACGGGCAGAGATCGTGGTGATGGGTCGAGGTAGCAACATGCTCGTCGCCGATGCCGGATTCCCGGGTCTGTGTGTGATGTTGGGGGATTTTGCCAGTGAAGTCGAGGTCCTCGAGCGAACCACGGACACGGTTCTCGTGGGTGTGGGGGGTGCGACACCGCTGCCCGTGGCGGCCCGGCAACTCAGTGCGCTCGGCGTCGCGGGCTTCGAATGGGCCGTGGGCGTGCCGGGCACGATCGGCGGCGCCGTGCGCATGAACGCCGGTGGCCACGGCTCGGACATGATCGCCTCACTCGTCGAGGCCGACATCGTTGACATGCGAACGGGCGGTCGCGCTCGCGTGCCGGCAACCGAGATCGGTCTGCGATTTCGTGGGTCCGACCTGGCCGACCACCACGTGGTGGTCGCGGTGCAACTGAGGTTGAAACCAGCGACACCCGGCGCGGGCGATGCAACGATCGCCGAGATCGTGCGTTGGCGGCGGGACAACCAGCCGGGTGGGCAAAACGCCGGCTCTGTGTTCGTCAACCCCGACAACGGTGCGCGGTCGGCCGGTGAGATCATCGACACTTTGGGCCTGCGCGGCCTGCGCGTGGGTCGTGCCTCGGTGAGCGACAAACACGCGAATTTCATCCAGGCCGAAACGGGCGCGTCGAGTGCCGATGTCGTGCAGGTGATGCTCGAGGTGCACCGGCGTGTGTTCGCAGCCGAGGGACTGTCGTTACGCAGCGAAGTGCGTCTGGTCGGCTTCGCTCCCGGTCTTCCGTTTGCGGCCACGAAAGACGCCGCGTCGGCAGGCGGAAACACGAGACTGGAGGCTTGTCTGGCGGCGGCAACCAACCATGACTGATGAAACGACCCCCGACGACGGCGTACCCGGTGCAAGCGGGGAGACACCCGTGGTGCGGGCAATGAGCGACGTGCCCCTCGAGGTGCTCGACGAGTTGACGACGGCGTTCGAGAAGTACACGGGTGAAGCGCAGGTGGTGCAATCGACGCCGCAGACCGCACCGACGATTGCCAACACCGAAACCGTTCTGATCGACGGCTATGACCTCGTGGCCGACGATGACCTGACCCATGCACGCAAGCCGCCCCTGGTCATCGAAGACAACGACCTCACCGGACCCGTCGTGCGAACAAGTGGCGACAGCGACGGGAGTGACGGTGTCGTCAAGGGCGACCGACGGTTCAGACTGCGGCGCATCGCGGTTCGTCGCGCGGAGGGTCGCCGTCGTTTGCGCCTCGTTGGCTGGGTGCTTTTGCCGGTTGCGATCGTTGGCAGTGTCCTTGCCGTTCTGGCCTCACCTCTCTTTGGCGTGCGCAACGTCGTCATCGAAGGCGCCCGCTACACGGCACAGTCGACCCTCGAGTCCGCCGACGACCTCGTGCGAGGCAAGTCGGTTTTCAGCCTCGACCTCGGCGCCGTCGAGGAGGTGTTGAAGGCCGACCCGTGGGTGCGCGACGCGCAGGCGAAGCGGCGCTTCCCCTCGACGGTCGTTGTCGACATCGCCGAACGCAAACCGGTCGCCTGGTATCTGGGGACCGACAATCAGGCACGCGTGATCGACATCGACGGTCGAGTCATCACGGTGCTCAACGGCCAGCCCACCGCCTACACCCAGATCACGGGGGTCGGGCCCGATCTGCCGCAGGGAGCCCAGGCAGAGGGTGTCTACACGGCCGCGGCGCAGGTCGCCGCCTCACTACCACCCGAGGTGGCGCCGCTGATGTTGAACATGGGCGTGGCGGGCGGAACCGATCTGCTCATGACCCTTCGCACGGGGACCGTCGTCAGCTTCGGTCGACCGACCGATCTGCGTTCGAAGATGGTCGCCCTCGTCCTCGTCCTGCGACGCACCGACCCGAAGAGCCTCAACGGCATCGACCTGTCGACCGGAGATCCCATACTCGCCGGTAGGTGACGCTGGTATTCACCAGTTCCGGGCTTTAACGTGAAAGTATCGTCGGGTTAGTTTCACCACCGGAGGTCTTGGACCATGGCCCTTGATACACGGCATCACATCGCCAAACTAGTAGTCGTCGGTGTCGGCGGCGGCGGGTGCAACGCCGTCGACCGCATGATCGACGCGGGTGTGCGGGGAGTCGAGTTCTACGCGATCAACACCGACGCACAGCAGCTAATCGCGCACTCCTCTGCCGACGTCACCCTGGTCATCGGAAGTGAACTGACCGGTGGTCTCGGTGCGGGCAGCGACCCCGAGGTTGGTGCGGCGGCCGCCGAATCGAGCCGTGCCGAGATCGAGGAGTTGCTGCGCGGGGCACACATGGTGTTCATAGCCGCCGGCGAAGGCGGCGGAACGGGAACTGGTGCGGCGCCATTGGTCGCAGAGATTGCCCGGTCGGTGGGTGCTCTCACCGTGGCGGTTGTGACCCGCCCGTTCTCGTGGGAGAGCAAAGTGCGTGCAGTGCAGGCCGAGAACGGCATTCAGAAGTTGAAGGAAAAGGTTGACACGCTCATCGTCATCCCGAATGACCGTCTGCTCACCGTCGCCAACGAAAAGACCAGCTACATCAACGCCCTCAAGATGGCAGACGAGGTCATCATGAACGCCGTGACGGGTATCACGAGCCTGATCACCACCCCGGGTCTCGTCAACACCGACTTCGCCGACGTGAAGAAAATCCTCACCAATGCCGGAACGGCACTGATGGGTGTCGGCCATGCGAGCGGGGAGAACAGGGCGGTCGTGGCTGCGAACGCCGCCATCACGAGCCCACTGCTCGAAGCCCAGATCGACGGTGCGCGGGGCATCCTGCTCAATATTTCGGGCCCGTCCAGCATGGGCTTGTTCGAAATGAACGCCGCGGCCGAGATCGTCCACGGCATCGCTCACCCCGACGCGAACATCATCGTGGGTACCGTCATCGACGACGAGTTGGTCGACGAAATCCGTGTCACGGTGATCGCCGCCGGATTCGAACGTTGGGAAGGCGGCGAGCGGCGGCGCGGGGCAGTTCGAGCAGTCGAAACAAAGGCTCGTCCGGTCGCGCGCGATTCGTTCTCGACAAAGGACCCGCTCGACACCAGCGACGACGACGACTTCGACGTTCCGTCGTTCCTGAAGTAGCACGCCGAGCCGAAGGAACCGGCGCACGGTTGCCCGCGTGGCCACGCAACCACCCACCGCCGACGTTGTCGCGCGCCGCGTCAACGACCTGCGACGGTTGATTGCCGACCTGCGCGGTGACGAGCGGGCGGTGCGCATCGTCGCGGTGACCAAGAGCTTCGATGCCTCCGCATGGGCGACGGCACGCGACGCGGGTTGTGATGCGGTGGGGGAGAACTATGCGCAGGAGGTTCTCGAAAAGATCGGCCGCGCCGGCCCACCGGCACCCCTCCCCGTGCACTTCATCGGTCATCTGCAGTCGAACAAGGTGAAGGCTCTCGCGCCGCACGTCGTGCTGTGGCACACGGTCGACCGTGCATCGATTGTCACGGCTCTGGCCAGGGAAGCCGAACGGCTCGGTGTGGCGCCACAGGTTCTCGTGCAGGTCAACTCGACGGCCGAAGAGCAGAAGTCGGGCTGTGCACCGGGCGAGGTCGGACGGTTGCTCAACGCGGCGCGGGTCGCCGGGCTCGTGGTGGAGGGGCTGATGACGATGGGCCCCAGCGATGCGGATCCAATTGCCACACGGGCGGCGTTCAATCTCACCGCACGACTTGCCGCGGACCATGGTGTGCCTGAGTTGTCGATGGGTATGACACATGACGTTCGCATCGCCATCGAAGAGGGATCCACGATCGTGCGCGTGGGCACGGGGATCCTCGGCGAACGTCCCCGATCCGACTGATCCCCTCGGGTAGCCTCTGGGCATGTCAATGTGGAGACGAGCAATGGACTATCTCGGCCTCGGGGCCGACGATGCGTACGACGACTACGACATGTCCGTCGAGATGGAACGTCCCGCCCGGCCCACGCGCGGACATCCGGCCGATCCTTCGGGTCGTGTGCAGCGTCCGCGACCCGAATACGAAGATGAGAGCGGAGCGATCCCTGCCGACAGCGGTGCCTATCCGCGGCCCGACGATTCGGGTCTGCGTCTGCGTCCCGTTGGTACGCCGCGTCAGACGGCCACCGTGCGTCCGTTGACGGCCGCGGGTGCCGAACCCGTCACCGTTCGCCCGCAACGCTTCGAACAAGCGAAGGAAATTGCCGACCGTTTCAAGGAGGGCCAACCGGTCATCATGAACCTCGAGACGACCGAACCCGAAGTGACGCGTCGCCTCATCGACTTCGCGAGCGGGATCTGCTACGCGCTCAACGGCTCGATGGAACGTGTTGCTTCCGGCGTGTTCCTGCTCAAGCCCTCGGCGCAACGCCACGCGCACTACGACTGATTCGCCAAAGACCCCCGATGCGCGGAATCCTCTGTCAGGTTCTCAACCTCTACGTTCTCGTCATCTTCGTGCGCATCATCCTCTCCTGGTTCCCGTTGCGCGGTGGCGGGCCGATGAGCAAGGTGTACGAGACCCTCTGGAAAGTAACCGAACCCGTGCTCGGCTATGCGCGCCGCCTCCTGCCACCGATGGGCGGTTTCGACCTCTCGCCGATCGTCGTCATTCTCGTGCTCCAGTTCGTTGTCGGCCGACTCATCCTGCGTTGCGGATCGACCTGATTGTTGACCGAAGCCGTACCCTGACGTTCCGTGCCGTACCCGAAGGTCGACCCCCAGCCGAACTTTCCCGCCGTCGAGGACGCGGTGCAGGCGTTCTGGGCCGCCGACCAAACCTTTGCCGCGTCGGTGCGCAACCGTGAGGCCGGCGACAACGGAGCGAATGAATTCGTCTTCTACGACGGCCCACCCTTCGCCAACGGTTTGCCGCACTACGGGCATCTCCTGACGGGATTCGTGAAGGACGCGGTACCGCGCTATCAAACGATGCGCGGCCGGCGAGTCGAACGCCGTTTCGGTTGGGACTGTCACGGTCTGCCCGCCGAGGTCGAAACGGAAAAGGAACTTGGTATCTCCGGTCATCCCGAGATCGCGCGCTTCGGGATCGACAAGTTCAACGATGCGTGCCGTACCAGCGTGTTGCGTTACACGAGCGAGTGGGAGCGCTACGTCACGCGACAGGCGCGATGGGTCGACTTCTCGAACGATTACAAGACGCTCGACCTCTCCTACATGGAGAGCGTGATGTGGGCGTTCCGCACCCTGTGGGACAAAAGCCTCGTCTACGAGGGTTTCCGGGTACTGGCGTATTGCTGGCGTTGTGAGACACCGTTGTCGAACACCGAAACGCGCATGGACGACGTCTATCTCAACCGCCAGGACCCCGCGCTGACCGTGTGGTTCACGTTGGAGACGGGTGAGCGGATTCTCGCCTGGACGACAACGCCCTGGACCTTGCCGTCGAACCTTGCTCTTGGGGTGGGCCCCGACATCAACTACGCGGTCATGCAGGCAGCCGACGGGCACCGTTATGTTCTCGCCGAGGCGCGTCTCGGGTCGTACGCCAGGGAACTCGACGGAGCCGAGCGCGTCGGCACGCTAAAGGGCTCGGAACTCGTCGGCCGTGGGTATGCGCCGCTCTTTTCCTTCCTCGCCGACACGCCGAACGCGTTCCGCGTCCTGGCCGGTGACTTCGTCACCACCGAAGACGGCACGGGAGTCGTGCACCTGGCACCCGGCTTCGGCGAGGACGACCAGACCGCGTGCAACGCCGTCGGTATTCCCACGATCTGCCCGATGGACGAAAAGGGTTGCTACACCGCGGCAATCACGCCGTGGGCCGGCACGCACGTCTTCGACGCCAACCCCCTCGTGATTCGCCACCTGAAAGAAGCCGGTCACGTGGTGCGCCACGACACCTACGACCACCCGTACCCGCACTGCTGGCGGTGCGCACAGCCACTCGTCTACCGCGCAATCTCCAGTTGGTTCGTCGAGGTCACAAGGTTCCGTGACCGCATGGTCGAACTGAACGAGCAGATTCGTTGGGCGCCGGAGTACCTCAAGCACGGCACGTTCGGGAAATGGCTGTCCAACGCCCGCGATTGGTCGATCAGTCGCAACCGTTTCTGGGGTTCGCCGATTCCGGTGTGGAAGAGCGATGATCCGGCATATCCGCGCGTCGACGTGTACGGCAGCGTCGCGGAACTCGAGGCCGATTTTGGTGTCGAGGTGGTCGACTTGCACCGGCCGAGCATCGATGCGCTCGTACGACCCAATCCTGACGACCCGACGGGCAAGTCGATGATGCGCCGCGTCCCCGAGGTTCTCGACTGCTGGTTCGAGAGTGGTTCGATGCCCTTTGCCCAGGTGCACTACCCGTTCGAGAACGAGGTGTGGTTCGAACATCATTATCCGGGTGACTTCATCGTCGAATACGTCGCCCAGACGCGCGGGTGGTTCTACACGATGCACGTGTTGGCGACTGCCCTCTTCGACCGACCCGCGTTTTCCACCTGCGTCGGCCACGGCATCGTGCTGGGCGACGACGGCCAGAAGATGTCGAAGAGTCTGCGCAACTATCCCGACCCGATGAACGTGTTCGAAACCTACGGTGCCGATGCCATGCGGTGGTATCTGTTGTCATCGCCGATCCTGCGAGGTGGCGACTTCTCCGTGACCGAGGCGGGCATCCGTGAGACCGTGCGGCAGGTTGCGTTGCCGCTGTGGAACACCTGGTACTTCCTCTCGCTCTACGCAAACGCCGAGGGTGCGACGGGAAAGTGGTCGACCGCGAGCACGAACGTCTTGGATCGCTACGTACTGGCAAAAACACATGACTTGATCGACGATCTCACCGAGCAGCTCGACGCCTACGACCTGTCCGAGGCGTGCGCGACGATCCGTTCGTTCCTCGATGCGATGACAAACTGGTACGTGCGTCGCAGCCGTGACCGATTCTGGTCGGGTGACCAGGGGGCAATCGATACCTTGCACACGGTTCTCCACGTCCTTTGCCGCGTCATCGCGCCGTTGCAGCCGCTCCTCGCCGAAGAGATCTTCCGCGGCCTGACCGGGGAGCGCAGCGTCCACCTGACGGATTGGCCGTCGGCAGCCGATCTTCCCGCCGACTCGAGTCTCGTGGTCGCCATGGATGGCGTGCGCGACATTTGCTCGACGGCGCTGTCCGTGCGCAAGGCCCACGGCCGCCGTGTGCGCCTGCCGCTGCGGTCACTCACCGTCGCATCCCCCGACCTCACGGGAGCCGCGGCGTTCTCCGACATCATCCGCGATGAGGTGAATGTTCGCGACGTCCACTTCAGTGTCGATGTCGGTTCCGTCGCGACGCGTGAGCTCCAGGTCCTGCCAAAGGCTCTTGGTCCGCGTCTCGGCGCGCAGGTGCAGTCGGTCATCGCCGCGGTCAAAAAAGGCCAGTGGACGATCGACAATGGTGTGCCCGTCGTCGGGGGCATCATGCTCTTGGAGGGCGAGTTCACGCTCCGGGTGGTTGCCGCGCCGGGCAGCGCGAGCGCGGCTCTGGGTGCCGCCAGTGGAGTCGTGGTGCTCGACGTGGAGGTCACCCCCGAGCTCGAAGCCGAGGGTGCGGCTCGCGACATGGTGCGCACCCTCCAACAGACCCGGCGTGCACTCGGTTTGAATGTGAGCGACCGCGTCAGGGTCGTCATTGATGGACCTTCTGCATTGCTCGCGCAGCTCGAAGGTCATCTCAGCCTGATTTCGGGCGAGGTTCTTGCAACCTCGGTGATTCTTGGCGCGGGTTCGGGTGAGCCCCAGCACGAGGAAATGGTGGACGGGTGCGCAGTACGCGTCTGGATGGTCGTCGCGTCCTAGACTCCTCGCACCCACGGACAGGAGAAGGTGATGGCAGCGAGAAAGCCGATCAGAAAGACGGCGAAAAAGTCGGCCAAGAAAGTCGCAAAAAAGAAGCCCGCTGCTAAGAAGAAACCCGCCGCGAAAAAGAAGCCCACCGCGAAGAAGAAACCCGCTGCGAAGAAGAATCCCGCCGCGAAGAAGAATCCCGCTGCGAAAAAGAAACCCGCTGCGAAAAAGAAACCCGCCGCAAAAAAGAAACCCGCCGCGAAAAAGAAACCCGCCGCGAAAAAGAAACCCGCCGCAAAGAGAAAAGCGTCGGTGTCCGCCACCAAGAAGGCTGTCGCTGCG
>Ga0194122_10000476_pt1 | contig 59898 bp, 44 predicted proteins | sample TA2MahCa10mmetaG_FD_155487 | JGI IMG/M metagenome (GOLD analysis project Ga0194122, IMG submission 155487) | Freshwater microbial communities from Lake Tanganyika, Tanzania - TA2015021 Mahale Deep Cast 10m | ecosystem: Environmental > Aquatic > Freshwater > Lake | place: Tanzania: Lake... | reverse complement strand
GACTGCGTGGTGATCGAGGACTCCGCCGCCGGAGTCGCCGCCGCCCGCTCGGCCGGCATGCGCGTCATCGGCATCACCAACACCCTGCCGCCCGAGAAGCTGCAGGACGCCACCGCCGTGGTGGCCGACTTCGACGCCATCCGCCGCCTGCTTCTCTGAACCGAAGCCCGAGAACCCCTGGTCCCGCGGAGCCCACCCAAAACCGCAGCGGAGCGGGTTCGGTCCGCGGCGAAGGTAGGAACGTCGACATCCTGTTCCCCCTCGCGCGATGGCGCTGGACGTCCCGCTGGCCCCAACGTTCCCCGCGAGCGCGGACTGAGCCCGCGGAGCCCACCTACAGCTCGTCGAGCGGCCGCCGGGCGTCGCCGAAGGTGCCGGGCCGTACCTCCATCTTGTCCATCATCGACAGGAAGAGACGGCACATCTGGCGCTCGGGCTTGTCCTTGTAGTCTAGCATGCGACCACCCCGGATGCGCCCGCCGCCGCCACCCACCAGCACCACCGGCAACTGGGTCGCATCGTGGTTGCCATTCAGCATCGACGAGCAGTACAGGAGCATCGTGTTGTCGAGCAGCGTGCGTTCCCCCTCGCGGATCGCCTCCAACCGGCGCGCGATGTAGGCCACCTGCTGCATGAAGAACTGGTTCACCTTGAGCCAGTCGGCCGTGTCGCTGTGCGAGAGCAGGTGATGGATCATGTAGTCCACGCCCAGGTTGGGGAACCGCAGCGAACTGTGGTCGTTGTTGAGCTTCAGGGTGGTGATCCGCGTGGTGTCGGTCTGGAAGCCCAGCACCAGGATGTCGCACATGAGCTTCATGTGCTCGGCGATGTCCTGCGGAATCCCGTCGGCCGGTCGGGCCATGTCCGGCTTGGACAGCGTGGGCCTCCAGCCCTGCAACTCCCCCTTCCTGCCGGCGTTCTCGATGCGCTGCTCCACCTCGCGCACCGAGTCGAGGTACTCGTCGAGCTTGCGGCGGTCGTCGAGGCTGATCTGCCGGCGCAGGCTCTGCGCGTCGGTCATCACCGCGTCGAGCACGCTGCGGTCGCCCTTCTCGTTGGAATCCTTGAAGAGCCGGTCGAAGGCCAGCGCGGGATAGATCTCCAGCGGGGTCGGGGTGGTCGGCGAGGTCCACGAGATGTGCGAGCTGTAGAGCATCGAGTAGTTCTTGTGGACCGACGGGTTGGACTTCTCGCAACCCAACACCAGGCTCGGCACCTTGGTGGTCCGCCCCTGCGCCTGCGCCACGAACTGGTCGAGGCTGGTGCCCGAGCGGATCTCGCCGCCCGAGGCCAGCGGCGCGCCCGAGAGCAGGTTGCCCGTCTGCGAGCTGTGGATGTTCCCCTTGAGCGCCTCGGCGTTGTAGAGACCGCGCACGAACACCGTCTTCTGGCGGAAGTCCTTCAAGGGGGCGAGCACCTGGCCCAGCTCCATCGCGGATCCCTCGCCGCGGGCCCACCATTCCTTGGAGTGGAAGCCGTTGCCCGAGAAGAGCACCGCCATGCGCACGGGGGCCTCGCTGGCAGGACGCTGGCCCGCCGGCGGCGTGTCGCCCCAGACCGTGAGGGACTCCATCCAGGGAAGGGCCATGGTGACGCCGACGCCGCGCAGGAACGCGCGCCGTTTCAGGGAATGTTGGGGCATGGGAGCGAGGGGTTGGGGGTTGGGGGTTGGGGGAAGGGCGGGTCTCACTCGTCGGCAGGGCGATCCAGCCCGCGGATCCTGACGAACTGTGGGCTGGCGACGATCGTTTCGATGGCGGTCCCGACCCGGGCGTCCCGGGCGGAGAGCTTGCGTTGCAGGTCGGTCAGGAGCGGTTCGTCGGAGAGGAGCACGCCGCGACCCAGGGCGTAGCCGAGGAGCTTGCGGCTGAACTGCCGCAGGAAGGCCTGCTTGCGCTGGTGTGAAAGATAATGCCGCAGGCCGGCCGGCCCCTCCAGCAGGGTGCCGTCGGGCGCCTTGGCCCGGGCATCGATCGGCCGGCCCCCGAGGTCCTTCTCCCGGAAGCGTCCCACCGCGTCGAAGGACTCCAGCGAAAACCCGTAGGCATCGATGCGACGGTGACACCCGGAGCACTTGGGATCGGTGCTGTGCCGCTCGGTCAGCTGCCGGACGGTGAGCTGGTCGAGGGATTCATCCTCGGGCAGGCGGGGCACGTCCTTCGGGGGCTTGGGCAGCTTCTCGCCGAGGATCACCTCGCTGATCCAGTTGCCGCGCAGGATCGGGCTGGTGCGCGAGGCGCCCGACTGGCGGGCCAGCGTGGCGGCCTGGCCCAGGATGCCGCCGCGACCGATGGACCGCAGGCCGGAGACCCGCCGCCACCCGTTGGTGCCGGAGAACCCCGCCGCCGAGAGCCCGTAGAATCGGGCCAGGTCGGCGTTCAGGAAGGAATGGTCGGCATCCAGGATGTCGAGCACCGGGCCGTTGTTCTGGAAGAGGTCGGTGAAGAAACGGACGGTCTCCTCGCGCATGGCCCCGCGGAGCCCACGGAACTCCGGGAAATGGCGCTCGCTCTTCTCGTCGAGACCGTCGAAGTCGTAGAGGTGCAGCCACGCCAGCGCGAACTCGTCGGACAGACGGCGGACCTTGGGGTCGCGGAGCATCCGGCCGACCTGCGCCCGCAGCACCTCCGGGCGGTGCAACCGGTTGCGTGCGGCGGCATCCATCAGCGCGGCATCCGGGGTCGAGGCCCAGAGGAAGTAGCTCAACCGGGTGGCCAGCTCGAGGTCGCTGACCCGCGCGGCGGCCATGCCGGGTCCGGGTTGCTCGGCGCGGTACAGGAAGGCCGGCGACACCAGCACCCGTGCCAGCACGCTGCGGACGGCCTCCTCATGGGTCAGGCCGTCCCCACGGAGGCGGCCGTGCAGCGCCTTCAGGGCGTCCACCTCGGCCTCCTGCAGGGGCCGGCGGTAGGCCCTCGCCGCGAAGGCGGCCAGGGCCTGAAGGTGGGTGGGCTCGGTGTCCACCAGCAGGCGACGGAACGCCTCGGCCCGGCGCCGGATCGGCTCACCCATCGGCGTGAACGCGCTGGGGTCGGCATCCTGGGTGGCGTACTGCCACAGCTGCTCATACGCATCGACCAGCTTGAAGGCGTCCTGGCTGACGTAGTGAAGCTCGGACCAGAGGCGCTCCAGCTCGGCGGTCTCGTCCGGGCCCAGCAGGAGGCGGCGCAGGGCGTCGTCCTCGCGGTAATACAAGGTCAGGGTGACCACCTCGTCGACCGGCACGATCTTGGTGTAGCAGAGGGCGGCCGGGAACAGCGCGCGGAACCGCTCAAGCGACGCGTCCCAGCGGCGCCGCGCGGCACTCCCATCGGCCACCAGCACCGGCAGGTCCGACTGCATGGGCAGCTCGCCATCGGACCAGGTGCCTTTTCCGCCCTTTGCGCTGACCGAGCCCGCCACCAGCGCCAGCGATTCCGGGCGCCGTGGCAGGATCCGCATCTGCACGCTGGCCTCGGGGCCCGCGGAGGCGTCGAGACCGGCCGTGGCGACCAGCTCACCGCCGGCGGCCCAGTCGGCGGGGATCCGAACCTCGACGACCGAGGGGGCCTGCACGCAGAGGTCCTGCGGGGCGACCCGGGCCCCGGAGCGCGGCGAACGGCCGAAGAGGGACGGATCGGGCCCGACACCCGGCACACCGGCGGCTCCATAGAGCCCACCCGCCGGCCCGGAGGCCTCGAGCACGCCGCGGAGCACGGCTCCGAGCAAGGGCCCCTGCAGGGAGGTCCACTGCCGACGCAGCACGGCGTCCGGCGAGTCCTTGCCCAATCCCGCCGGCTCGGAGGGTGCGAAGAGCGCCTGGATCCCGGCGGACAATGCACGCCGTTCGCCATCGGTGGCGGCCGCACGCCAGCGGGCCAGCAGTGAACCCTCGGGGATCGGGGTCTCCAGCGCCCCGCCACGCGCCTCGGGCTCACTGAAGAAGTGCCACACGCCAGGATGCCCCAGGCGGTCGGCATGGGGATTGCCGGCGAGGATCGAGGGCGACACGTCGCCCGACAGGCTCCATGCCTGGGCGGGATCGCGGGTGTCGGTCAATTGCAGGTCCACGCGGGTGAGGTCGCAGGAGTGGTTGCCATCACGTGGCCCCACCGACAGGCAGACCACGTCGCCGGAGCCCACGGGAACCGCCGGGAACGGCCCGAAACGGACCTCTTTGGCTCCTTGCGACACGCCCGAGGCCAGCGTCTGGCGTGTGGCCCCGCGACGCAGTTCAAGGGCCCAGGCCACTCCGTTGCCGCACTCGACGTGGGAATGTTGCACCAGACCCTCGACCCGCAGCGTGCCGCCCGAGGGCGCACGCCAGCCGACGATCACGCGGCGCGAAGGTGCTGGGTGCACGGCGACGCTGTGCGGGCGCATCAATCCGGGCACACGGACCTCACGGTCGGACGCGTTGGCGGTGACGCTGAGCGCGTCGGCGCCGGTCCACCCCTGGATGAACGCATAGCCCTGCGCGCTGTCCATCGGAGAGGTCAGGTGTCCCTCGATGCGGGTGCCGCCCGAGCGCATGCCCAGCGCCTCGAGCCACGCGGCGAAGGCCTGCGGATCGAGGTTCCTCGAGCGGGCCAAGGCGGTCAGGGCCTCGCCGGCGGGCACCTCGGTCAATCCGGCGGCGGCCTCGAGGCAGGCGGCGGCCTGGGAGAACAGGGGGCCGCGCGCCTCATCCACGCGTCGGATCACCGAACGGAGGCGGCCCAGCGGCACATCGGGCCGTCCCGGGACCACCAGGCGCGGGTTGCCCCACAGGGCCAGATCGGCGTCGGCCCCGTCGCCGGCATCCGAGGCCTCCAGGAAGGCGCCCACCAGGCCCGAGGCATCGGGCGCCGGGAGCTTGAAGCGCACCTCGCGGGAGACGGCCAGCGGCGAGACCGGCACCTGCCAGGCGCTGGGACCGTCCCGTTTGCCGATGTGGCCCACGGTGGTGAAGCGCCACACGGCCTGTTGCCAGGAGGCGACCAGCGCGGCCACCGCGGCCCCCTCGCCCAGCTGGGCCTCCCGCCAGCGGGTTCGGACCGCATCGAGAAGCGGCGAGGGCCCGGGCGCCTGCGGCGGATTCAATGCCTCCCACAGCCGCGCGAGGTAGCGGGCGTTCAGTCCCCGGGCTCGGGCCACCGCCTCGAGGGACTTGCTGGCGCGCCGGGAGCCGCCCCCCTGGGCACGCATCTCAAGGGTGGCCTCGAAGTACTCGGGCAGGGGCAGCACCCCGCCGTCCCGCGTGTCGAAGCGGATGCCCTGGAGATTGACCGAGGTGCCTCCGCCGTTGCGGGTGTAGCGGCCATAGAACGCGCGGATGGCGGCGAGGCGCTCCTCGGTCCAGTCGCGCTGCGAGGTGCTCGGCGAGAAGGCCAGCCCGTCGGGCAGGAACACCGCATGACGGGCCACCTCCTTGGCCGCATCGAGGTATTTGGTGACCAGCGAGGGCGACATCACCAGCGACTGACCCACGTTCATGAAGCCCTCGCCCGCGGCCGAGTCGACCGGGAACTCCCGGGCCGGGTCGAGCGTCTCCACGCCGGTCAGGTCGCGGATCGTGTGGGTGTACTCGGCGTTGGAGAGGCGGCGCAGCACCACCGGCCCGGGATCTCCGGCGTTCCGGCGGGCCCACCGGTCGAGCTGGGCGCGCACGCCGGACATCAACTGGTCGCGCGACCGCTCGTCCATGGCGGGCCGGTCCTTCGGGGGCATCTCACCCAGCGAGACCTGCTCCAGCACCTGCTGCCAGACCTTGGGCTCGGTCGCCCCGGCCGATGTCCGGACGAGGCGCTCGAGGTCGAGGTCACCCTTGTGCTTCTCGGTGGAGTGGCAATCCAGGCAATGCGTGTCGAAGAGCGCGCGGGTCCTGGCGTCCAGCACCTCGGCCGCCGCGATCGGGCGCACCGACAGCAGCAGGGCCGCCGCCAGGGCCGCCGCAAACCCCAGACCGACCGGGCCAGCCGGACCAACTGGACCAACGGGCCGCCCTGCGAATGGCACCGCACCTTGAAATCCCTGGTTCATCACCCGTTGTTTCATCCCGTGGTTCACCGATGGCCGACGACGTTCCTGACGCATTCCCTGGCGGGGTCCTTCAGAGGCGGATGAAGAGCCGCTTCTTCCACAGCCACCAGCACATCGCCCAGAAGATCGACAGCACCGCCGCCCCTTCCACCGCCGGGGCGTACACGCCGAACTGGTCGGACCAGAAGGTCTTGCCCAGGTGGGTCCGCAGGTTGTCGCGGAAGAACCCATCCCACAAGTGGCTGGTCACGTACATGAAGATGGAGTTCATGCCCACGACCTGGAGCGGGAAGGCGAGCCACGACTGCTTGAGCCGATCGGCCAGCAGGTGGAACCCGATGATGAGCAGGCAGCACCATCCGCCGCTGAAAAGCACCCACGACGGCGTCCAGATGCGTTTGACCACCGGGGCGATGCCCGTGCGGTCGAGGATCCATCCGACACCCAGGCCGGCCAGGCCGAACAGGGCGATCCGGAACAGACGCCGGCCGATGGCGACGTCCTCCCGGCGCAACCACCCGCCGACCAGCAGGCCGCAGATCATCGTGCCCAAGGTCGGGATGAAGCTCAGCGTCAGGTAGCCCCCTCCGTTGTAGAGGAAGGGCTTGGCGCGCGGGAACAGGTTGAGGAACCAGACATCGAACCGGTGGGCCGGATTGGCGTTCTTGTTCCAGTGGGCCGCGAAACCGTCCAGGCCGTGCTGCTTCATCCAGTCGGCCGACACGCCGACCGTCGCGGGATCGAAGTCCGGACCGGGCAGCGGAGCCATCGCGAACCAGGCCCAATATCCGAGCAGGAGGGCCACCAGCGCGAGCACCTGCGTGCGCACGCTCCGCCAGGCCAGGAGCCAGAGGAAGGTGTAGCCCAGACCGATCTGGGTGAGCGTGTCCTCGAAGGTGAAATTCGTCTGGGCCGAGTGCGTCGAGCGCAGCGCGATGCCCAGCGCCGACAGGGCCAGCGCCCGCCACAACGTGTGGACGAGCATCCGCAGGAATCCCTGGTCCGACTGCTGCCGGGAGGCGATGGACCAAGGCAGGGCCATGCCGACCAGGAAGGAGAACGACGGCTGGATGAGGTCGTGCAGCGTGCACCCCTGCCACTCGACGTGGTCCTGATGGTGCGCGAGCAGATGCCACACGCTGTCCGCGGGCATCTTGGCCGCCACCGCGCCGAGCCGGACCATCTCCCCGGCCATCAGCAGCATCACGAACCCGCGGTAGGCATCCATCGACGCCAACCGTTGCGGCAACGCCGGAGGTTTTCCTGCACTCGAGGACGGGGGCATGAGCCTTTGTGACAAGGTTCCCGGGGCCACGCAATCCCCATGGCGGTCGGGCCGAATCGGCGATCGGTGCTCCCCGCGCAGCGCCGTGCGTCGGCAGGTCACCACGAACACGGAGCCCGGCATTGGCGGGAGGGCAACCCGAGGGCAACGTCGGGACATGGAACCGGTCCCGCCAGAGACGCTTGCCGAGCGGTTGTTCCCCGAGGGCGACTTCGCCTTCGGCTTCGGCATGCAACGCCCCCGGCAGGAGTGGTTCCGGTGGAGCCCACCCGATCACGAGGCCTTGCAGGAGCGCCGACACTGGTTGTCAGCCGACCCGCATCGGCACCTCGCCTGGACCGACGACGCCGCCCCCGTGCTGCGCGAGGCTGGGGCCCTCTTCCCCGATCTCCCGGTCACGCGGTCGGACGCCGACGCCTTGAAGGAGCTGTCCCGGCGCTGGGAACCTGACCTGCTCCTCCTGCGACGGGACCCCTCGGGCCAGTTCCGCCTCGTCGCCGGAGCGGTCTGCTTTCCGTCGGCCTGGGACCTCCGCGAAAAGGTCGGCAAGACCGTCGACGCCATCCATGCCGGCGTCCCCACCCTCAACGACACCTTGGGGACGCGCATTCGCGCCTTCCTCGATCGCCTTCCCACGGGACAGACCTTCGAGCGCGACAACTGGGGCCTGGCCGCTCACGGCCAACGCAACGCCCATCCCGACCGCGCCCTGCCCCGGCTCACCGACGACGCCACCCTCGAAACCACCTGGCTGCGGCTCGAGCATCAGGCCTTCCGCGCCCTGCCGGACAGCGGCGGCCTGCTCTTCGCCATCCACCTCACCGTCCATCCGCTGGCCAGTATCCTGCGCCCTGCTGGCGCCCGCGATCGCCTGGCCCGGCAACTCCGCTCCATGCCCGACCCCATTGCCGCCTACAAAGGCATCCTCCCCGCCCGCGATCGCCTCCTCCGCCAACTCCAGACCGTCGTTCACCCACCCCAATCACCGCAGCGGAGCGGGATCAGTCCGCGGCGAGCGTAGGAACGTCACCATCCTGCTCCCCCCCCAACGCGATAGCGCTGGACGTCCCGCTGGCCCCAACGTTCCCCGCGAGCGCGGACCGAGCCCGCGGAGCCCACTTGCTAGAGAGGGAGCCCCGGCTATGGTCGCGGCCCATGAGTTTCGTCGAGGCCTTCCGGGCCTTGCCCTTGGAAAGCCTGATGAGTCTGGCCCGGTCATCGACCCCCGAGCCCGTCGACGCCGTCCTCCGGCGCGGGCCGTCGTCCCTCGCCGAGTTCGCAACCCTCCTCTCACCGGCCGCCTCCACCCGGCTTGAAGAACTATGCCGCCGCTCCCAGGCCCTCACCCACCAACGCTTCGGCAAGACCATCCGCCTCTTCGCCCCGCTGTACCTCAGCAACGAGTGCATCAACAACTGCGCCTACTGCGGCTTCTCCCGCGACAACTCCATCCTTCGCGTCACCCTCGCCCGGCAGGACGTCGCCCGCGAAGCCCGCGCTCTGGCCGGACAAGGCTTCCGTAACCTCCTGCTGGTCGCCGGTGAACACCCCAGGTTCGTCTCCAACGGCTACATGGCCGACTGCGTCCGCGACCTGCACGCCTTCATTCCTTCCCTGTCGCTCGAAGTCGGGCCCATGGAGACCTCCGACTATCGACCGCTGGTCCAGGCCGGGGCCGAAGGCCTCGTGGTGTACCAGGAGACCTACGACCGCGAGGTCTACGGCCGCATGCACACCCTGGGGCCCAAACGCGACTTCGACTGGCGCCTGGCCACCCCCGAACGGGCCTACGAGGCCGGCTTCCGGCGTCTGGGCATCGGCGCGCTGTATGGCTTGGCCGACTGGCGCCAAGAGGCGATCTCGGTGGCGGCCCACGCCGCCTGGCTGCTCAGGCATTGCTGGAAAGCCCAGGTCACCGTCTCCCTGCCACGGCTGCGTCCCTGCGCCGGCGAATTCCAGCCCCTCACCGGCTTCCACGACCGGGACCTCGTCCAGGTGATCACCGCGCTGCGGCTCTTCCTGCCCGACGTCGGCCTCGTGCTCTCCACCCGTGAGCCGGCCTCCCTGCGCGACGGGCTGCTGCCCCTGGGCATCACCCATGCCAGCGCGGGCAGCCACACCGAACCCGGCGGCTACACCGGCGCCGGCAAGGAGGCCATCCACCACACCGTGCGCGGCCGCATCGAGGCCCTGGCGCCCGACGCCCCCGAACGGTCGGTCGCAGCCGGCCGGGCCACCAACGCCACCGGACAGTTCGACATCGCCGACGACCGGTCCCCTGCGGAAGTGGCGGGGGTGATCCGCAGGCTCGGCTACGAACCGGTGTGGAAGGACTGGGACGCCGCACTCTCGGAGTGAGGAGGCCGGAAGCGTTTCAAACCGGGAGCCCCATCGCCTCCACATGGGTCGTCCACGACCCGACCCGCAGCCCCCGGGCCCCACTCACCGGCCAACCAACCGGGCCGAGACGGCCGACGCGACCTGGGCCGGGGTGATTCCATTCAGGCAGGCCAGCGGCTCCGCGTGGTGGCAGACCGCCTTCAGGCAGGGCGCGCACGGTGGCGGCGGGTCCGCCCGGAGCACCGACTCCACCTGCCCGTAGGGACCCGTCCGGGATGGATCGGTCGGACCGAACAGGGCGACCACCGGTTTGCCCAGGGCGGCGGCCACATGCATCGGCCCGGTGTCGTTGGTCACCAGAAGGTCCATGCGGCGCAGCGCCTCGATCATCCCGGGCAATGGGATGCGCCCCGTCAGGTCGAGGCAGCGGACGGGATCGGCCTGGGTCACCGCCTGCCCGAGGGCCCGGTCCTCAGGCCCTCCGAAGAGGGCGATCCGATGCGCGGGGTGCGAGCGCGACAACAACCCGACCAGCTCGACAAATCGGGGCACCGGCCACCGCTTGTTGTCCCAGCGCGCGCCCGGCTGGAGACCGATCCAGGAGCCTTGCCAAAGCCCGGGAAAGTCCAGCGCCAGGCGCTCGGCGGCCGCGGTCCGGCGCGGAATCCATTCCCACCCGGTCCGCAGCGGCACCTTCAGGTGCGCCAGCAGGGCCCGCTGCCAGTCCACGGCATGGGCCCTCGGCGAAGGGCGGCGCACCGACTCGCCGTGGAGCAACGGTGCCAACTCCCGCCAATCCCGCACACCCACGAAGCGCGACCCGCCACAAGCCCGGCCGAACCATGCCGACCGGGCCAGTCCCTGGAGATCCAGCACCCAGTCATACCGCTCGGAACGGAGCTGCCTCACCAGGCGAAGCACCGCCGGCCAATGGCGCGGCCTGCCCCAATCCCTGCGATCGAAGGGGATCAGGCGGCGGATGTCCGGGTCGCCCTCCAGGAGCGGCATCAGGCCCCGGAGGATCCACCAGTCGACCTGGGCCCCGGGGACCTCCAGCTTGATCAGGCGCAGCACGGGCAGCGCATGGATCACATCCCCGAGGGAGCTGGGCTTGAGGAGGAGGATCTTCACGCGCTGGACCGATTGCCGCCGGGGATAATCCAGGCCAGCCCGATCCGTCGAGCCCGCAAGCCCCGGAATCGATTGGCGGGGCGAACCCCGGGCCCTAGCGACCCACGGCCAGGCGCTCGGCCAACCGGGGCGGCAGGCCGGCGGCCAGGATCTTCTTCTGGGCCGTCGGGATGTCGTACTCGAGCCGGCGCAGTTCCACCGTCTGGGTCGGGAAATCGTACACCACGTAGGCCGCCCGGGGGTCGCCGTCCCGAGGCTGACCGACGCTGCCCACGTTGATGAAATACTTCCGTCCCGGCTCGATCTTCAGCTTCGAATACTGGCCACCCCGGATCCCGGTGTCCCGGATGAAGGCCACGGGAACATGGGTGTGGCCGAAGAAGCACAACTGGGTGTTCTGGTAGGTGAAGCTCGCGGCGGCCTCGAGCTTCTCGAACACGTATCCCCAGCGCTGCGGACCGTCGAGGGTCGCGTGGACGATGGAGAAATTGGCCACCAGGCGGAAGTACTTGAGGTCGCGCAACCACTTGCGGTCGTCGGCCGTCAACTGGGCCCGGCTCCACGCCACGGCCTCGGCGGCCGCGTCGTTGAAGCCCTCCGGATCCTCGTCGAGGCCGATGTACTCGTCGTGGTTGCCCTTGACCGTGGGGAGGTTCATCCCGCGCACGATGTCGAGGCACTCCTTGGGATTGGCGCCGTAGCCGACGACATCTCCCAGGCAGACGACATGGGTGCACTTCTGCTCCTGGATATCCGCGAGCACCCGCTGGAAGCCCTCCAGGTTGCCGTGGATGTCCGCTATGATGGCGTACCTCATTCTCGTCTACCGCACGATCTCGAAACCCCGGAATCCGCCCGTGGCCTCGGTCCATGTCACGTCCTCGTTGCGGATCATCGGCCCCGCCCCGCACTCGCGGATCGCCTTCCGAAACTCCTCCAACTCGGACCGCTCGCCCTCGGCGATCAGTTCAACCCGTCCGTCTAGCAGGTTCCGCACCGTTCCAGAAACCTCGAAGCCCGCCGCCTGCCGTTTGGCCTGGTAACGGAAGCCCACGCCCTGCACCCGACCCGAGTACAGCACCTGCATGCGCCAGCGCTTCATGGTATCTCCCACGTCGAAGAACCGCCAATTCCGGGCCGTTTGCCCGGAAAGGCGCGAAACTTAGCCACACCCCGGACCGGGGGCGCAACCCCCATTTTCCCCGGCGCCCCGGACCGGGGACGGCAGGCCCGTCCGGAACGACGGCTTGATGCCCGGTCGCCGGCGGGTAGCCTCCGGTGCGTGAACTCCACGCAACGGTCCTGTTCCGCCCGTCCCTGGACCCTCGCCCTGAGCCTCGGGATCGGCCTGCTGGCCTCGCCGCTCATCGCCGAGGGACCGCTCGACCGGCTGACGGCGCTGGCGGCCTCGACCGCCGACCCGGCCCTGCGCCTCGACGTGCTGCGCGGCATGGAGGCCGCCTTGCGCGGTCGCAACGGGGTGGACGCCCCGGCCGGATGGAACGACCTCGAAACCCGGCTGGCCGGGAGCGCGGACGCCGAGACCGGCCGGTTGGCGCGGAACCTCGGCACCGTCTTCGGCAGCCCGCGCGCGCTGGAGGCCCTTCGCACGATCGCCTCCGACCCCAAGGCCCCGGCGACGGACCGCACTGCCGCCCTCGAGGCGCTGCTGCGGACCCGCGACGCCGGCCTCGTGCCGATGCTGCAGCGCCTGACGGCCGATCCCGACGTGCGGGGTGCGGCCCTGCGGGGCCTGGCCGGGTTCGAGGACCCGAACACGCCGTCGGTCATCCTCGGGGCCTTCGGGCGATTCACGCCGGCCGAGCAGCGCGACGCCCTGAACACCCTGGCCTCGCGCACCGCCTACGCCCGGCCGCTGGTGGCGGCCGTCTCCTCCGGCCAGGTGCCCAAGACGGCCCTGACCGCCGACCTGGTGCGCCAGTTGCGCTCCCTCAAGGATGGCGACCTGGCCGCGGAGCTGACCCGGATCTGGGGGGTCATGAAGGAGACCAGCCCCGACATGAAGGCCGAGGTGGAACGGGTGAAGAGGGTCTACTGGGCCGGCGGCTCCCAGCCGGGAGACGCCCCGCGCGGCCGGGTGGTCTTCAACCAGGTCTGCGCCCAGTGCCACCATCTCTTCGACACCGGCGGCAACGTGGGGCCCGACATCACCGGGGCCAACCGCGCCGACCTCGACTACCTGCTGCAGAACATCCTCTACCCCAACGCGGTGATCCCCAACGAATACCTCGCCTCGACCGTCGAGACCAGGGACGAGCGGGTGCTCACCGGCGTGATCAAGTCGCAGGACGCCAACACGGTGACCCTGCAGACGGCCAACGAGCTGGTCACGCTGCCCCGTCCGGAGGTCCGCAGGATCGAGCCCACGGCCATCTCCATGATGCCCGAGGGACTGGTCGCCAACCTCACCGATCAGCAGGTCCGCGACCTGCTTTACTACCTCGGCCGGCCGGGGCAGGTGCCGTTGCCCGCGGGGGCCAAGTGAAGGGCCCCAAGGCACCGGCGCCCACGCGCTCAGAGGCGATTGCCGCCCAGCGGCCCCACCGGCTTCTGCGTCACCCCGGGGCTCTGCAGCACCTTGCTGTAGTCGTCGCAGGCCACGGCGTACTCGAACCCCTGGCCCGTGCCCGCCGCGCCGAAACGCCCGCGCTTGTCGAGGGCGATGAAATTGACGCTCAGGTCGTAGCCCTTGGGGTCGAGCGAGGCGATGCGGTGCAGCGTGGCGAGGCAGGCCTCGGCGGGCGACAATCCCTGGCGCATGAATTCCACCACGAGGAACGACCCGCAGTAGCGCATCACGTTCTCGCCGATGCCGGTGGCCCCGGCGGCACCGACCGTGTTGTCGACGTAGAGGCCGCCGCCGATGATCGGGGAATCCCCCACCCGACCGGGGATCTTGTAGCCCCAGCCCGAGGTGGAGCAGGCGCCGAAGAGGTCGCCCGACGGGGTGAGGAGCAGCAGTGCGATGGTGTCGTGGTTGGGGGCCTTGGCCTTCTCGGCCTCCTGCGCCGTCTTCCAGGTCTCCCAGGCGGCCCTCTGGCCCGGCGTCACGGCCGGACCCTCCTCGAACTTCCGCTCGCGGGCGAAGCGTTGGGCGCCCTCGCCGACCAGCATCACATGGCGGGTCTCCTCCATGACGCGCCGGGCGATGGACACCGGGTGCTTGAAGCCCTCGACCGCGGCCACCGATCCGGCCCGGTGGCCCGGACCCGACAGGATGCAGGCGTCGAGTTGAACCACGCCGTGGGCCGCCGGGATGCCTCCCAGGCCCACGCTCGGGTTCGACAGGTCGGCCTCGGCGAGGCGCACCCCCTGCTCGACGGCGTCGAGGCCGGTCTTCCCGCAACGCAGGACCTCGAGGGTGCGGTCGTTGGCCGGCTTGCCGAAGGGCCAGGTGGAGATCACCAGGGGCGGCTGGGCGGAGGCGTCGGCCGGGCGGGAACCGCCCTTGGCCGACCTCGACTTGGCCGACTTGGGGTTGGCGGCCAGGAGGGGACCGGCCGACACGGCCGCCATCGAGGAACCCAGGAACACCCTGCGGGGAATCTTCATGGCCCCAAGGCTCCCGAAGAACCGGCGCGATGCAAGCATCCGGGCGGGAGGCCCTCCGGCGGATCCGCGCCTTCCGGCCTTCGTCCCCATCCACCGGCGTTCCCGGACCGGCCACCGCGCGCGGAATCCCCGTGGGAGGCCCATTTCCCGCCTGTTCAGGGCCCTGGTCGCCCGTTAGGCTTCCGGCTGTCATCATGCCGGCCGAGACCCTCATCATCGTCCCGACCTACAACGAGGGCGAGAACCTGCCCGAGCTGGTGCGCCGGCTCGGTGCGCTGCCCGTCGCCGTGGAGATGCTGGTGGTCGACGACAACTCCCCGGACGGCACCGGACGGATCGCCGACGAACTGGCGGCGCAGCATCCGTGGGTGCATGTCCTGCACCGGACGGTGAAGGATGGCCTCGGCCGGGCCTACGTGGCGGGCTTCCAGTGGGCCTTGGCCCGCGACTACCGCTTCATCTTCGAGATGGACGCGGATTTTTCCCACAACCCGGCCGACATCCCCCGCCTCCTGGAGGCGGCCAAGGATCAGCAGGCCGACCTCGTGCTGGGTTCCCGCTACTCCGGCGGCATCCGCGTCATCAACTGGCCGCTGCCCCGCCTGCTGCTCTCGCTCTGGGGCGGCTTCTACACCCGGCTCATCACCGGCATGCCCTTCAGCGACCCGACCGGGGGCTTCAAGTGCTTCCGTAAGGAGACCTTGGCGGCCATCGACGTCGGCTCGGTGACGGCCAACGGCTACAGCTTCCAGATTGAGCTGACCCACCGCGTCTGGCGGCGCGGCCTCCAGGTCGCCGAGGTTCCCATCATCTTCACCGACCGCGAGCAGGGCGTCTCAAAGATGTCCCGCGACATCGCCATCGAGGCGGCCTGGATGGTTTGGCGGCTCCTGCTGGAGAACCGGCTGCGCCGTCATCCCGACACCGACGGGCCGTGACCCGTCGTCGAGGTCCCCGGGCCCTTGGCACCTCGGCCATCCTGCGGCAGGCTGAGGCCCGTATGCGTTCGCAATCGCTGGACTTCCTGGAAACCCTGGTCAACACCCCCAGCCCGGTCGGGCATGAGACGCGCGGCCTGCGCGCTTGGCTCGATTACGCCGGACAATACGCCGACGAGACCTTCTCCGACGCCTACGGCAACTGCGTGGCCGTGCTGAACAAGGGCAGCGGCCCTCGCCTGATGCTCGCGGCACACGCCGACGAGATCGCCATGTCGGTGAACTTCGTCACGCCCGAGGGATTCATCCATGTCCGCAAGACCGGCGGCATCGATCCGGCCATCACCAAGGCCCAGCGGGTGACGATCCACACCCGGAAGGGTCCGGTCTTGGGCGTGGTCGGCAACGTCGCGCCGCACCTGACCCGCGGCGACGGCGAGGCCAAGGCGCCGAAGATCCACGAGCTCTTCATCGACATCGGCTCGCCCTCGAAGGAGGAGGCCCTGAAGCGGGTGCGCATCGGCGACCCCATCACGCTGAACGACCGCTTCGAGAGGCTGCATGGCGACCTGGCCGTCGCCCGGGCCTTCGACAACCGCATCGGCACCTTCGCCGTGGCCGAAACCCTTCGCCTGCTCAAACCCGTAGCCAAGAAGCTCCACGTCGAGGTCTGCGCCGTGGCCAACGTGCAGGAGGAGGTCGGCCTGCTCGGGGCCCGCCAAATCGCCTACTCGCTCCATCCCGAGACCGCCCTCGTGGTGGACGTCACCCATGCAACCGATTATCCGACGGTGGACCAGCGAGCCCACGGCGACATCCGGCTCGGAGCCGGCCCGGCACTGACCCATGGCGGCTGCAACCACCCGACCGTCGTGCAGCGCCTCGAGGAGGTGGCCGCGAAGAAGAAGATCCCCCTGCAGCACGAGGCCATGAGCGCCACCAGCGGCACCGACACCGACGTGATCTTCTGGACCCGGGGCGGGATCCCCAGCGGCCTCATCAGCCTGCCCAACCGCTACATGCACTCGCCGGTCGAGATGGTGAATCTCAAGGACCTCGAGTTCATCCCCGAGCTGATGGCCGCGTTCGCGTTGTCGATCGGCAAGGGCGAGAAGTTCAAGGTGGTCATCTGACCCCTACGGCCCCGGCCCCGGGCGAGGGTCACTCGACCGAGGCGACCTCCAGCTCGGCGAGCTTGGTGGCCGCGGCCTCCCAGTCGGTGGTGGTCTTGTGGAGGTCGTGGCCGACGGCCCGCAGCTGCTGCTGGAGCTCCTGCGAGCGACCCGGCCTGGTGTAGGTCTCGGGCTTCTCCATCTCGGCCGTCAACTGCACCTGCCTGGCCTCGAGCGTGGCAATGCGCGCCTCCAGCGTGGCCACGTGCTTCTTCTGGAAGCCCATCGCCTTGCGCGCCTCCGCGGCCTGATGGCGACGTTCCTTGGATGAGGCGCTGATCACCGGCCTCGACGAGGCGACCGGTCCTCCGGTGGCCGGCCGGGCATTGGTCAGGCCGGTGCCGTTGGAGGCCTGGGTCAGGGCCACCCGCGCCGACGACGCCTTGATCTTCTCCAGGTAGTAGTCGTAGTCGCCCGCGTAGGGGGTCAGCACGCCGCCGCTGACGTGCAGCACCCGCGTGGCGATGGCCCGGATGAAGTACACGTCGTGGCTGATGAAGACGAGGGTGCCGATGAATTCGCTCAAGGCCGCCACCAGCGCGTCGATGCTGGCGATGTCCAGGTGGGTCGTCGGCTCGTCCATGAGCAGCAGGTTGGGCGGATCGAGCAGCAGCTTCACGAGGGCCAGGCGGGTTTTCTCGCCACCGCTCAAGACGGCCACCTTCTTGAAGACGTCGTCGTCGCGGAAGAGGAAGCACCCCAGCAGCGAGCGGATGTACAGCTCGGTCACCCGGGCCGGGGTGTCGCCGGCCTCCTCGAGGACCGTGCGCCCCGGCTGGAGCATCTCGGTGCGGTACTGGGAGAAGTAGCCCACCTTCACGCGCAGCCCGGGGTCGCGCTCGCCGGCCTGCGGCGTCAGGTTGCCCGCCAGGAGCTTGAGCAGCGTGGACTTGCCCGAGCCGTTGGGCCCGACCAGCACCGTGCGGTCGCCGCGCTGCGCCTCGAATTCCAGGCCGGTGTAGATGACGTTCTCACCGTAGGCGAAGTCGATGCCCTTGAGGGTGATCACCCGCTGACCGCTCTTCTCCGGCTGGGGGAAGGCGAAATCCACGGTGGCCGCCGCCTGCTCCGGGGCGTTGATCTTCTCCATGCGGTCGATCTGCTTGAGCTTGGCCTGCGCCCGCGTCGCCGTGGTGTTCTTGGCCCGGAAGCGGTTCACGAAGTCCATCAGCCGGCCGATCTCGCGCTGCTGGTTCTTGAAGGCGGCCAACTGCTGCTCCTGCTGCGCCTCGCGCTGGTCCAGGAAGGCGTCGTAGTTGCCCGAGTAGCGGTAGAGCCGCTCGTTGCGGATCTCGACGATGCCCGTCACCAACTGGTTGAGGAACTCGCGGTCGTGCGAGATGACCAGGATCGCGCCGGGGTAGTTCTTCAGGTAGCCTTGGAACCAGATCAACGTCTCGAGGTCGAGGTGGTTGGTGGGCTCGTCGAGCATGAGGATGTCCGGCTCCTGCACCAGCAGGCGCGCCAGGTGCGCCCGCATCACCCAGCCGCCCGAAAGCTCGCGCGCCGGCCGGTCGAAGTCGGTGTCGCGGAAGGCCAGGCCCTTGAGCAGGCGCTTGGCCTTGGCGATGGCCGGGCCGTCGGCATAGAAGTGGTGGTCGTCGTCGGGCTCGGAGCCGGGCGCATGCTGGCTGGTGGCGATCTCGAGCACCGTCTGGTCGCCCACCGGCGCGCTCTCCTGGGGCAGGAACCCGACGGTCGTGCCGCGCTGGAAGGTCACCAGGCCGTCGTCGGGCTCCTCCTGCTGCAGGATGAGCTTGAAGAGGGTGGACTTGCCGGCGCCGTTCGGGCCGACCAGGCCCAGTCGGTCCTGGCGGTTGAACTGCAGGGAAAGGTCGGTGAACAGGGTCTTTCCCCCATATCCCTTGGAGACATTCGAGACGGTCAGCATCGCTGCCCCCGACGGTAGGGATTCCACCGCCGGTTCGGGAATCGGATTCTCTCGGGGCCGGGCCCGTTTCCGCTGCGCGTCGTGTTGACAACGGCGCACGGGCTCTCCATAACCGTGCGCAGCGTTGGCGCCTCGGTAGCTCAATGGCAGAGCAGCTGACTCTTAATCAGTTGGTTCTAGGTTCAAGTCCTAGCCGGGGCACCACTCCTCGATTTCTCCCACCCCAGTCCCAAACCTGCCGGGCACGAAACCTCCCGACGTTTCCCCAGCGAGACGTTTGATGAAGCCCAACGGCCCCTGCCCGGGGCGATCTCGATCGATGAAGCGTGCCTCAGCCAGCCTGGTCCGCGGTCTCCTCATCATGGTGCTGGCGGCCTTCGCCCTCCGCGTCCACGCGCAGGTTCCCGAGATCGTCTTCGACAACACCAAGGGCATCACCACCAACTACTACCTGATCGGCAGTCAGCACGGGGACGACATCAACCTGGCCGGCACCAGCCGAGTCGTCACGCACTTCACCTTTATGTACTTCGGGAATGTGCTGACCCCGTCGGGCGGATGGAAGATCCGGTTCTTCCGGAACGACGGTGAGCGGGAGTACCCGACCATCGCCAACACCCAGAAGCCCAAGACCCTCCTCTGGGAGAGCGCGACCTACCCCGTCCTCCCCGGGCTCCAGCTCACCACCCTGGACGTGCCGCGGGTGACCGTGCCCGACCGGTTCACCTGGACGGTCGATTTCCAGGGCCTCGCCCAAGACTCCGACAACGGGGCGGGGCTGATCATCGCCCATCCCCCGACCATCGGGGCCCTCCTCCCCGGCAAGACCCGGAACTTCATCGGCAGCTACGCCGACTTCTGGAGGCTCGAGGAGGCCGACGTGCCGGACTCCTGGGCGTTGAACCTGTTCAGCAGCAACCCCGACTCGGGTCCCCAGGGCAACTTCTACGCGCGCGTCGTGACCGAATCGATCCCGAACCGGGCCCCGGTCTGGACCTCGCCCGCGCTGACCCGCCGCGTGAGCGAGGGGTTGCTCCTGACGTTCCAGTTGCGCGCCACCGACGCCGACGTGCCGGCCCAAGCCTTGACCTATCGGCTGGCGACGGGCCCAACGGGGCTCACGGTGTCCACCAACGGTGTGCTGTCCTGGCAGCCCACGGAGGCGCAAGGACCCAGCACCAACCGGGTCCGGGTCGAGGTGGGCGACGGAATCGACACGGCCTCGCAGGAGTTCGAGATCGTGGTGCTCGAGCGGAACACCCCGCCGGTCTGGACGACGGTCGGCACCCGCCGGGTCAGCGAGGGCCAACGACTCTCCCTGCAACTCCGGGCCACCGACGCCGACCTGCCCGCCCAACCCCTGACCTACCGCCTCGTGTCAGGCCCGGCGGGTCTGTCGGTCACGACCAACGGCGTGCTGTCCTGGACGCCCGGCTACGACCAGGGGCCAGGCACCAACCGGGTCCGCGTCGGCGTCAACGACACCTTCGGCACCGTCACCCACGACTTCGACATCATCGTCCGGGACGTGGCGCCGCCCACGGCCCAGGCATCCCTGGCGCTCGTGCCGGCCTCCGGGCGGGCCTGGAGCCTCCACCTGCGGGCGACCGCCGGCGTGACCTTCCAGGTCGAACACAACACCCGCCTGGGCGCCGAGGGCTGGACGGCCGTCCCGGGTCTCGGGCCCGTGTCGGGCAAGGGCCTCTCCGAACCGGTCGTCCTGCCGCTGCCTGCGGACTCCTCGGCCACGCGGTTCTACCGGGTCCGTCGCCCCTGAAGCCCACGGAGCCCCACCCGGCCGAGCCGGGCAGGACCACCGACCCCACGCCCCATGCCCGAGAACCCCGCTCCCGCGACGACCGCTGAACGCCCCAGGCTGCGGGCCCTCATCGTGGAGGACTCCGAGTTCGACGCGCTGATCCTGGTCAACCACCTCCGGCAGGGGGGCTGGAAGGTCGAATCCAAGCGGGTGGCCGATGCGGGCGCCTTCGAGGGCGAGTTGCGCACCGGGGGCTGGGACCTGGTCCTCTGCGACCACTTCATGCCCGGGTTCAGCGCGCCGGAGGCCCTGCGGATCTACCAGCAGTCGGGACGGGACATGCCCTTCATCATCGTCTCAGGCGGCATCGAGGAAGGCGTGGCCATCGAGACCATGAAGTCCGGGGCGCACGACTTCATGACCAAGGGCTCGCCCGGCCGGCTGGTGCCCGCCGTCCAGCGCGAGCTGCGCGAGGCGGCCGTGCGCGCCGCCCGGCGGCAGGCCGAGACCGCGCTGCGCGAAAGCGAGCTGCGCTACCGCTCGGTCTGGGAGAACTCCACCGACGGGGTGCTGCTCATCGACCTCGAGGGCGTCATCCGCTTCGGCAACCCCGCCGTGAGGGTCATCTTCGGTTGGGATGCCGCGGAGGTCTGCGGCCGGACGCTCGACTTCCTGCAGGCGACCGACACCCCGCCCGGGACCTGGAGGACGGCCGCCGAGGCCGAGGACCGCCGGGTCTACGAGACCTGCGCCCGCCGATCCGACGGGTCGAAGGTGGAGGTCGAGATCGGCTTCACCCGCATGCGCATGGGCGCCCAGCAGTGGCTCGTGGCCTTCATCCGCGACATCACCGAACGCCGCCGGCACGAGGCCGAGATCCGCAAGGGCCGCCAGGAATTCGCGGCGGCCCGGGAGGTGCAGTCCCGCCTCTTCCCCACGTCTCCTCCCCAGGTGCCGGGGTTCGACATCGCCGGGCTCTCGCAGGCCGCCGAGGCCACCGGGGGCGATTCCTTCGACTACCTGCCGCTGCCCGACGGCTCCTGGGGCATCCTGGTGGCCGACGTCGCCGGACACGGCATGGGGCCGGCCCTGCTGATGGCCGAGACCCGCTTCTGCCTGCGCATGACCGCCCGCACGGAGGCCAGCCCGGCCGACATTCTCACCCAGGCCAACCGGCTGCTCGCCGAGGACCTCGGCGGCGACCGCTATGTGACGGTGTCCCTTGCGGCGATCCACCCCGCGAGCCGGGTCCTCCGACACGCCAGCGCCGGGCATCCGGCCACCTGGGTGCTCGACGCCGCCGGGCAGATCAAGGCCCGCCTGCGCCGCACCGGCAAGCCGCTGGGCCGGCAGGGCCAGGCCGCCTACACGGAGAACCCGCCGTTGGCCCTCGAATCGGGGGACACGGTGCTGCAACTGACCGACGGCATCGACGAGGCCATGCGGTCGGATGGAACCCTCTTCACCGTGGAACGGGTCCTCGACCTGATCCGCGCCCACCCGGGCATGCCCGCGGCCGAGCTGGCCCAGCATATCTGCCAGGCGGCCCGGGACTTCACCCGGCCGGAACCCCAGACCGACGACTTCACGGTCGTCCTCGTGCGCGTGCTGTGAGCGAGCATCCTGTCCAACCCGACGCCCTGCGGCACTTCTTCACGGGCCCGTGGATCAAGGGCGACCTGCTGCAGGCCTGGCTCGAGAAGCACGGCATCGCCGCGGTCCTCGAACCGGCCGACCCGGCTGACCCGGTGGAGCCGACACGACCTGCGGGCACGGTGGCCGGCGACCCCGAGGACCTCGACCGCCCGATGCGCGTGCTCGTGTCCGAGGCCGATTTCCCCAGGGCGCACGCCCTGTTCTTCACCGAGCGCGAAGGAGAACTCTGATGCCCCCGGAATCCCACGACCAACGGCTCGACCGGGCCGAGGCCGCCCTCGCCCACCTCGAACGGAACTTCGACGCCCTGAACTCGGTGGTGATCGACCAGGGCAAGCTCATCGCCCGGTTGCAGCGGCAACTGGAGACGCTGGGCCAGACCCTGCGGGCGCAGGACGGGGACCGCATCGCGCCACACAACCAGAAGCCGCCCCACTACGCTCCCTGAGCCGGTGCTGCCAATCCGGGTGATGTCCGGCCCGTGGCAGGGCCCCGGGACCATGGCCCAAGCCGTCCGGCACCACCTGCCGGGGCTCGCGGAAAACCCAGCCTACGCCAGGACCGTGACCACGGCGTAGTTGCGCCGGCCCTTGCGCAGGAGCAGGTGCTTGCCGAAGAGCAAGTCGGCGGTGGTGACCGCACGCTGGACCTCCGCCACGCGCACGTTGTTGAGCGAGGCCCCGCCGCCCTGGATGTCCGTGCGGGCCTGGCCCTTGCTGGCCGACAGGCCGGCATGCACCAGCAGCTCGGTGACGGGCATGCCCGCCCCGGCCAGCCGCGAGGCCTCGAGGGTCTTCGTCGGCACCTCGCCCAGCAGTTCGTTGAAGGTGCCTTCGCCCACGCCCGCCAGGTCGCCCCCGAAGAGGATCTCGCTGGCCCGCACCGCCTCCTGCGCGGCCGACTCCCCGTGCACCAGCGTCGTCACCTCGCGGGCCAGGGCCTTGTGGGGCGCACGCGCCCCGGGGTTGGCCACCAGGTCCTGCTCGAGGGCGGCAATCTGCTCGGAGGAGAGGAACGTCAGGACCTTCAGCAGCTTGACCACATCGCGGTCGTCGCTCTGCACGAAGAACTGGTAGAAGCGGTACGGGCTGGTCCGCTTGGAATCGAGCCACACGGCCCCGGAGGCGCTCTTGCCGTACTTGGTGCCGTCGGCCTTGGTGAGCAGCGGCAGCGTGAGGCCCCACACCGGCACGCCCAGCTTCTTGCGGCACAGCTCGGTGCCGGCCGTGATGTTGCCCCACTGGTCGGTCGCGCCGATCTGGAGCTCGCAACCGACGTGGCTGCGCAGGTGGTAGAAATCGTAGGCCTGCAGCAGCATGTAGCTAAACTCGGTGTAGCTGATGCCGTTGTCGCGGTCCTCCATGCGGGCGCGGACCGATTCCTTGGCCACCATGGCGTTGACCGTGAAGTGCTTGCCCACGTCGCGCAGGAACTCCAGGTACGAGATGGGGCCGAACCAGTCGAAATTGTCCACCAGGCGCGCCGCATTGGCCGGGGCGTCGAAGTCGAGGAACCGGGCTAACTGCCCCTGGATCGAGGCGATGTTGTGCCGCAACACCTCCGGGCTCAGCAGGTTGCGCTCCGACGAGCGGCCGCTGGGATCGCCGATCATGCCGGTGGCCCCGCCGGCCAGCGCGATGGGCGTGTGACCGGCCTGCTGGAAGCGCCGCAGGCACAGGAGCGGAACCAGGTTGCCGACATGCAGCGAATCGGCCGTGGGATCGAAGCCGCAGTACAGGGTCGTGGGCCCCGAGGCGAGCCGGGCGGTCAGCGCCTCAAGGTCGGTGCAATCGGCGTAGAGCCCCCTCCAGCGCAGTTCGTCGAGAATGTTCATCGGCGCGGCGATTCAACCACAGGGGCCGCCCGGCGGGAACTGCGCGTCGATCCCGGCCTAGGGTCCGCCCGGGGCCGGCGGAGGTCCCGCACGCACGCACCGGAAACCCAGGTGGGAGCTGCCGGTGTCCACCGCACCCTTGCCCCGCGTGCCGATCAGGAACCGGGCACAATACTGGTCGCTGCACAGGAACGACCCGCCCCGATGGACCCGCTTGGGCACGCCCGGCTCGTCGGGATCGTGGCTGTCGGAGGGCCCCCGGGGATTGCGGACCACCCCGGCGTCGCCCGCCCGGGATCGGTAGGCGTCGGGGCGGTACCAGTCGCTGCACCACTCCCAGACATTGCCGGCGACGTCGTACAGGCCGAATCCGTTGGGGGCGTACCGGCGCACGGGCGCGATGCCCCGGAACCCGTCCAGCGCGGCGTCGGCGTCGGGGAAGCGACCCTGGAAGGCGTTGCAGCGCCAGCGGCCCCCGGCATCGAGGCGATCGTCGCCCCAGGCGTAGGCCTTGCGGTCCAGGCCGCCACGCGCGGCGAACTCCCACTCGGCCTCGGTGGGCAGGCGCTTGCCGGCCCACCGGGCGTACGCCTCGGCGTCGGCGTAGGCCACGTTCACCACCGGGTGGTCGCCCTTGCCCTCGATGGAGCTGGCCGGCCCTTCCGGATGCCGCCAGTCGGCCCCGGGCACGTAGCGCCACCACTGCAGCGGATCCTCCAGCATCACCGGACCCTCCGGCCTCACGAACACCGCCGCGCCGGGGACCAGCAGGGCCGGGTCGGCCCCGGGGAATTCCTCGGCCCGGGGTGCATGCTCGGCGACCGTGCGGTACCCCGTGGCGGCCACGAAGCGCGCGAACTGGTCGTTGGTCACCTCGGTTGCATCGATCCAGAACCCGTCGACCGCCACCCGGTGGACGGGCTCGGCGTCCGTGAAGCCGTCGCGCAGGCCCGTGCACATCGGCTCGCCCGCCCCGAGGCCCGAACGGAGCACGGCGGTGGCCGAGGTGCCCGGACCGCCCATCCAGAACTCGCCCCCCGGGATCCACACCATGCCCTCGACAGAGGCGGCGGACCCCGATGCCGGAACCTGGACGGCCGGGTCCGCCCCGGACGGCGACGGCGGAGTCTCCGGCACGGTCGGCCGGCCGCAGCCCTGGGCTCCCAGCAGGGCGAGGACCACTCCCAGTGCCGCGCCCAGGCCGGCCGATGCGGCGACCGGCACCCGTGGGCGTCCACTGGAAACCGGCGCACTCACAGCAGGGTTCCCTGGCCCGAGGCCTCCCACGGCAGTCCCAGTTCCGAGAGCAGGCTGCGGAAACCCCACCTGCGGTACATCGACCCGAGGCGTTCCCGGCGGGCGGCGTCCGGAGGTTCGATGCGCAGGGCCTCGAGGTCGGGTCCCCCGGCGAGGTCGGTGCGGAGCGCGATCAACCGACGGTTGCGGCGGAGGGACCCCTCCGCGGCCAAGAGGTTGGACCGCTGCGACTCCGACTTGATCTCGGCCAGCCGGGCCATCAGCGACTCGATGCTCCCGTATTTCTGCAGCAGCTGGGTGGCCGTCTTGGGCCCGACGCCCTGGACGCCCGGGATGTTGTCGACCGCGTCGCCGATGAGGCTCAGCCAGTCGACGACCTGGTCCGGCCGGACCCCGGTCTTGGCCTCGACCTCGGCGCTCGTCCACACCTTCTCGGACTTGTCGTTGGGGTTGAAGACCCCCACCCGGTCGCCAACCAGCTGCATGAAGTCCTTGTCGGAACTGGCGACGACCGTGCGCCAGCCCCTCGCCTCCGCACGCCGGGCGTAGGTGCCGATCCAGTCGTCGGCCTCCGTCTGCGGCTGGCTCCAGGCGGCCACCCCGGCGGCCTCGAGCCACCCCTCGATCTCTGGGAACTGCCGCTCGAGGTCGTCGGGCGTCGGGGCCCGCTGCTGCTTGTACTCCGGCAGGTCGGCCATGCGCTCGGCCGCCAACCCCCGGTCCCACAGCACCAACCGGTGGGTCGGCCGGAGGATGCCCTCCATCTTCTGGAGCATCTTCACGAAGCCGTAGATGGCGTTGGTCGGGGCACCCTCGGGAGAGTTCAGCGAGCGGATCGCATAGAAGGCCCGGTAGGCGTAGGCGTGGCCATCCACCAGCAACAACGTGGGCGAGGAATCCGTCGACGACATGCGCTTCAGAAGGTGCGGACAACCGCCCCGGCCAGACAAGGATGCCTTTGGGGAGGCCCACGGGCGTGGAGCCGGCGAAGGACCGGCAGTGCCACCGGGGCCCGTCAACCCCCCGGAAAACCAAGGGTTTACGACATCCGGAACCCAAAAAACCATGATTTCACGCGATGTTTCACGGATTTTCCCGCGTTGACGCTTGCCCGCTCCCGGATAACCTGACGGTTCTGCTTCCACGCGGACTCCCGCGTTTCCATCCAAAGACACAACTAGCGATTATGGCGAAAGCTCCGAAATACGTTTACACCTGGGGTAACAAGAAGGCCGACGGCGACGGTTCCATGAAGGCCCTGCTGGGCGGCAAGGGCGCCAACCTGGCCGAGATGACCCGCATCGGCCTCCCGGTGCCTCCGGGATTCACCATCACCACGGAGGTGTGCACCTACTTCTACGCCCACAAGAAGACCTACCCGAAGGAGCTCCAGTCCCAGATGGAGGCCGGTGTGGCCAACATGGAGAAGATCATGGGCACCAAGTTCGGGGCCACCTCCGGCATGCCGCTGCTCGTGGCCGTCCGCTCGGGCGCCCGCGACTCGATGCCCGGCATGATGGACACCATCCTGAACCTCGGCCTGAACGACCAGTCGGTGCTCGCCCTCGAGGCCGCGACCAAGAACGGCCGCTTCGCCTGGGACTGTTACCGCCGCTTCATCCAGATGTACGGCGACGTCGTGCTCGGGGTGCAGAAGCGCGAGGGTGAGGACCATGAGCCCTTCGAGACGGTCATCCACGAGTTCAAGCACGAGATGTACCACGCCGACATCGAGGACTCCAAGCTGACCGCCGAGGACCAGCAGGAGCTGGTCAAGCGCTTCAAGGCGCTGGTCAAGGAGCGCACCGGCAAGGTGTTCCCCAACAACCCCTGGGATCAGCTGCGCGGGGCCGCCGGCGCCGTGTTCGGCTCCTGGATGAACGACCGCGCGATCGTCTACCGCCGCAAGTACAACATCCCCGCCGAGTGGGGAACCGCCGTCAACGTGCAGGCGATGGTGTTCGGTAACACCGGCGAGACCTCCGGTTCCGGCGTGGCCTTCACCCGCAACCCGGCCAACGGCACCAACGAGTTCTATGGTGAGTTCCTGGTCAACGCCCAGGGCGAAGACGTCGTCGCCGGCGTCCGCACCCCGGAGCCCGTGCTCAAGCTGAAGGACGTGATGCCCAAGTCCTACGCCGAGCTGCTGGCCGTCCGCAAGACGCTGGAGAAGCACTTCAAGGACGTGCAGGACATCGAGTTCACGATCCAGGAAGGCAAGCTGTTCATGCTCCAGACCCGCAACGGCAAGCGCACGGCCGCCGCGGCCCTGAAGTTCGCCGCCGACATGGTCAAGGAGAAGCTCATCGACTGGGAGACCGCCGTGATGCGCAACCCGGCCGACCAGCTCGAGCAGCTCCTGGCCCCCATCTTCGACCTCGCCGAGGTCAAGAAGGCCAAGGTCATCGCCACCGGCCTCCCGGCCGGCCCCGGCGCCGCCACCGGCAAGATCTACTTCAACGCCGACCGCGCCGTGCAGGCCTCCGAAAAGGGCGAGAAGGTGCTGCTGGTCCGCGTCGAGACCTCCCCGGAGGATCTCCGCGGCATGATCGCGGCCGAGGGCATCCTCACGGCCCGTGGCGGCGTCTCGTCGCACGCGGCGCTCGTCGCACGCCAGATGGGCAAGGTCTGCGTCTGCGGCGCGGCCGCCGTGCAGATCGACTACGACAAGAAGACGGCCACCATCGACGGCCACACCTTCGGCGAAGGTGACTTCCTGTCCATCGACGGCACCTCGGGCCTGGTCTACGCCGGCCAGATCAAGACGGCCCCGTCCGAGATCGTCTCGGGCCTCCTGAACGGCGACAAGGCCGCCCAGAAGACCGAGAAGTACAAGAACTACGCCCAGCTCATGGACTGGTGCAAGAAGGCCACCCGCATGTCCGTGCGCACCAACGCCGACACCCCGGAGCAGACCTCCCAGGCGATCGCGTTCGGCGCCGAGGGCATCGGCCTCACCCGCACCGAGCACATGTTCTTCGAGGGCGACCGCATCGACGCGATGCGCGAAATGATCCTCGCCGACAACCTGCCGGCCCGCGAGGCCGCGCTGGCCAAGCTCCTGCCCTACCAGCGCGAGGACTTCTTCGGCATCTTCAAGGCGCTGAAGGGCTTCCCGGCGACCATCCGGTTCCTCGATCCGCCGCTGCACGAGTTCCTGCCGCACTCCAAGGAGCAGCAGATGGACCTGGCCCGGAAGCTCAGCATCCCGGTCGAGAAGATCATGGCCCGCGTGCACGAGTTGCACGAGTTCAACCCCATGCTCGGCTTCCGCGGCTGCCGCCTCGGCATCAAGTACCCCGAGATCACCCGCATGCAGGCCCGCGCCGTCCTCGAGGCCGCGGCCGACGCGACCAAGAAGGGCTTCAAGGCCAAGCCCGAGATCATGATCCCGCTGGTGGGCTTCAAGAAGGAGCTCGACCTGCAGGTCGAGATCGTCCACCAGGTCGCCGAGCAGGTGCAGAAGGAGAAGAAGGTGAAGATCGCCTACTCCGTCGGCACCATGATCGAGATCCCGCGCGGCGCGCTGACCGCCGACGAGATCGCCCAGACGGCCGAGTTCTTCAGCTTCGGCACCAACGACCTCACGCAGACCTGCCTCGGCATGTCGCGTGACGACTCCGGCTCCTTCCTCGGCGCCTACACCGAGAACGAGATCGTGAAGAAGAACCCGTTCGCCTCCATCGACCAGACCGGCGTGGGCCAGCTGGTGAAGATCGCGGCCGAGAAGGGCAACGCCACCCGCCCGGGCATCAAGCTCGGCATCTGCGGCGAGCACGGCGGCGACCCGGATTCGGTGAAGTTCTGCCACCGCGTGGGCCTGACCTACGTCAGCTGCTCGCCCTACCGGGTGCCGGTGGCCCGCCTCGCGGCGGCCCAGTCGGCCATCGAGGACAAGCGCAAGGCGGCCCCGACCAAGGCCAAGGCCCCGGCCAAGAAGAAGCGCTGAGGCGCTCCTCGGAGCCCATCGATCGACCGACCAACCGCCCGGAGAAATCCGGGCGGTTTTTTGTTGGCGGATGATGGGCGCGCACCACGGGTGGGTATCGCGCGGACCGCCCGCTTGCCTGCCCATCGGAGGGATCCGGCCCGGGGCTCAAGGCCTGTCGGCGGGAGCGGCCGGGGCCGTGGCCTCCGGGGTCCCGGGGCCGGTCGACGGCACGCCCAGCGGGGGCAAGCCCTGCTTCTCGCGCCAGGTGCGCTCCAGGCGGACCTTGACCACCGAGTGGACCGCGTTGGTCACCACATCCAGGTGGGTGCGGGCCTCGGACCATCGGCCGGCCTTGATCTGCCATCGGGCCAGGTGCAACCGCACCCCCTCCCGCTCCTCGTCCAGCGTGGCCAGACGCATGGCGTTGGTCCAAGCGCCCAGGCCCGACTCGGCGACCGCCAGTTCAGCCGCCTTGCGAGCCACCTCGTTGGTGGCCGGCGCAGGCTTCACCCCATACCAGGTCTGGGCGACATCGGAGGCCAGTTTGAAATCGAGGGGACGCAGCGCGGTGGCCTTGGCATAGAACTCGAAGGCCTTCTTGAAAACCCCCTGCTCATCGACGCCGTAGTACTTCTCGGCATCTCGGCGGAAGAGGTAGGTCACCGTGCCGAGGGAGTGCCAGTATTGGGCCTCGGTGGGCTTCAGTTCGATGGCCTTCTCGAAGTAGGGGAACGCCTTTTCAATGGGGCCCCGATGGGCGTAGTGGCCGGCGAGGTTGTTCCACACGGCCGGATTCGACGGATCCATCGACCGGGCCCTCTCCCACTGGTCGACCATGGCGAACTCGTCGCCGATGTCCCCGAGGAAGCTGCCGTAGGCCACCACCGACCGGGCATGCTTCGGGTTCCTTTCCATGAAGGACAGGTAGCGCTTGCGCACCTCATCGTGACGGCCATCGATCCGCGCCTTGAATTCCGCACCCACCTCGGCGCCGTCGGGCAGGGCGTCCAACCAGCGCTCGACCTGATCACTCACCTGGTCATCGAGCCGGAGGAGGGCCTGGAAATCGGCCTCGACCGGATCGTTGGTCGCCACCACAGGCACGGAGATGCCGGCCCGTTCTTCCAGCGCGGAGTTCAGGACGGCCGTCTTGTTGGTGGCCAGAAGCAGGGTCAAGGCCCCCGCGAGGACGTCGCTCATTGCCGTAGCGTAGCACAACCGCCCGGGCGGCGCACCGACCGGGGCCCATGTAGGTCCGCCTGTAACCTGCCGGCCTCCTCCGGGGTCTGCTCCAACGAACAACCCGCCGGGAACCCCCGGCACCCCAGAGAAAACTTCATGAACCTCCGCAAGATCGCCCTGTTGACCGCCCTGATCGGCCTGAGCCTCGCGCCGCTGTCGGCGCAGGATGCCAAACCTGCCGCCCCGGCCACCCCCTCGGCCGAGAAGGCCGACAAGAAGGGCAAGGGAGCCCGCGAGGAGTGGGACAAGCTCACCGAGGCCGAGAAGACCGAGAAGCTCAAGGAGCGCAAGGCCAAGATGGAGGCGCGCCTCAAGGACCTGAAGGCCAAGAAGGCCTCCGGCACGCTCACCGACAAGGAGACCCAGCAACTCGAGCGCCTCGAAAAACAGGCGGCCCGGGGAGATCGTCCGCCGGGCGAGCGTCCCCCTGGTGGCAAGCGCGCCAAGAAGAGCGAGGCCAAGGACAACTAAGCCCAGGTTCCGCGGGCTTCCGGGATCGCCCCTTAGCGGCATCCGGTCCGCCACCCTGACAACGCCGCCCACCGGGCGGCGTTGTTGCGCCGGCATCACCCGCCCGGGCCGGTGGACTCAGGCGGACGATCTGGGGCAGACGCACCCGAACTCGTCGACCAGTCCGCGACCAGACCGCCACCGGACCGAGACCGGACCTCCGCCAACCTGCGGTGCCTGCCACGACCCATGGCTCACCAGCGGGCGCGGAAGGCGAACCGGGGAGCGCAGTGGATGGGGGCTGGCGCGTAGATGACCGGGGCCGGGGCATACACCGCGGGCAGGGGCCCATAGGTCACGACGTGGGCCGGGGCGTAGACGACCGGCGCCGGCGCATAGACCACGGGTACGGGAGCGTACACCACAGGGGCCGGGGCATACACCACCGCCGGGGGAGGCGGCGGAGGCGGAGCAGGATGGGCAAACACCGGTGCCGCGACGGACACCACGCCGACCGGCGGCGGCGGCGCGCCCCAGGAACCTGCGGACACCCCGACGCCGACGCCTCCTCCCCAGCTTCCGATGCTGACGCCCCAGGAGATGTTCCCGGCGTGGAGGGTGGCGGTGAGGGACGACGTGCCCGCGAAAAGTGCAGCCGCGACGAGGAGGGATTTGTTCATGCGGTGGGAACCGGGGAACCACCCACATCAGCCTCCGACGGCCGAACCAACGCCTTATTCAGCGGCCCCGGCACCCGGGGTCTCCAGACGGTCCAGCAACCTCTGGTGAATGCCCCCGAAGCCGCCGTTGCTGAAGACGCACACCACGTCGCCCGGCCGGGCGGCCCCGGCCACGTGGTCGATGATGGCCTCGACCGTCGGCAGGTAGGCCGCCGGCTTGCCCGTCAGGCGCAAGTCCTGCATGAGCTTCTCCGGGTCGAGGCGCTCGCCCAGGGGCAACTGCTCGAGCCGAGCCACCTCGGCCACCACCACGACGTCGGCACGCTCGAGGGCATCGACCAGTTCGTGCTGGAAGACGTTGCGTCGGGTGGTGTTGGAACGGGGCTCGAAGACCGCCCAGATCCGGCGGCCGGGGAACTTCACGCGGAGGGCGCGCACCGTTTCCCGGATCGCCGTCGGGTGGTGCCCGAAGTCGTCGATCACCACCACGCCGCCCGACTCGCCCAGGACCTCCATGCGGCGCTTCACGCTGAGGAACGAATCGAAGGCGCCCTGGATGACCGTGTCGCGGATGCCGCAGTGGCGGGCCGCGGCCGCGACGGCCAGGGCGTTGCGCACGTTGAGTTCGCCCACCATGGGGATGCGGAACCGGGTGCCACCCAGCTCGAACTCCGAGCCGTCGTCCTTCAGGACGAGGCCGCCGGCCCGCAGCTCATTGCCGGCACCGAGACCGAAGCGCTTGACCGGGCAGTGCCGCACGTCGAGCAACGGCGCAAGGTTTGGCTCGTCGCCATTGGCCAGGAGCAGCCCGTTTCGGGGGACCAGGTGGATGAAGCGCCGGAAGCTGAGCTGGATTTCGGCGAGCGTCGGGAAGATGTCGGCGTGGTCGAACTCCAGGTTGTTCAGAATGGCCACCTCCGGCAGGTAGTGGACGAACTTCGAGCGCTTGTCGAAGAAGGCCGTGTCGTACTCGTCGCCCTCGATCACGAACCACTCCGAGTCGGTGAAGCGCGCCCCCTGGCCGAGGTTGCGGGGAATGCCGCCGATGAGGAACGACGGGTTCAGGCCCGCGCGCTCCAGCACCCAGGCCAGCAGCGAGGCGGTGGTCGTCTTGCCATGCGTGCCGGCGACCACCAGCGAGCGGCGGCCCCGGATGAAGAACTCCTTGAGCAGCTCGGGCAGCGAGCAGTACCGCAGACGGCGCTCCAACACGGCTTCGGCCTCGGGATTGCCCCGGGAGATGGCGTTGCCCACCACCACGAGGTCGGGTCGGTGGGCCAGGTTGGCCTCGGCGTACCCGGCGTTCACCCGGATGCCGCGTTCGGCCAGGAAGGTGGACATCGGCGGGTAGATCACATCCTGGTCGGACCCGCTCACCTGGTATCCCAGCTGGTGCATGGCCGCCGCGGCGCTGGCCATGGCCGTGCCGCCGATGCCGATGAAGTGGACGCTGCGCAGATTCCCGAACACGGGCCAAGCGTAGGGTCGGGGGCGATCAAGCCCAAGTTCCAAACCAGCCCAAACCGGCATCGCGAGGCCCTGAATAATCACTTTGCGGGATGAAGCCCCGGACCCATCCTGACCCCTATGTCCGTGAGCCAAGCGCCGCTCCGCACCTCGGACGGTGTCCCGGGGCGGCCTTTTGTCACAGCCCATCCCGACCTCGACAGCGCGATCACCCGCTCGCAGGGCTACCTGCTGTCCGAACAGCGGCCCGAGGGGTACTGGGTCGGCGAGCTGATGGTGGACGTGACGCTCGTGGCGGACATGGTCGCCTTCTACCACTGGTGGGGCCGGGTCGATGCCGGATGGCAGCGCAAGGCCGTCCGCCACATCTTCGACAAGCAGCTCGCCGACGGTGGCTGGAACATCTACCCCAACGGCCCCGCGGAGGTGAACGCCACGGTGAAGGCCTACCTGGCGCTGAAGCTGGCCGGCATCCCCACCACCGATCCCCGGATGCTCCGCGCCCGCGAGATGGCCCGCTCGCTCGGCGGCGTGCCGCGGATGAACACCTTCTCCAAGCTCTACCTCGCATTGCTCGGCCTGGTGACTTGGAACCACGTGCCGACCATCCCGTGCGAGGTGCTGCTCATCGGCAAGTGGTTCCACGTGAACTTCTGGGAGATGAGCAACTGGTCGCGGGCGATGATCATCCCGCTGGCCATCATCAACCACTTCCGCCCGACGCGCCCGGTGAAGGTGGACCTCGACGAGCTGTACCCGACGGGCAAGTGGGAATTGGACGAGACCTTGCGGCCCCGTTATTTCGACTTCTCGCTGCGGAACGGCTTCCTCTGGCTGGACCGGCTGCACAAGTTCGCCGAGTGGGTCAGCCGCCAGGGACTGCACCCCTTCCGGCGGCGGGCCATCAGGCGGGCCGAGACCTGGATGCTCGAGCGCTTCGAGGGCAGCGACGGCCTGGCGGCGATCTTCCCGGCGATGCTCAACGCCCTCATCGCGCTCATCGCCCTGGGCTACCCCGACGACCACCCGCAAGTCATCCGGGCCCACCACGAGCTCGAGAAGCTCATGCACTTCACGGACGACTCCGTGCGCATCGAGCCCTGCTTCTCCCCGGTCTGGGACAGCGCCATCGTGGCGATCTGCCTGCGCGAGTCCGGCGTGCCGGGCCACCACCCCCGGATGAAGCGGGCGGCCGAGTGGCTGATGGACATGGAGATCCGCTTCCGCGGCGACTGGATCCACAAGAACCCGGCCGACGTGGAGGCCTCCGGCTGGGTGTTCGAATACGCCAACCAGTGGAACCCCGATGTCGACGACACGGCCATGGTCATCCTGGCGCTGCGGCTCATCCCCACCGACGATCCCCGCCGACGCGACGAGTGCCGCACCCGGGCCATCCGCTGGATGATGACCTTCCAGTGCCGCGACGGCGGCTGGGCCGCCTTCGACAAGGACTGCACCAAGTCCATCCTGGAGAAGGTCCCCTTCGCCGACCACAACGCCATGCTCGACCCCGAGTGCGCGGACATCACCGCGCGCATCCTCGAGCTGCTGGGCTACGAGGGCTGGGATCGCGACTGCCCCCAGGTCCAGCGCGCCATCACCTATCTGAAGGGCCAGCAGGAGGCCGACGGCTCGTGGTACGGCCGGTGGGGCGTGAACTACATCTACGGCACCTGGCAGGTGCTCCGGGGCATGAAGGCCATGGGCTGGGACATGGACGAGCCATGGCTCCAGCGCGGCGCGGCCTGGCTGCGCAGCGTCCAGCTGCCCGACGGGGGCTGGGGCGAGCGCTGCAACACCTACGACGACCCCATCTTCAAAGGGGCCGGCCCGGCCACCGCCTCGCAGACCGCCTGGGCGGTGATGGGCCTCTGCGCGATGGGCGACGCATCGGATCCGGCCCTGGCCCGGGGTGTCGAGTGGCTCATCCGCAACCAGAACACCGACGGCTCCTGGACCGAGGAAGAGATCACCGGCACGGGCTTCCCGTGCGTCTTCTACCTCAAGTACGACATGTACCGGAACGCCTGGCCGCTGCTGGCCCTGGCGACCCACCGCAAGCTCTGCCGGGGTGAGGTTCCCGGCCGGGCCACCTGAAGATCCGGCCTTGGCCTTCCGGAGCCGGTCGCTTGACGCTCCGGCCGCCAAGGCCAATTCTGATACCCAAAACGCCGAATTTCCCCAAGCAATCCCGCGCACGATGAGCACCCCGCACACCCTGTTCAACACCCTCCAGTCCTTCGATCTGGGCCATGGCCGCACCGGCCGCTTCTACAGCCTCCCGGCCCTGGAGAAGGCCGGCGTGGGCCCGATCTCGCGCCTCCCGGTCTCCATCCGCCTCGTGCTCGAGAGCGTGTTGCGCAACTGCGACGGCCTCAAGGTGCAGGAGGCCAACGTCCGCGAGCTGGCCAACTGGAAGGCCAACGAATCCCGCACGGCCGAGATCCCCTTCGTGGTGGCGCGCATCGTCCTGCAGGACTTCACCGGCGTGCCCCTGCTGGTGGACCTCGCCGCGATGCGCTCGGCCGTGGCCAAGCTCAGCAAGAACCCCAAGATCATCGAGCCCCTGGTGCCGGTGGACCTCGTGGTCGACCACTCGGTGCAGGTCGATTTCGCCGGCTCCGGCGACTCGCTCCAGAAGAACCTCGACCTCGAGTTCACCCGGAACCGCGAGCGCTACCAGTTCCTCAAGTGGGGCATGCAGGCCTTCGACACCTTCAAGGTGGTGCCCCCGGGCATCGGCATCGTGCACCAGGTCAACCTGGAGTACCTGGCCAAGGGCGTGCTGAACGCCGGTGACGTCTACTACCCCGACACACTGGTCGGCACCGACTCGCACACCACCATGATCAACGGCCTGGGCATCGTGGGCTGGGGCGTCGGCGGAATCGAGGCCGAGGCGGGCATGCTGGGCCAGCCGGTGTACTTCCTGACCCCCGACGTGGTGGGTGTGCACCTGACCGGTGCGATCCGCGAGGGCGTCACCGCCACCGACGTGGCCTTGACCGTGACCCAGATGCTGCGCAAGGCCAAGGTGGTCGGCAAATTCGTGGAGTTTTTCGGCCCCGGCGCCGCCGCGCTGCCGCTGGTGGACCGCGCCACCATCGCCAACATGGCCCCGGAATACGGCGCCACGATGGGCTTCTTCCCGGTTGACGAGGAATGCGCCAACTACTTGCGCGCCACCGGCCGCACCGAGGAGCAGGTCGCCCTCTACAGGAACTACTACCAGGCCCAGGGCCTCTGGGGCATCCCGCAGAAGGGCCAGATCGACTACTCCCAGGTCGTCGAGCTCGACCTCTCCACCGTGGTTCCCAGCGTGGCCGGACCGAAGCGCCCGCAGGACCTCATCGAGCTGCAGCACCTCAAGTCGAGCTTCACGGGCTCGTTCAGCAAGCCGGTGACCGAGAACGGCTTCGGCAAGAAGGCCGAGGACTTCGCGGCCGTCAGCGCCGAGGTCGGTGGCTCGAAGATCGGCCATGGCTCGGTGCTCATCGCCGCCATCACCAGCTGCACCAACACCTCCAACCCCACGGTCATGCTGGCTGCGGGCCTGCTGGCCAAGAAGGCCATCGAGAAGGGCCTGAAGCTCAACCCGTCGGTGAAGTCGTCGCTGGCCCCGGGCAGCCGGGTGGTCACCGACTACCTGAACAAGACCGGGCTGCAGACCTACCTCGACCAACTGGGCTTCCAGACCGTCGGCTACGGCTGCACGACCTGCATCGGCAACTCCGGCCCGCTCGACGCCAAGATCGAGGAGGCCGTGGTGAAGAACGACCTGGTGGCCGCCTCCGTCCTGTCGGGCAACCGCAACTTCGAGGCCCGCGTCCACCAGAACATCAAGGCCAACTTCCTGATGTCGCCGCCGCTGGTGGTGGCCTTCGCGCTGGCCGGCCGGGTCGACAAGGACCTGACCAGCGAGCCCATCGGCCAGGGCACGAACGGTCCGGTGTACCTGAAGGACATCTGGCCCAGCCTCGCCGAGGTGCGCGACACCCTGCAGGCGGCCCTCAAGCCCGAGGTCTTCCGCGCGCTCTACACCGACTTCGCGGCCCAGAACCCGAAGTGGAACGAGATCTCCTCCAGCGTGGGCAACGTGTACGAGTGGGACCGCAACTCCACCTACATCCAGGAGCCCCCGTTCTTCACGCAGTTCGGCATGCAGGCCGGCACCATCGCCGAGATCCGTGGCGCGCGTGCGCTGGGCATCTTCGGGGATTCGGTGACCACCGACCACATCTCCCCGGCCGGCGCCATCAAGAAGAGCTCCCCGGCGGGCCGGTTCCTGGTCGACCACGGCGTCGAGTTCGCCGACTTCAACAGCTACGGCAGCCGCCGCGGCAACGACCGCATCATGACCCGCGGTACCTTCGCCAATGTCCGCATCAAGAACCTGATGCTCGGAAGCGAGGAGGGCGGCAACACCTTCGGCCCCGACGGTCAGAAGACCTCGATCTACGACGCGGCCGTGGCCTACCAGGCCAGCGGTACCCCGCTCATCGTCATCGCCGGCCAGGAATACGGCACCGGTTCCAGCCGCGACTGGGCCGCCAAGGGCACCAACCTGCTCGGCGTGAAGGTGGTCGTGGCCCAGAGCTTCGAGCGCATCCACCGCTCCAACCTGGTCGGCATGGGCGTGCTGCCGCTGCAGTTCAAGGACGGCGCCAGCGCCCGGAGCCTGAAGCTGGACGGCACCGAGACCTTCGACGTCATCGGCCTCAGCCCCGCCGTGAAGCCGCAGCAGGACCTCACCCTCCGCATCACCCGCAAGGGCGGCGCGGTGGAGAACGTCGTGGTCGCCTGCCGGATCGATACCCCGATCGAGATCGAGTACTACCAGCACGGGGGCATCCTGCCCTACGTCCTGCGCCAGCTCGTGGCCAAGGCCTGAGGCCCGGCCGGACGGCGGCCAGCAACCCCCGCGGCACCCGTCGAAAGACCCGGAGCCCGCGGGGTTTTTCGTGCCGCTCGACCGGGGGCGTGGGCGCCATGAGACCGGCCTTCCGCGGCGCCCGACGCCACCCTTGTCGGTCCTGGGCGCCTCGGCCATGGTCCGGCCATGCGTTTCATCGGCGGCGTGATCGAGAAGCTCCAGCGTCACCCCAAGCGGATCGTCTTCCCGGAGGGCACCGAGCCGAGGGTCATCCAGGCGGCCCGCCAGTTCTTCTCCCTGCGCCTCGGGGCCCCGATCCTCCTGGGCGACCGGCTGGCCATCAAGGAGGCGGCCGCCGCGCTGAACGTGTCGCTCGAGGGCATCCGGCTGATCAACCCGGCCGAGAGCCCCGACCTCGACAGCTTCGTGCGACGCTTCCTGCTGCTGCGCCGGGGCAAGGGCATCGAGGAGCAGGAGGCCCGCGAGGCCATGATCAAGCCGAACTACTTCGGCGCGATGATGGTGGCCATGAAGCAGGCCGACGGACTGGTCTCGGGCGCCAAGGAGATCTCCGGCGGCGTGCTGCGGCCGCTCTTCCAGATCATCAAGGTGGCCCCGAAGACCACCACGGCCTCGTCGTGCATGGTCATGGAGGTCGAGGACACCCGCTTCGGCGACCGGGGCGTGCTGTTCATGGGCGACTGCGGCGTCATCCCGGACCCCACCGTCGACCAGCTCGCCGACATCGCCATCTCGACGGCCCGCCTGGCCCGTCAGATTTCCGGCGTTCGGCCGCGCGTGGCCCTCTTGAGCTACTCCACCAAGGGCAGCGCCACCCAGCCCAGCCTCATGAAGGTCCAGGCCGCCACCGGGCTGGCCCAGCAGAAGGCCCACGACCTGGGCTTCGAGGCCGACTTCGACGGCGAGCTGCAGGTCGACGCCGCCCTCATCCCGGAAATCGCCGTGCGCAAGCTCCCCGACAGCAAGGTGGCCGGGAAGGCCAACGTGCTCATCTTCCCCGATCTCAACTCGGGCAACATCGCCAGCAAGCTCATCCAGCACGTGGCCCGGGCCAACGCCTATGGCCAGATCCTGCTGGGCCTAGACCGCCCGGCCGCCGACCTGTCGCGCGGCAGCAGCTCGCACGACATCCTCGGCGTGGCCGCAATCGTGGGCCTGCAGAGCATCGACTACCAGCAGCTCTACCCCGGCGCCGGCGAGACGCTGCCCGGCGACCTCTGAAGCGGCCGGCAGCCCCACCCCACCCGAGCCCTCCCCGCCATGCTCCAGAACCAGCTCACCCCCCGGGTCTTCATCGCGGCCACCCGCCAGAACGACGGCAAGACCACCACCTCGCTCGGCCTCCTGGCGGCGCTGCAGCGGCGCTATGGCCGGGTGGGCTACATCAAGCCCGTGGGCCAGCGCTTCGTGGAGATCGACGAGCAGAAGATCGACGAGGACGCCGTCATCATGGACCGGGTCTTCCGGCTGAACTGCCCGCTGGTGGACATGTCGCCCATCGCCGTCGAGCCCGACTTCACCCGCAAGTACCTGCAGTCGGCCAACCTCGAGGCCCTGGTCAAGCGCATCCACAAGGCCTTCGACCGCGTGGCCTGGGAGAAGGACTTCGTGCTCTGCGAGGGCACGGGCCACGCCGGGGTCGGCAGCGTCTTCGACCTGTCCAACGCCAACGTCGCCAAGCTGCTCAACGCCAAGGTGGTCATCGTGACCCGCGGCGGCATCGGCCAACCCATCGACGAAACCGTCATGAACCACGCCCTCTTCAAGCAGGAGGGCGTCCAGGTCATCGGGGTGATCATCAACAAGGTGCTGCCCGAGAAGCTCGACTACATCACCGAGTTCGCGCAGCGCGGACTCAAGCGCAAGGGCCTCGAACTCCTCGGCGTCGTGCCGTATCAACCGATCCTCTCCCGGCCCACCGTCGGCGCCATCGCCGATGAACTCGAGGCCGAGATCCTTGTCGGCAGGCGCCCGCTCACCCAGGTCGTCGAGCGCATGGTCGTCGGGGCGATGGGCGCGGAGCGGGCCCGTGACCAGCTGCGGCCCGGCGTGGTGATGATCGTACCCGCCGACCGGGAGGACCTCCTCGAGACGGCCGCCGCGACGATGAAGGCCTCCAAGGCGCCCATCGCCGGGCTCATCCTGTCCGACGACATCAAGCCGTCGCCGTCGATGCTCAAGTCGCTGCGCGAACTGCCCTGCCCGGTGATCATCACCGGCAAGGACAGCTACCGCGCCGCCTCCATCGTCCACGACCTCATCGTCAAGACCCGGCCCGACGACAGCCAAAAGATCCAGCTCATCCAGGAGATCATCTCCAAGAACGTGAACCTGAACCGGATCCTCAACGCGCTGTGAGGCGGCCCGGGGCGCGTGGCCCGGCTCAGTACCGGTAACCGATCGACACCTGTCCGTACACGGCACCGTCGCCGTTGAACTGCAGGCGCACATCGTCGAGCACGAACCGGCGGTCGATCATCCAGCCGGCCTCGATGGAGGCCTGGAAGCCCTTCGAGCCGCCCCACCGGGCACCGGCCCCGGTACGGATCTCGCGGTAGGTGATCTGCTGGTCGTCCATCGCGGGAAGACCGCGGCGCGTGCCGAAGGCCGGGTTCAGGTGGAAGGCGCCACCAGCCATCTCGGCTCCCACGTGCAGCAGCCAGTCGGCCGTGGGACGGTATTGGATCTGCGGGCGCGGCAGCAGCAATGACAGCGTCCAGTCTTCGGCGAAGCGCCAGCGGACCCCGGGGCCACCCACCACGGGGATGTCGCGACGGAAGTCGACGCTGGCCGAGACGAACACCTGGAGGTCGGGGTTCACCGTGTAGCCCACCCCGCCGACGAAGGGCGCGTTGAAGGCATCGCCGCTGATCTCCTCGAAGTCGGAGTAGATGCCCGGGGACGCCTCGCCGAAGGCCTGCCAGCCCTCGCGGAAACGCCACGAGACCGTCAGCGGCAGGGCCGCCGACTGCAGGTTGGCCGGCAGCGGATTGCCCGCCTCGCGTCCGAAGTCCCAGCGCGTGTAGGCCACGCCGACGCCCCACTGGAACTCGGCCCCCGGGTGGAAGAGCCCCCGGTACTCGACGCGGGTGCGGGTGGCTTCAAGCTCCCCCAGCTCCCGGGTCCCGAGGCGGATGTCGGCCCCGGCCGAATGGCCCGTGGTGAATTCCAGGTTGCCGGAGTACGCCGGGGCCACGAATCGATCCTGCGCGCACAAGGCGCCCATCCAGGCGAGGGAGGCCAAGGCCCCCAGAAGTGTCTTCATCAGGGGCGAGATCCTCCACGCATCCGCGCCCGACGCAACCCGGGACGTGCGGTGGCTTCGACCCACCGGCTCAGCCCATGGGCCAGCGGAGCACGCGCACCGGGGTGCCTGCCGGCCAGTGGGTGGCCGGCGGGACATCCACCAGCCCGTTGGCCGCGGCGAGGGGCCCGAGGATGTGCGAGGCCTGCACCCCTGCCGACCGGACCTCCCCCGAGTCGTCCTGGATCACCCGTAGGAAATGGCGTCGGTCGCCGGGATTCGACAGCGGGCCGGAGAGCACGCCCGGAACCGAGGGACAGCCGCACCGGACATCCCCCTGCAACCGGCGCAGGGCCGGCAGGGCGACCAGCACGGCCGTCACCAGGGCGGAGACCGGGTTTCCGGGCAGACCGATCAGCCGCGCCTCTCCCAACGATCCGAAGAAGAGCGGCTTGCCCGGCTTCAGGGCCACGCGGAAGAACCCGAGCCGGCCCCCGAGCCGCTCCCAGGCCGGGCGGAGCAGGTCGCGGTCGCCCACCGAGGCGCCCCCGGCCGTCACGAGGAGATCGGCCTCGGCCGCCGCCGACCCGAGGCCGGCGACCGTGTCCTCCATCCGGTCCGGAAGCCGGGCAAGGCGCACCACCTCCGCGCCGGCCGCCCGGAACAGCGAGCCGAGCAGCACCGAGTTGCTGTCGTGGATTTGCCCCGGGCCCAAGGGGCTGCCGGGCGGGCACACTTCGTCCCCCGACACCAGCACCGCCACCCGCACCGGACGATGCACGGTCAGCACCGCGTGCCCGGCGGCCGCGGCCAAGGCCAACTGCGGCGGTCCCAAGCGCTGGCCCGCCGACAGCACCCGGGTTCCCGCCCGGAAATCCTCGCCCCGGAACCGGACATTCTCCCAGGGCTGGGCCCCTTCCAGGAACCGGATCCGCCCATCGGGTTCCCGCTCCGTGTCCTCCTGCATCACCACCGCGTCGGCCCCGGCCGGCATCGGCGCCCCCGTCAGGATGCGGGCACACCCGCCGGCCTCCAGGGGGCGGTCGGCAACCTCGCCGGCGGCGATGTCCATGCGGCATGGCAGCGCGACGGGCCCGTTTGGACCGCCCACCCCCGCGAAGTCCAAGGACCGGACGGCGTACCCATCCATGGAGGCCGTGTCGAAGCCCGGCAAGTCCACCCAGGAGGCCACATCCTCGGCCAGACAGGTGTTCAGGCAATCCGTTAACGACATCGAAACCGCAGGAAGCGGGGTCAATGCGCCGATCACCTGCTCCAAGGCCTCTTCGTAGGAAATCATCACCTGGTGGGGCCCGCCCGCTGGCGAAAGGATCCCTCGGCCAGACTTCCCGCTGGAAGGCGATCCGGCAAGCCTTGGGACCGCTCCCCGGACGGCGGGCGGGCGCGGCCCGGGAAGCTCTCCCCGAAACCCCGGGGGAGGGCCCCGGGCGACCGGTCGGGCGGCCCACCCCCTCTCCGGCCGGCCCAAATCGGCCATTCGGCAGACCAAACTCGAGACTTGCCCCGCGACCGATGGCCCCCTAAGCTGCGGGTTCACGATAAACGGAAACGCTTACCGGGAGGTACAAGGCTTCCCGACACCGAATCATGTCCGACAAGAACCAAACCATCGCCGAACACCGAATCCACGCCAAAGACACCGGCTCCGCCGATGTCCAGATTGCCCTTCTGACCCAAAAGATCAACTCCCTAACGGAGCATCTCCAGAAGAACAAGAAGGACCACAGCAGCCGCCGCGGCATGCTCCTCATGGTGGGCAAGCGTCGCAGCCTGCTCGACTATCTGAACCGCACCGATTCGGCCCGTTATCAGGCGCTCACCAAGAAGCTGAAGCTCCGTAAATAAGTTTTCGCGAGGCCGGGCCGAGCGCCCGGTCATCGCTCCAGGAGTCCCCGGACCCCGAATCGATCGGGCCCCCAGGGAAGTCCGCCGCAGGCAGGTCGCCCATCCGACGCGCGCGCCCAGCCGGCATCCCAACCCCAAAGACGCGTCGAAGAAGTCAGAAATGAAACGCCCGGTCCGCCCGGGAAATTTCACTCGGACCCCCTCCCATCGCAGCGCCCCCGGAGCCGGGGTCTGCCCGGGGTCCGAGTGAAGTTCCTCAGGGCGGTCGGGCACCTGCCAGCATGTCCCATACTGTTCAAATCCCCGTCGGTGGTCAGCACATCACCATCGAAACCGGCCGCTTCGCCAAGCAGGCCGATGGCGCCGTCACCGTCCAGCTCGGCGAAACCATCATCCTCACGGCCGCCGTCGCGGCCTCCAAGGCCAAGCCCGGCCAGGATTTCTTCCCCCTCACCGTCGACTACCGCGAGAAGGCGGCCGCCGCCGGCCGTTTCCCCGGGGGCTACTTCAAGCGCGAAGGCCGGCCCTCCGAGAAAGAGATCCTCACCTGCCGCCTCACCGACCGCCCCATCCGTCCGCTCTTCCCGAAGGGCTGGTACAATGAAGTGCAGGTCCAGTCGCTGCTCCTCTCGGCCGACGGCCAGAACGACGCCGACATCCTCTCCATCCTCGGCGCCTCGGCCGCGTTGACCGTCTCCGACATCCCCTGGGCCGGCCCCCTCGGCGCCGTCCGCGTGGCCCGCGTCGGTGGCGAATTCGTGGTGAACCCCACCCACGAGCAGCAGGCCCAGTCCGACCTCGACCTGATCTACGTCGGCAACAAGACCGACGTCGTCATGTACGAGGGTGCCGCCAACGAGATTTCCGAGGCCGACTTCATCGCCGCCCTCAAGTTCGCCCAGGCCGCCTGCCAGCCGCTGATCGCCGCCCAGGAAGAACTGGCCGCCAAGGCCGGCAAGGCCAAGCGCGCCATCACCGTCAACATCGTGCCGGAAGAGATCCTCAACGCCGCCAAGGCCTTGGCCGGCGACCGGATCATCCCCGCCCTGCTCACCCCGCAGAAGCTGGCCCGCGAAGCTGCCGTCAACGCCATCTTCGCCGACGTCGGCCAGAAACTTGTCGCCCAGTTCGGCGCCGAGAAGGTCACCGAGTTCGTCATCAAGGACGCCCAGTACTACATCCAGAAGGAAGCGGTCCGCAGCCTCGTGCTCGACCACTCCAAGCGCCTGGACGGCCGCGATTTCGACGCCATCCGCGCCCTGTCGAGCGAGGTGGGCTTCCTGCCCCGCGCCCACGGATCGGCCGTCTTCGCCCGCGGCGAGACCCAGGCCGTCTGTCTGGCCACCCTCGGCACCAGCGACGACATCCAGGAGTTCGACTCCTACACCGGCGGCGAGACCAAGAAGCAGTTCCTGCTGCACTACAACTTCCCGAACTTCTCCGTCGGTGAGACGGGCCGCATCACCGGCCCCGGCCGCCGCGAGATCGGCCACGGAGCCCTCGCCGAGCGCAGCGTGCGCCCGGTGATCCCCCTCAACGAGTACCCCTACGCCGTCCGCATCACCGCGGAGATCATGGAATCCAACGGTTCCACCTCCATGGCGTCGGTCTGCGGCGCGACCCTGGCCCTCATGGATGCCGGCGTGCCCATCACCCGCCCGGTGGCCGGCATCTCCATCGGCATCTGCACCGAGTACGGCGCCGACCACCAGATCTCCCGCTACAAGCTGCTCACCGACATCATCGGCTGGGAAGACGCGTTCTGCGACATGGACTGCAAGATCGCGGGCACCGACAAGGGCATCACGGGCTTCCAGCTCGACCTCAAGCTCAAGGGCCTGCCGATGCCCATCATGGAGCAGACCATCGAGAAGGCCCGCGTGGCCCGCGGCCAGATCCTGGCCCACATGCTCACCACGCTGCCGGCCCCGCGCTCCGACATCTCCAAGTACGCCCCGCGCATCGTCACCCTGAAGATCAACCCCGAGAAGATCGGCGCGCTGATCGGACCGGGCGGCAAGAACATCAAGCGCCTGGTCGAGGAGTCCGGCTGCGAGATCAACATCGAGGACGACGGAACCGTGAAGGTGTTCTCGGTGTCGCCCGAGGGCATGGAGATCGCCCGCCGCGAGATTGAGGCGCTGAGCGCCGAGATCGAGATCGGCAAGGTCTACAAGGGCCGTGTCGTGACCATCAAGGAATTCGGCGCCTTCGTCGAAGTGTTCCCCGGCCAGGACGGCCTGGTGCACGTCAGCGAGCTCTCCAACAAGCGCGTCGCCCGTGTGGAAGACGTGCTCAAGATGGGCGACGACATCTGGGTCAAGTGCATCGGTGTCGACGAGAAGGGCCGTGTGAAGCTCAGCCGCAAGGCCGCCATGGAAGAGCGCGGAGAGATCCCGCCCTCCACCGGTGGCCCGGAAGAGGGAGCCCCGGCCGCCGGCGAAGGCGAGGCCCGTCCGGAGCGCGCCGAGCGCGGTGGCGATCGGGGCGACCGTGGCGGAGATCGCGGTGGCGACCGTGGCGGTCGCGGAGATCGCGGTGGCCGTGGTGAGCGCGGTGGCGATCGCGGAGACCGTGGCGGTCGCGGAGATCGCGGCGGCCGTCGCAGCGAAGCCCCCGCCGGTGGCGAGGGCGAAGCCTCGGGCGAACCCCTGGAAGTCGGCAAGGTCTACCGCGCCAAGGTCGTGACCATCAAGGACTTCGGTGCGTTCGTGGAGTTCCTCCCCGGCCGCGAGGGTCTGGTGCATGTCAGCGAGCTGGCCAACTTCCGCGTCAAGCAGGTCGAAGACATCGTCCAGCTCGGCGACGAGATCTGGGTGAAGCTCCTCGGCCAGGACGAGAAGGGCCGCGTGCGCCTCAGCCGCAAGGCGGCCATGGAAGAGCGCGAAAAGGCCGCCTCGAGTGGTGATGCCCCGGCCGGTGAGGCCTCCGAATCCGGCAGCGGCGACGCCCCGGCCCAAGACTGAGCCAGACTGAGCCGGACTGAGCCAAGGCTGCCAGTCCCCCACCAGTCCCCGACCAGTCCCTGACCGGGCCTGACCGACCGGGACCAAAACCCAAGATTCAAGGGCGCCCGTGGCAACACTGGGCGCCCTGTTTGTTTCGGGACCAGGGTGCACAGGCTCGCCCGCAACGGCGGCGGCCCTTGGCCAGGGACGTCTGCCGCCCGGAGCCCCAAGCCCCGAGGTCAGCCGGGCAACCCCACGATGCCCGAACCGATCCCGCTCCGGGACGGCCTCGGGCCACCCCGCACAACCGCTTCAGCGCGGCGGGCCGACTTCGAAGCCCCCCAAGGCCACCGCCAGCAACCGCCGCCCGGAGACCCGCAGCCCCAGCCAATCGCGCCAGAACACCCGACGCCGCCGGGCGGGATCATGCAGGTCGGCAATGGCCAGCTTCACTTGGTCGGGCCGCAGGGCGTTGAGGGCATCCTCCACCACGCTGACATCCTGGGCGAAGGCCGCCGGCTGCAACCAACAGGCCAGCCGGTAGAGCGGCCGTTTCGTCGGGGGCACGCACTCGAAAAGGGCCCATCGCCCGACGGCCGACGGATCGCAGGCCAATTGCCTGGCCAGACGATGGCGCAGGGTCATGGAAGGTGCCTCGCTCATGACACAACTCTGGGGATGGCCGAAGGGAGCCCGGAAGCAGCGGCCCGGTCAACCTGTTTCTCGGATCCCGGCTCCCGGGCGCTCGATCCCCCCGGAGCCGGATCGGGCACTGGATCCGATGAGCTCGATTCATGGTCCCGGAGGACGCTCCGGGGCCGTGACGGCGCCCTGCGGGGGAGGCCCGCGGAGACCTTGGGGTCAGAGGTACGGCGCGGTCGACTCCGGGCCCGAGAGCTTGAGCGGCGCGCCCGGGAAGATCTTTTTCACCCCTTCGACCACCACCTTCTCGCCCGGTTCCACCCCGCTGATGACCTCGGCCTTGCCGGCCAGGCGCAGGCCCAGCTTCACGGGCCGCATCACCGCCTGACCCTGGGCACCCACGACGAAGACCAGGTTGGTGTCGCCGCTGGCGATCACCGACGGCTCGGGAATGACCAGCGCCGACTCGCGCAGGCGCACCGACAGGTCGAGCTGCGCCAGCATCCCGCCCCGGAGTCGCGCCCCCGGATTGGCCACCCGCGCCTTGAGCAACGCCGTGCGCGTGCCCGGGTCGAGCTGGGGCGAGATGAAGTACACCTCGCCCGAGAAGCGCTCCTGCGGGTAGGCATCGACGCGGAACTCCACCTTCTGGCCCGTGGCCACCTGCCCCAGGAAGCGCTCGGGCAGGCTCAGTTCGACCTTCACCACCGACAGGTCCACCAGGGTCGTCAGCAGGCTGTTGCGCGAGATGACCTGACCCGGGCTGATCTGGCGGGCCCCGGTGGTGCCCGCGAACGGGGCCATGATGCGCGCATCCTTCAGGAGGCGGCGCCGAAGCTCCACCGCGCTCTGGTTCACCCGGAACGTCGCGGCGGCCTGATCGAACTCCTGCTGCGCGATGAGCTTGTCGCGGAACATCTGCTGGGCGCGCTCGTGGTTGGCCCGGCTCAGTTCCAGCGATGCCTCGCTCTCCTGCAGGGACGCCTGGAACTTCGTCTCGTCGAGCGCCACCAGCAGGGCGCCGGCCTCGACCGACTGCCCCTCGGAGAAGGCGATGGTCTGCACCACCCCATCGGCCTCGGACTTGATCTCCACCGACTCGTTGGGCATCACCGTGCCGACCAGCGACACCACCTCGGCCACGGGCTGCCGGCGCGCCTCCACCGCCACCACCTGGAAGGCCATCCCCCCACCCCCACCGCCCTGGGCGGCGGCCCCGCCCGGGGCTTGGGCCGGCTTGCAACCGCCCGCGACGGCACCGGCCAGAAAGGCGAGAGCCACGCCCGGGACGAAGGGTTGGAGGAGACGCTTCATGAAGGTTTGGCTAGGCTGCCCGGGCCGGGGAACCCCGCGCCAGAGCAAAGTCTCCCCCCGGCGCCGGAGTCCCCCCCCGGCGGATCGTGGACGGCTTTCCGAGCCGTCCACACCCCAGCCGGCCCTTGCCTTCCCGAAATCCGCCCTCGACCGGTCCGCGCGCCTCCGAGCCGTCCAGCGTGCCGGTCAAAGCCTTTGACGCATGGGATGGGCTTACTTAGCTTGCCCGTCCTTCAATCGAAGGCATCCATGATCGGTCTGATTTTCCGCAAGATATTCGGGACCCGCAACGACCGCGAGGTCCGGCGTCTCCGCCCGCTCGTGGCCCGGATCAACCAGATCGAGCAGGAGCTGCAGTCGCAGCCGGAGTCGGTGCTCCGCGAGAAGACCGCCGCCTGGAAGGCCAAGCTGACGGCCATCCAGGACACCGACGAGCTCAAGCGCGAACTCGAGGCCATCATGCCCGAGGCCTTCGCGGTGGTGAAGAACGCCTGCCGGCGCCTTTGCGGCACCGATGTCGAGGTCCGCGGCCACCCGATCCGCTGGGAGATGGTGCCCTTCGACGTGCAGCTCATCGGCGGCATGGGCCTGCACCTCGGCCGCATCGCCGAAATGGCCACCGGCGAAGGCAAGACCCTGGTCGGCACCCTGCCCGTGTACCTCAACGCCCTGTCCGGGCGCGGCGTGCACGTGGTCACGGTCAACGACTACCTGGCCTCCCGCGACTCCGAGTGGATGGGCCACGTCTACCAGTTCCTCGGGCTCACCGTCGGTTGCATCCTGCACGACCAGCCCCCGTCGGTGCGCCGTGAGATGTACCACTGCGACATCACCTACGGCACCAACGCCGAGTTCGGCTTCGACTACCTGCGCGACAACGGCATGGCCACCCGCAAGGAGGAGCAGGTCCAGCGCGGGCACTACTTCGCCATCGTCGACGAGGTGGACTCCATCCTCATCGACGAGGCCCGCACCCCGCTCATCATCTCGGGCCCGGCGGTGGTCTCGATGGACCAGAAGTTCGTGGAGTTCAAGCCAGCCATCCAGCGCCTGGTGCACGCCCAGCAGGAGCTGTGCAACCGCTTCCTGCGCGAGGCCGAGCCCCTGATCGCCCAGCTCCGGCCCGAGGGCCAGGCCGCCGGGACGCCCCCGCCCAAGAACGCCGCCGAGCTCGAGCAGCAAATCGGCATGCTGCTCTACCGCGTCAAGCTGGGGCAGCCGCGCTCCGATGGCCTGCGCCGCCTCTTCGAGGAGCCGCGCAACCAGCAGCTCGTGCAGCGCTACGAGGCCCTGCTGCTCACCGACCAGTCCAAGAAGGAACTCTACGCCCAGAAGGAGGAGCTCTTCTTCGCCATCGAGGAGAAGTCCCATGAGGCCGACCTCACCGAGAAGGGGCGTGCCCACCTCAGCCCGGACGACCCCGACGCCTTCGTCCTGCCCGACCTGCCGACCCTGTACCACCAGATCGACACCAGCCCCGAGCTCGACGCCAAGTCGCGCATGGAGGCCAAGGGATCGCTGCAGGCGCAGTTCGAGGAGAAGGCCGGCGTCATCCACGCCCTGAGCCAGCTGCTCAAGGCCTACTGCCTCTACGAGCGCGACGTGCAGTACGTGGTGCAGGACAACAAGGTCATCATCGTCGACGAGCACACCGGCCGCCTCATGACCGGCCGTCGCTGGAGCGAGGGTCTGCACCAGGCCGTCGAGGCCAAGGAGAACGTGCAGATCGAGCGCGAGACCCAGACGCTGGCCACGATCACCATCCAGAACTACTTCCGCCTCTACACCAAGCTGGCCGGCATGACCGGCACGGCCGAGACCGAAGCCCAGGAGTTCTTCGACATCTACAAGCTGGGCGTGCTGACCATCCCCACGCACCGGCCCAACATCCGCAAGGACGCCAACGACACCGTCTACAAGACGCGCCGCGAGAAGTTCAACGCCGTGTTGCAGGAGGTGCGGCAGCTGCACACCCAGGGCCGGCCCATCCTCGTGGGCACCATCTCGGTGGAGGCCAGCGAGATGCTCAGCCGCCTGCTCAAGAAGGAGGGCATCGTCCACTCGGTGCTCAACGCCAAGTACCACGAGCAGGAGGCCGAGATCGTGGCCCGCGCCGGCCAGAAGGGCGCGGTGACCATCGCGACCAACATGGCCGGCCGCGGCACCGACATCAAACTGGGGCCCGGCATCGCCGAACTGGGCGGCCTGCACGTGCTGGCCACCGAGCGCCACGAGTCGCGCCGCATCGACCGCCAGTTGCGCGGCCGCTGCTCGCGCCAGGGCGACCCCGGCTCGTCGCACTTCTTCATCTCGCTGGAGGACGACCTCATGCGCCTCTTCGGTTCCGAGCGCATCACCAAGGTCATGGAGCGCATGGGCCTCGAAGAAGGCCAGGAGCTGGAGCACCCGCTGCTCAACCGGTCCATCCAGACCGCCCAGAAGCGCGTCGAGGGCCACTACTTCCAACAGCGCAAGCGCACTCTCGAGTACGACGACGTGATGAACAAGCAGCGCGAGGTCGTGTACGGCTTCCGCAACGACATCATCCATGCCGACGACGTCCGCGACCGCCTCATGGACATCATGGAGGAGGTGGTGCTGCAGAAGGTCCAGCAGTTCACCCATGCCGAGTCCGAGCCGGGCGAATGGGACATCCGTGGCCTGTCCGACTGGGTGAACATGAACTTCCCCCTGGGCATGCCCGAGGAGGAGATCGTGAAGGCCGGCCGCGCCGGCAGGGCGGCCCCGGTGGCGGGCTCGATGTTCGAAGGCCTGAGCGAGGCGCAGTTCTCGCTGCTCAACTTCCTCTCCCAGTCCATCCGCGAAGCCTACGAGCTGAAGGTGAGCTTCGAGCGCGCCGACGCCCTGGCCAACATCGAGCGCTACACCATCCTCGATGCCATCGACCGCCTGTGGCAGGAGCACCTCTACGGGATGGATTCGTTGCGCAACTCCATCGGCCTGCGCGCCTATGGCCAGCGCGACCCGCTCATCGAGTACAAGGCCGAGGCCTTCAAGCTCTTCGACGCCCTGATGGTCAACATCAAGTCGGAGATCTGCCACAACATCTTCCGCAGCGCCTCGAGCCTCATGGCCTTTGAGCAGTTCCTGCACAACCTGCCGCAGACCACCGTCCACGAGACGGCCGCCCCGTTCCAGGACCCGGCCTCCGCCGGTGGCCCCCCGGCCGGCGACTCCGGCAACCTGGTCAGCGAGGCCAACGAGGCGCTCTCCAAGGCCCAGCCCGCCCGGGCCGTCCCCCGCGTTGGCCGCAACGACCCCTGCCCCTGCGGCAGCGGCAAGAAGTACAAGAAGTGCTGCGGCCAGTGAGGTGGGGGGTGAGGCGTCTCGAGCCGGATGGCCACGCCGTGGAACGGGGGTAGGGAACGCGTTCCCCAACCGAGGTTCCGTCTTTTACGGTCGCATGGCCATTCGAATGGCCATGGTGACTGGGGCACCTCTGCGACATGGTTGTCCGCGCGGGATCGGTGACCGACCTCCCTGCGCCAAAGTCAGGCTTCCCCGTTGCCCGAGGGTGGCCACCTTGACTCGCTGCCCGGTTCCCACAGACTGATGGCAGGCATCTCACCGCCGTCTGGATTCCAGCCGCGGAGGGTGGCTTCGTCGCCTACAATCCCGAAACAGGAACCACGACTCAGGGTGAGTCCGTGACCGAGGCCATCAGCAATCTCCGTGAGGCCAAGGAACTGTATCTGGAAAAGTTCCCCCTCGAGCAGATCGGCCAAGCGGTCACCGGTCACTTCAAAAGGGACCACCCAGGGTCGAAACTCCGGCGTCAAAATCACCCACCCCTCTCGGCACGGGGATGAGTGGCCAGTATGGGTTGAGAGTTTTCGAGAGGCTTCTGTCGTTTCAGTGGTTTTCGGTCCCACGTTCCGGGGCTTCACCAGTCCATGTTTTTCGGCGACGAGGCGGGGTCCCCGATGGGGGTAGAGCCGCCGCGGGACGAAGCGCAGCGGTCGTTCGATAGCGTCCCGCGGCGTGCGACTGGGGCCCCATCGGGGGGGACCGCCCGTGGAACGCCCAAGGTCTCCAGCCTCCATCTCTGTCGTGGGTGGGTGTTGTGACCGCCTCAGGCGGGGGGGATGGTTCCGGTCGCCCTCGGGGCTCCCGTCACCATCCCACCGCCTGCCATCTCGCAGCGTATTGGATTCCTCTTGTCAGGCCACGGACTCAGCAACGGCGCGCGCCAAGGTCCTGATCGAAGGCCACGACCTCACTGGACTCGAGCGACTCTGCCGGTACATCGCCCGCCCCGCCATCGCCTTCGCCATCGACGTCCTCACCTGCCCGCATTGCGGCGGCCCACGCCGCCTCATAGCGCAGCTCACAGACCCAGTCGTCGTGCGCAAGATCCTCGCGCACCTCGGCCACCCGACCGAGCCTCCACGGCCCGCACCGGCGCGCTCGCGCGAACAGCTCGACTTCGCCTGAACCACCGCCCCTTTGCCCCGCCGAGCACACTCCTCGCCCGCGACCCGCGCCAGCGAGTAGGTCCGGCCGTATCCGAGGCGCCCGCAGCAGCGCCCCAGCGCGCCCTGACGAGCCAGCGCCGGGCCCTGGAGGCCATTTGACGGATCGGCGCCCCGCGGCGAACCTGCACTGGTTGACCGTCAACGACCGCCTTCGGCGGAGGTCATCCGCTCGGAGGTCCTATCCGCCGGTGCGGCGGTTTGGCACGGAGTGTGTCGGTATGGCCGGCCCGACCCGTGCGCCTGGGCCCTTGGCCGTGTCTGAGGGCGATCGCGAGGCGATGTGCAGGACGACCGAATCGGCCCGGTGCCTCGAGCCCGGCGCCCCCGAGTCTGACTCTCGCCGCGTCAGTGATCTCGGCGGTCGGTTTTGCGCAGGTCCGGCGCGAGGAGCTCGACCCGCTCGAGGTGCGGCACCGGCGCGCCCATCACCGCCTCCCACGTCTGGCGCTCGATGAGCACACGGAGGGCCCGAATGACGCCCGCGTGCGCCACGACGGCGACGTCTGATGGGGCCTCGGTGCGCCGCGCGGCCAACCACCGTCCGACCCGTCGCTCTAGGTCCCGGGCGCCCTCTCCTCCCGGTGGACCCCGATCGATCCAGCTCTCCATCCATGCGCTAAGCGCCTGCGGCTCCTCCCGCTCCAGATCGCGGTAGGCTCGGCCCTCGAAGATGCCCTGGTCGAGCTCGTGCAAGTCGGGGTCGACGTGATGGGGAACGCCGCGGCGCGCGGCGATGAGAGCCGCGGGCTCTCGGCAGCGCCGTGATGGGGAGCTCCACACCGCGGAGATGTCGACGGGAAGGGTGGCGTCGATGCGGTCGGCCGCGTCGCCGGCGGCCATCACCGTGGGGACGTCGGTGCGACCCACCGCGAATCCGGCGCAGTCTGTCGGCGCGTGCCGCACACAGTGGAGGCGCAGGCTCATGCGGCCACGCCCCACGCCAGGGCGGCGAGCGCCCCGACCTCGACGAGCTGCTCCGTGGTGCCGAGGAAGTCGCCGGTGATGCCGCCCGCGCGGACATGGAAGCGCCACGCGAGGACTCCCGTCACCACGCTGCTCACCACCAGCGCCCGCGCCAGCGCCGGCAGACCGAGGCCGAGCATCCAGACGGCGACGGCGAGGATAAGGCCGGTCCACAGCGCGGCCACCGCCAACTGGGCCACGCCGGCGCGCGCGACGTCGCGGCTCTTGGCTTCGTCGGGGCGGGTCGTGTATGGCATGAGGGTCATCAGCGCGATGGGCGGCAGGCGCGCCAGCGCGCTGACCACAAAGAGAGCCATGGGCGCGGCCGCATCAAGCCGGGCCAGCAAGGCGATTTTGGCCCCGAGCGCCACGATCAGCGCCACAGCTCCGAAGCTGCCGATGCGGCTGTCTTTGAGGATGATGAAGAGCTTCTCTCGGTCGTACGCCCCGCCGAGCGCGTCGGATGTGTCTGCGAGGCCGTCTTCGTGAAAGGCACCGGTCAGCAGCGTCGAGATCGCCAACACCAGCCAGGCTGCTGCGGTGATGCCGAGGCCGTCGCGGAGCCAGCCGAGTGCGAGCGCGAGGACGGCACCGAGGCACGCCCCGACCAGCGGGAAGTGTGCGGTGGACCACCGCCAGTCCTCGGGCCGGTACGGCCAGCCCCCGAGTGGAATGCGGGTCAGGAACACGAACGCGGCGCGCGCCCCCCGCACGATGGGCGGCATCATGGGCCGCCCCTCTCGCGATCGGGAACGGCCGCCTCGGCGAAGGTCTGCATTTCTGCCGCGGTCGTCGCGGCGAGGCGGAGCAGCGGCACGGCCGCGAGCGCGCCGGTCCCCTCGCCGAGGCGCATCCCCAGCTCGAGAAGCGGGCGGACGCCCAGCGCCCGCAGCATCGCCGCATGGGCGGCGTCGCCGGAGGCATGCGCGAACACGAGTCGCGGGCGCAGCGTCGGCTCGAGGGCCAGCGCCGCGATCATGGAGGCTGTGGCCACCACACCGTCGACGAGCACGACACCTCCGTGGTGGGCCACGCGGAGGGCGGCCGCGGTCATCGCGGCGAGCTCAGCTCCCCCCACGGCGCCGAGCACCGCGAGCGGGTCACGCTCCGCGCCGAGTCGGGACAGGCCGGCCTCGATCGCAGCGCGCTTGCGCAAAAGGCCCGGGTCGTCGAGCCCGGTGCCGCGGCCCAGCACGGCGTCGACGGGCAAGCCCAGCAGCGCGCTGGCGACGCAGGCGGCGGGGGTCGTGTTGCCGATCCCGATCTCGCCGAGCACGAAGGTGCGTGTCTCGGGGTGCTCGTGCCGAATCACGTCGACCGCATGCGCGCCGGCCGCGAGCGCAGCGGCCAGCCTCCCCCGGTCGAGCGCCGCGCCACCAGTGAGGTCTTCGCTCGGCCGGCCGGCGAGCACGGTCGGGCGGACGCGCACGCCCGAGCGCGGCTCAGCGGCGCCCGCGGGCCGCGCGACGCCGACGTCCCACACCGTGAGCGGGACGGCGAGCGCGCGTGCCATCACCGAGGCAGCCGCAGTGCCCCGCGCAAAGGCCCCGAGCATGGCGGCGGTGACCTCCCTCGGGTAGGCAGAAACACCCCGCAGGGCGACCCCGTGGTCGGCAGCGAAGATGAGGGCTCCGATCGGATCGACGCGGGGCCGCTCCTCGTTAAACGCCGCTGCGAGCTGCACGACGAGCGGCTCGAGCACGCCGAGCGCGCCCAACGGCTTTGTGAGCTGATCGACGCGCGCGCGGGCGAGCTGCGCGGCAGCCGCGCTGGTCGGGCGTGGTGCGCCGATCTGCGTGAGGGTATCGGTCAGCATGCGTGCTTGTCGACGAGCGGAGGGGTGTGCGCGCCCTCGCGTTGCGCGCGATTGGCGTCGCGGTGGGTGTCCACAGGCACAGCGAGATCTCCCGATCAGCCTTACTCCGGCGGGCGCCCGCGTCAACCGCTGGGGCGTGCCCGCCTTGTCCCGGGCCGCTGCAGGCTCAGAGCGCTGAGCGCAGCGCCCAGAATGCGCCGGTGGGGGCGCGGTCCTCTCCATCGACGCTCAGCTCAGGGCGGATGCCGTCGACAAGGACCATCTCGACCTCACCTTTGCCTTTGGCGGCGACCTTCCCGCGGGGGGTTCCGACGAAAAAGCCCTGGACGGTGGCCCATGTGGCGGCGCTCACATTGACCCGACCGACCGCGCCGTTGCTCTCCATGCGGCTCGCGGTGTTCACCGTGTCGCCCCATACGTCGGAGGCGAGGCGGCGCTCGCCGATGACCCCGGCCACCAGCGGTCCGGTGTGCACCCCGATCCGCAGCGCGAAGAGGGCAGGCTGGCCGTCGGGGCCGGGCGCGGCCATATGGTCGCGCATCTGCAGGGCCGCCAGCACGCAGTCCACCGGGTGGGTGCGGTTGGGGATGGGGGCGCCACCGATCGCCATGTACGCGTCGCCGATGGTCTTGACCTTCTCCCCGCCGTTGCGGTCGACGACCCGATCAAAAGCGCCGAAGCAGCGCTCAAGCTCGGCCACCAGATCGGTCGGCGCCATCCGCTCTGAGGCTGCGGTGAAGCCCTGGAAGTCGGGGAACAGCACCGTGGCCGAAGGAATGTGACGGCTTGGATAGCTGCCCGCCGCTTTGAGCTCGTCCACCACGCGCCGGGGCAGCATGTTGTGCAGCAGACCGTCTGCACGGTCGCGGGCGTCCTCGGCTTCCGTGCGCGCGGTCACCAGCTCAGCGGTGCGCGCCCGAACTGGGGTCAGTTCTTGATATTGATACATGAAGCGCCCAAAGCGCTCTCCCGCCATGATCCGGAAGTTGAGAGTCGAGTACGCTCGGACCGAGGGAGATCCAGTGAAGGTGGCTTTGGCGGCGCGCTGGCGGGCGGAGACAACGATGACGGTTGGGTGGATCGCCGAGCGTCTGGCAATGGGCACGAGCGGTTATCTGAACCATCACTTTTACCGGCGGAGGAGGCTTGGTGAATAGTAAACAATATCAAGAACTGACCCCTTTTTGTACCTTTTCACCCGGACGCCGGATGGCGGAGCGCGGTGATCTACAGTCTGCTGATCACCGCCCGCCGGTATCGCCTGAATCCCGCGACCTGGTTGACCGACGTATTGCGTCGGATCCCGACCTGCACCCAAGCCAACCTGCCCGAGTTGCCATCCTGAAACTGGAAGCCTCAGGCGGCCTGACCGCTGAGGTGGACCGGGGAGCGGTGGCGGCCGGTCGTCCACTGGCATCCCCCCAACCCCTGGTCATGCCAGTCCGCCACCAGGGCAGAGCCGCGGGCCGGCGAAGCATGGAGGTCGCTTGCCATGCCAAGGTTCAGCGTCTATTCACCACCTGTCTAATGAGCAAGCATCAGCAAATCGACCTGCGGAGTCTTGCCATGGACCAGAGCACGGCTCAGAGGCTCTTGGCGAATCCGGCCTTGGTGGAGCGTGCTCTTGCAACTCTGGACCGGTGGTTGAAGACCTGTTCCCCCAGGGTTCGCCCCGTGTTGATGGAGTGGCAGGCGTTGCTCCAGCAGCCGCTGCCCGAGGTGATTTCCGTTCTGCTGAGCACCGACCCACGGGCCACCCGTCTCCGGCAATCGAGCCCGTTTGCCGGTCTTTTGACCGTGTCGGAGCGAACCGACATCCTGAAGCGCTTTTCCACCCGTGACTCGCAATCAGCTTGAGCACGTCATCCGCGCGGCCGCCGGCAATGCCGACGTTCGTGAGATCGTGGTGATTGGGAGCCAGTCCATCCTGGGGGCATTCCCGAATGCTCCCGAAGACCTGCTCGCGTCGATGGAGGCGGACGTTTTCCCGAAGGATCGCCCGGAACTTTCGATCGTCATCGATGGATCGATCGGTGAGCGGTCGATGTTCCACGAGACCTTCGGCTACTACGCACACGGTGTGGATGAAACCACGGCGGTTTTGCCTACCGGTTGGCGGGAGCGCCTCGTGCGAGTGGAGAATGAGAACACCCGCGGCAGCATCGGTTGGTGCCTTGAACCGCACGACTTGGCGGTGAGCAAGCTGGTCGCTGCGAGAGAAAAGGACCTGGACTTCATAGCAACCTTGCTTCGCCACGGGCTGGTGGCGGCAGAGACGCTGCGTGAGCGCTTGATCAACACCCCGTTCAAGACGGATGACGGGAAACCCCTGGCGTTGGCCCGCCTGGATCGGTTGGTCAAACGGGTTGTCCGCCACCGATGACATCCGTGTCAGCGGCGAACGGGGTCAGGGAACCATTTCCGAATCTAGACGCCTTGAGCACCCTGGGTGACGATCCTCACCACCGCATTAAAGATCATTTATTTTGTGTGGCTGGGCGACTTGTTCGCCCGATCCAACTCACGACACGCGTGGTTGATCTCCCAAAGTTTGGGTTCGACTGATCCGACCACGTGATGTCAACCGCGACACGGCACGAAACACAAGGCCTCAACCCGGAAACAACCCCACGCTGATTCGATGCAAAGACTTCATCCCAAGGGCGCGGGACCACGCGGTGTTCTCAACAGGTTTCGAGACGTTTTCCAGGGCGATTGATCGTGCCAACGCCTGGATTCGAGATTCCGGTGTGGCGGTCTTGAATGTGGAGACCGTCGTGCTGCCAAACCTTCCCGAGGTCAAGGACACCTCGCAGGTCATCAACACCAGGCATCTGATGGGGACCTATCTGTTTCAGGTCGTCCGGGTCTGGTATGATGGCGACACGCTCAAGACCCCGTGAACCGAGATCCGCAGACGAACGGGGGCCTCACGATGGGGACAACCGGCAACGATCGACCCCACAACATGGCTCTTGGCCGGACGGTCGGAACCATGCAACCTCCTGAGATTGGTGGGGCTCCGGAAGGAAGCTCGCGGACCGGCAGAGCGGCTTGGACCGAGGAGAACGACGCATGATCGAGGATCGGATTTTCGGCAGCGCCATCCACACCATGGCATGGCGCGCCAACGCCGTCGGCGACTCCGCCACCCGGACCGCCGCCGAGAACGCCGGCCGGACCGCTGCGGATGCCCGCCGACAGGGCGAGTTGATGCAGTGCGACGTGGAGAAGCTCTTCATGCTCACCGAGGCGCTGTGGACGATCCTCAAAGAGAAGCACGGCTACACCGACGCCGAACTCGTGAGGCGGGTCAACGAGATCGACCTGCGGGATGGAAAGCTCGACGGCAAGGTGGCCAACGAGACGGTCGCGCCCGACTGCACCCACTGCGGCCGCAAGATCATCGGCAATCGCCCGGTGTGCCTCTATTGCGGGGCCGAGGCCCACCCGACCGAGGCCGTGCCCTTCCGCCGCTGAAGGGCCATCCGATCAGAATCCAACGGCCCGGAGCCATTTCGTCGCGCCGGATCATCCGGCCAAGCCGGCAAGGCCATCGAAGGCCGTGGGGCTGAGGGCGATGGCGTTCGTCGCGGTCGAGGCGCAGCGGAGGGACAGCCGTTGCCCGGGTTGCCCGGGTTGCAGGAATTTGGGCGCGAACTCCGGGTTCGCCTTCGTGGGGCGCGTTGGGATTTCATCGGTGTTCGGCGCAAACGGCCGTTCCATGCAATGAGCGAACACTGGGATGCAGTGGTGGTCGGGGGAGGAGCGGCGGGGTTGTTCTGCGCCCGGTCGGCGGGCCTGCGCGGGCGGCGCGTGGAGGTGCTGGAGCACAATCCGCGGCCGGGCAACAAGATCCTGATCTCCGGCGGCGGGCGCTGCAATTTCACCAACCTCGGCGCGACGGCGGCCAACTACGTCACCTCGGGCAGCCCGCACTTCCTGAAGTCGTCGATGGCCCGGTTCACGCCGTCGGACTTCCTGGCGCTGGTCGAGCGTCATGGCATCGCCTGGCATGAGAAGAAGCTGGGGCAGTTGTTCTGCGACCAGAGCTCGAAGCAGATCCTGCAACTGCTGGAGCAGGAGTGCGGGGATGCCGGGGTGCGGATCACGGTGAACTGCAAGGTGGAGGGCGTGGAGCGCGTCCCGGAAGGCGGGTGGCGGATCTGCACCTCGCTGGGTGAGCGCACGGCCGACTCGCTGGTCATCGCCACCGGGGGACTGTCTTTTCCCAAGCTGGGCGCGACGCCGTGGGGATACCACATCGCCCGGCAATTCGGGGTGCCGCTGGTGGAGCCGCGTCCCGGGTTGGTGCCGCTGACGTTGCCGGCGACCCGCTACTCGGCATTCACGGCATTGAGTGGCTTGTCGATCGATGTCGAGACCTGGGCGGTCGGCGATCGGCTGCGCTTCCGCGAGAACGCCCTGTTCACGCACCGGGGGCTCAGTGGGCCATCGATCCTGCAAATCTCGAGCGTGCTCCAACCGCGCGAGGCGTTCCGGATCAATTTGCTTCCCGGGGTCGATGCGAAGGCGTTCCTGATGTCGCACCGGACCGGCGGCAAGGACCTGAAGTGGGCACTGCGCCAAGTGCTGCCGGAGCGCTTCGTCCAAGCGTGGCTCGGGCCGAACGCGGCTCCGCGGCCGCTGGCCCAGTTGCCGCAGCGCGAGATCGACACCTTGGCGACGCAACTCTCGGGCTGGGAACTCCAGCCCGACGGCGACGAAGGCTATCCCAAGGCGGAGGTGACGGTGGGCGGCGTGGACACCTCGGGACTGTCGTCCAAGACCCTGGAGTGCCGGGACGTGAAGGGCTTGTTCTTCATCGGCGAGGTGGTGGATGTCACCGGCTGGCTCGGCGGCTACAACTTCCAGTGGGCATGGGCCAGCGGTCATACCGCCGGACAGGCCATCTGAGTGCGGCGGGCCTTTTCGCCAGTTGCTGCGTTGGCTCGGGGGTCGAGTACCGCAGACACGTAACTTGAATTTATCCGTACGCCGAACCCCATGGTTCCCACACCGGCTTGAGGGTGTGATGATTCCGGGTTTGTCTTCGACTACCCGCCGCCACCGCTACCCGGTCCACCTCAGCGGTCAGGCCGCTTG
>Ga0194122_10000474_pt1 | contig 59938 bp, 57 predicted proteins | sample TA2MahCa10mmetaG_FD_155487 | JGI IMG/M metagenome (GOLD analysis project Ga0194122, IMG submission 155487) | Freshwater microbial communities from Lake Tanganyika, Tanzania - TA2015021 Mahale Deep Cast 10m | ecosystem: Environmental > Aquatic > Freshwater > Lake | place: Tanzania: Lake... | reverse complement strand
ATGCACGTTAGCATAGGCCGTTTCCATGCAGCGCGTCATGGCCTCAATGACTGCGCGCGGCTTCTGCGCACTCGCCCCGGAGTCAAGAAACACGAGCGGCTTGCCATGCTGTGGTTGAGACAGGATCGGGAAATCCTGCCGGATGCGCTGGACATCAAAACTCACGAGGCTGCCCCATGCCGGGCCCACCAGCCATCCACGGCCTCCGTCAGCGCTTCATGCAGCACGTCATCTGCGAGCCCTTCAAAAGCTTCATGCAAAAAGGCCTGCACCAGCATAGACCGCGCCTGATCCGCCGGCACGCCGCGGGAGCGAAGATAGAACAGGCTATCGGCATCCAAGGCGCCAATGGTGGCGCCGTGGCTGCACTTCACATCATCGGCATAGATTTCAAGTTGCGGCTTGCTGTCCATTTCCGCTTCTCCTGACAGCAGCAGCGCCTGGTTCATCTGATAGCCATCGGTCTTCTGCGCTTCGCGGCGAACCAGGATCTTGCCCTGAAACACACCGCGCGACTGACCTGCCAAAACGGTCTTGCAGGTTTGGCGGCTGGCGCAATACGATGCAGCGTGATCCAGCGCCGTCGTGGTATCCACCAGCGCGCGGCCTGCGGCCAATTGCGCGGTATTCATGTGGCAGGATGCCTTGGGGCCTGTCAGCGCCGCATGAATTTCCATGCGCGCCAGCCTGGCGCCGGCAGAAACCGCCATGGTGTCGTAGCGTGCTTCAGCGGCGATACGCGCATGGATCACGGAAAGATGAAAGGCGCCATCGCCTTCCTGTTGCGCGCGCCCGTGCATCAGCACCGCAGCTTCGGCCAGGTCAATCTCAAACACCGGATTATGCAGATATTGCGCCGAGCCACCCAGCGCCGTTTCCAGTAGAGACAATCTGGCACCCGCACCGATGCGGAGGATATGGCGCGGATGAAAGGCAAAGGGCCGGCCGGGATCAACCGCAATGGAAAGCAATTCCAAATGCCCGGCATCCTTGCCCGCCGGCACATCCACAACCAGGCCATCTTCAAACATCAGCGTATTCAAGGCGTTCATGGGGTGATCGGCCAAGGGCGCCAACGTCCCCAAACGGCCTTCCAATTCCGGCAAATGCTGAGCCACCGAAGCCACGCGATAGGCGAGCCCATTCAGCGCCGAAAGATCAGCGCGAAACCGCCCATCCACAAACACGGCCCGCGCCGCTGCGCGCGGCTTGGGTAGTGCCAGCGCGCCAGCAACAGCTGTCAGAGGCTCGGCAAACCCGGCCTGCGCCACGGGTGAAAGGTCCGTGTATTTCCAGGCCTCCACACGCCGCGTCGGAAAGCCACGCGCCGCGACATGCGCCGCCGCATCAGCGCGCAACGCGGCAAGCCACTTGACCCGCGCACCCGGCAGATGATCCTTAAGGGCCTGATAGCGCGCCAGGAACCCTGCCGCGCCGGTTTGGACTGCCGCTGTCACGCCGCCGCCTGGATGGCGCCGTAACCCTGCGCTTCCAGCTCCTTCGCCAATTCCGGCCCGCCCGAGCGTACAATGCGCCCGCCCATCAGCACATGCACACGATCCGGCACGATGTAATCGAGCAACCGCTGATAATGCGTAATGACCAGGGCGGAGAAATTCGGCCCACGCATGGCATTGACACCTTCGGAGACGATCTTCAGCGCATCAATATCAAGGCCGCTATCGGTTTCATCCAGAATGGCGAGCTTCGGTTGCAGTAGTGCCATTTGCAGGATTTCATTGCGCTTCTTCTCGCCGCCTGAAAAGCCGACATTCACACCGCGTTTCAGCATTTCGTCATTCATCGAAAGTGCCTTCATGCGTTCGCGTGCCAGCTTCAGGAATTGCATGGCGTCCAATTCACTCTCGCCCTTGGCGCGGCGAATGGCATTCAAGGCAGTGCGCATAAAAGTCGCATTGCCAACACCAGGTAATTCCACCGGGTATTGAAAGGCCAGAAACACACCGGCGGCAGCGCGTTCTTCCGGCTCCATCGCCAGCAAATCCTGGCGATGGAAAAGTGCCTCACCGCCCGTACCCTCATAGCCATCACGACCCGAGATTACATAGGACAGCGTTGATTTTCCGGACCCGTTCGGGCCCATAATGGCATGCACTTCACCCTGCGGCACCACCAGATCAATGCCCTTCAGAATGGGCCTGCCATCAACCTCAGCGGTCAGTCCCTTGATTTCCAACATTACCCAACGCTCCCTTCGAGCGAGATTTGCAACAGTTTTTGCGCCTCCACCGCGAATTCCATCGGCAATTCCTTGAGCACTTCGCGGCAGAAGCCATTCACGATCAGCCCCACCGCATCTTCCTGCGACAACCCGCGCTGGCGGCAATAGAACAGCTGATCCTCGGCGATCCTGCTGGTGGTCGCTTCATGTTCCACCTTGGCACTCAGGCAGCGGTTTTCGATATAGGGCACGGTATGCGCGCCACAAAGGTCACCAATCAGCAGGCTATCGCATTGCGTAAAATTACGCGCCTCCGTCGCCTTGGCGCCAATCCGCACCAGGCCGCGATAGGTATTCTGCCCATGCCCGGCGCTGATGCCCTTGGAGACAATGGTGGATTTGGTGCGCGGCCCGATATGGAACATCTTGGTTCCGGTATCGGCCTGCTGGTAGTTATTGGTGATGGCCACTGAATAGAATTCGCCAACACTGTCTTCGCCCTGCAAGATGCAGGACGGGTATTTCCAGGTGATCGCTGACCCGGTTTCCACCTGCGTCCAGGAGATTTTTGATCGTGCGCCACGGCAGGCGCCGCGCTTGGTCACGAAATTGTAGATGCCGCCCTTGCCCTCGGCATCGCCGGGATACCAATTCTGCACCGTACTATATTTGATAGTGGCATCATCCATCGCCACCAGTTCCACCACTGCCGCATGCAGCTGGTTTTCATCGCGCATCGGGGCGGTGCAGCCCTCCAGATAGGAAACGTAAGACCCTTCATCGGCAATGATCAAGGTGCGTTCAAACTGCCCGGTGCTTTTGGCATTGATGCGAAAATAGGTGGAAAGCTCCATCGGACAGCGCACGCCCTTTGGGATATAAACAAAGCTGCCATCGGTGAAGACAGCGCTATTCAAAGCAGCGAAGAAATTATCGCCCTGCGGCACAACGGAGCCGAGGTATTTTTGTACCAAATCGGGATGCGTCTTCACTGCCTCACTGATCGGGCAGAAGATGATGCCATCTTTTCCCAGCCGATCCTTGAAGGTGGTCGCGACCGAAACACTGTCAAACACCGCATCCACCGCGATGGGCATGCGCCCTTCGGCAGGGCTTTCGCCCGCACCTTCAACGCCGGCCAAAATCGCCTGTTCCCGCAGCGGAATGCCAAGCTTTTCATAGGTGCGCAGCAGTTCCGGATCCACCTCATCCAAGGACTTCGGCGCCACCTTCTGCGTCGGTGCCGCGTAGTAATAGGCATCCTGGTAATCAATCGGCGGATATTTCACTGCCGGCCAGCGCGGTTCTTCCATCTTCTGCCAGGCAGCAAAGGCACGCAGCCGCCATTCCAGCAACCAGGCCGGTTCTTCCTTTTTGGCGCTGATGAAACGCACAATGTCTTCGGAAAGCCCCTTGGGGGCGAATTCCATGTCAATATCCGTCTCGAACCCCCACTTGTAAGTGGACTCAGTGACGGCCTGGACGGTTTCGATGGTCTCGGTGACGGCGGGCATGGTTATGCTCTATCCAGCAAAAATTGGGGAAGCGGGCTCAGGATGCGGCACCACAGCGGGCGGGCCGGCCAGATCGGCAATGGAAATCCCGGAGAGCGCGCGACGTATCGCCTCATTCACCGGGTCCCAGCGCCCGCGCACGGGGCAGGCGCTTTCGGATTCACAGACGCCGAAGGAATTATCCACGCAGGCGGTTAGCGCGATGGGGCCATCCATGGCGGTGATCACCTCAATCAGCGGCATATCGGCCAGAGGGCGGGTCAGGCGATAGCCCCCCAGTGCGCCGCGCCTGCCTTCCACAAGCCCGGCATGGGCGAGGATTTTCAAGACCTTGGCGACTGTGGGCTCAGCGAGGCCAGTGGCGCCGGCCAGCCCAGGCGCGGTCAGCACGCCGCCTCCCTTTGCGTCATCCAGCCGCGTCAGCACCACGACGGCGTAATCGGTCAGCTTTGAAAGCCGCAGCACCTGGCAAACCTCCTGCAATCCGGACCATCATGGTCCTCTTTGCAAATGCGCCTTGCCCCCCGCCCTGTCAAGCGCTGGACGGGGCAGAAAACGGCGCCCATTCTGCGGCCAATCGCAACCCGTGACCGGATGATCCCATGCCCATTTTGCGCACCGATGATGGTGTTGACCTGCATTACGAAGAAGCCGGCAGCGGCACGCCGATGGTCTTCGTCCATGAATTCGCGGGCGATTCCCGTTCCTGGGAGCTGCAAATGCGCTTCTTCTCCCGCCGCTATCGCTGCGTGGTGTTCAATGCGCGCGGCTATCCGCCATCTGCGGTGCCGAATACCGTTGGCTCCTATAGCCAGGACCGCGCGACGGATGACATTGCCGCCGTGATCAAGGGGCTCAACCTCGCGCCCGCGCATGTGGTCGGGCTTTCCATGGGCGCCTTTGCAACGCTACATCTGGGCCTCAGGCATCCGCAATTGGCGCGCAGCCTGGTGGCCGCCGGCGTTGGCTATGGCGCTGCCCCCGGCAAGCGCGACCAATTCCGGGCCGAGGTGGATGCCACCGCCGCGCGTATCCGTGCGGAAGGCATGGACAAGATGGCGAATGTCTATTCGCGCGGTCCGACGCGCCTGGTGTTTGAGGAAAAAGACCCGCGCGGCTTCAAGGAATTTCAGTCCCAGCTTGCGGAACATTCAACCGAGGGATCGGCGCTGACCATGCAAGGCGTGCAGCGCGAACGGCCATCACTGTTCGATCTGGAAGTCGGCTTCAAGCAGATGAAGGTGCCGACGCTGGTGATCGCCGGCGATGAGGATGACCCCACGCTGGAACCATCGCTCTTCCTGAAGCGCAGCATCATGAGCAGCGCGCTTCTGGTGATGCCGAAATGCGGCCACACCATGAATCTGGAAGACCCGGATGCGTTTAATCGCGCGGTGCTCGATTTCGTGACGCAAGTGGATTGCAGGCGCTGGACGCAGCGGATTCCGGAAAGCCTTTCCGGCGCCATCATCTCGGCGAAAGAGAAGTGAGTTCAGATCGGGGGAGGCGGCTCCCCCGATTTCCCCTCAGCCCTCGCGCACCACTTCATAGAGTGCGACTGCCGCTGCCGCTGCGACATTCAGGCTTTCTATCGCTTGCGTGATCGGCAGGCGCACCAGCTCATCACAGGTTTCGCGTTGCAGGCGCCTGAGGCCCGTATCTTCCGCGCCCAGCACCAGCGCGACACGGCGATCCTTGGGGCAGGCTTCAGCTAGGGTTCGCGTTGCATCCCCGGCCAACCCCATCACCCAAAAACCGGCCTTTTGCAGGCTGGCAATGGCGCGGGACAAATTCACCTCCCGCACCACCGGCACGATATCCAAGGCGCCGGAGGCTGCGCGGGCAAGCGCGCCGGTCTCAGGCGGGGCATGGCGATCCTGCAGCACCACACAGGCCGCGCCGAAAGCCGCCGCCGAGCGGAGAATCGCCCCCACATTGCGCGGGTCAGTCACCTGATCCAGCAGCAGCACCGGTCTATCGGATGCGGCGATGGCGTCTTCCAGGGCGACGGGTTCCAAAGGTTCCACCAGCAGCGCGACACCCTGATGCACGGCATCTTCGGTCAGGAAGGTGCCAAAGCGCTGGCGTTCAATGCGTTCCGGCGGCAGGCGCCAGGGGCGGTTCAGCGCAGCCCGCAGGCTTTTCTCGGCGTCTTCCGTCACCAGCAGCCGGCGGGTCTTGCGGCGCGGGTTGCGAATGGCGGAAGCCACCGCGTGTTCGCCATACAGCCAAAAGGCGCCGGAACCCGCGCCAGCGCCGGGGCGTGGTGGGGCGGGCCCCTCGGCTTCCATCGGCGCGGGGCCAGCCACGCGGCGGCCACGGGGTGGCGGAGCCTGCTGCTCCTGGAAGCGGCCTGGGGCGCTGCGGTGCGCGCGCGGCGCTTCGGCCTTATCCTCAAAGCGCGGGCGGCGCGTGGGCGATTGCGGGGCGGGGCCTTGCGGGCGGGCGCGGCCAGGGGGCCGCTTCGGGGGGCGTTGCATCCCGGCCATGATGCGCCGGGCGCGCCAGATTGAAAACCTTAGGGCTTTTTCCGCCCCATCCGTTGACAGGAAACCATCAATGCGGATAGTCCGCCCGCTCCCATCAGCCCCGGTTACGGGCGAGCGGCTTTGGAGGGGTGCCCGAGTGGCTAAAGGGGACGGACTGTAAATCCGTTGGCTTGCGCCTACGTTGGTTCGAATCCAACCCCCTCCATATCAGCCCTCGTCGGTTTTGGCGTTCGTCAAGGCACGGGCAGGGGGGTTGGGAACAGCGCTTCGGCGCGGGTGTAGCTCAATGGTAGAGCCCCAGCCTTCCAAGCTGGTTGTGCGGGTTCGATTCCCGTCACCCGCTCCAGCGGGCGTGCGGGGTTGTTTCGTGAACGGTTCAATGAGGGTAGCGGGAAAAGGCCATGGCCAAGGCGAAATTTGAGCGGAACAAGCCGCATTGCAACATCGGGACGATCGGGCACGTGGACCATGGCAAGACGTCGCTGACGGCGGCGATTACCAAGGTTCTGGCGAAGGCGGGTGGGGCGACCTTCACGGCCTATGATCAGATTGACAAGGCGCCGGAAGAACGCGCGCGCGGCATCACGATTTCCACGGCGCATGTGGAATATGAAACCGCGAAGCGTCACTACGCGCATGTGGATTGCCCCGGCCACGCCGACTACGTGAAGAACATGATCACAGGCGCGGCGCAGATGGATGGCGCGATCCTGGTGGTGTCTGCCGCCGACGGTCCCATGCCGCAAACGCGTGAGCACATCCTGCTCGCGCGCCAGGTTGGCGTGCCGGCGCTGGTGGTCTTCCTCAACAAGGTTGATATGGCGGATCCTGATCTGCTCGAACTCGTTGAAATGGAAGTGCGTGAGCTGCTGAGCAGCTACCAATTCCCGGGCGATGACATCCCCATCATCCACGGCTCGGCGCTGTGTGCGCTCGAAGACCGTGATCCTGAAAAGGGTGAGCAGGCGATCCTGAAGCTGATGGAAGCGGTTGATGCGTATATTCCGCAGCCGGAGCGCCCGATTGATCGCCCCTTCCTGATGCCAATCGAAGACGTGTTTTCGATCTCTGGTCGCGGCACGGTGGTGACGGGTCGTGTGGAGCGCGGGATTGTGCGCGTGGGCGAGGAAGTTGAAATCATCGGCCTGAAGGCCACGGTGAAGACGACGGTGACCGGCGTTGAGATGTTCCGCAAGCTGCTCGATCAGGGTCAGGCGGGCGACAATATCGGCGCGCTGCTGCGTGGCACGAAGCGTGAGGATGTGGAACGTGGCCAGGTTCTGGCCGCGCCTGGCTCCATTACGCCGCACACGAAGTTCAAGGCGGAAGCCTATGTGCTGACGAAGGAAGAAGGTGGGCGTCACACGCCGTTCTTCACCAATTATCGTCCGCAATTCTACTTCCGCACGACGGATGTGACGGGTGTTGTGGCTCTGCCGGAAGGCGTTGAGATGGTGATGCCGGGTGACAATGTGTCGATGGATGTTGAGCTGATTGCGCCGATCGCGATGGATGAAGGCTTGCGCTTCGCCATTCGTGAAGGTGGCCGCACCGTCGGCGCCGGCGTTGTCGCGAAGATCACGGCGTAAGAAAGCTTGGGGGTGGAGAGGTTTCGGCCTTTCCGCCTTTGGTTTGCGCGGTTAGGGTGTTGTTCCGGGCTGTGTTTAGGGGTGTAGCTCAATTGGCTAGAGCGCCGGTCTCCAAAACCGGAGGTTGGGGGTTCGAGACCCTCCACCCCTGCCAAGTTTGGGTTGTTTTCTCCGGGTGGGGGCTGTCAGGGCTGCCGCCCGGTGATGTTTTTCAGGGGAAGTGACATTGGCCAAGCTCGATCCCGCGCAATTTGTTCGGGAAGTCCGTCAGGAAGCCTCCAGGGTGACCTGGCCTTCGCGGAAGGAGACCCTCATCACCACGGGGCTGGTGCTGGGGCTTTCGACCTTGGCCGCGATTTTCTTCCTGGTTGTTGACCAGCTGATCCAGTTGGCCATGCGGCTGGTCTTTGGTATCGGCTGAGTAGGTTTTAAGGAGGTACGGCACCGTGGCCGAGAAGAAGTGGTATGTCGTGCATGTCTATTCTGGCTTCGAGCGCAAGATCGCCGAGCAGATCAAGCAGCAGGCTGCGCAGAAGGGCCTGGCCGACAAGTTCGACGAAGTGCTGGTGCCGACCGAGCAGGTGGTTGAGGTGCGGCGTGGCCAGAAGGTGGATACGGACCGCAAATTCTTCCCTGGCTATGTGCTGGTGAAGATGGAAATGACTGATGATGCTTGGCATTTGGTTAAGGACACGCCGAAAGTCACCGGCTTTCTAGGTGCGCGCAACAGGCCGCAGCCGGTGCCAGCGTCTGAGGCGGAGCGTTTGCTGAAGCAGATGCAGGAAGGCGTGGACAAGCCCCGTAGGCCGGCCGTGGTTTATGAGGTTGGTGAGCAGGTACGTGTGGCTGATGGCCCCTTCACGTCCTTCAATGGCGTGGTTGAGGAAGTGGATGAGGAAAAGGGCCGCCTGAAGGTGAGCGTTTCCATCTTTGGTCGCTCAACCCCGGTGGATCTGGAATACGGCCAGGTCGAAAAACTGTAGGGCCTTCCAACAGCCCGTGGCGCGTGATCCGCCGAGCCGGATCACGCCTCTGGCGATCAAGCTTACTTTGGCAGTACTGCCTGCAAGGAGGTACGCACATGGATCGCCGCCGGGCCAGGTGCCGCGAGAGCCTCAGCCAGCTTCGGCATATCCGCATCCGTTTCAATGCGCGTTACCGGCACGCGAAACGCCGCGCACCAGGCGGCTAAATCCGGGTTTTCCAGGCTGGTGCCACTCACACGCCCCGGATGCGCACGTTCCTGATGGATGCGGATGGACGCATAGGAACCATTATCCGACAGGATCATCTTGAGCGGGACACCTCGCGCCACCGCCACCGCGAATTCCCCGCCTGTCATGAGTGCGCCGCCATCACCGACCAGCGCAATCACCTGCCGATCAGGATGGCGCAGCGCCGCCGCCACGCCGGCGGGCACGCCAAAACCCATGGCGCCCGAAACCGGCGCCAATAGCCGACGCGGCGAAACCCAGGCGATCTTGCGATAGAAGGGAGCACCAAAGGTGCCGGCATCCAGCGCAATCATCGCATCCGGTGCGGCGATTTCGCCAATCAGCTTCGCGATACGCGCAAAGGCGACGCCGTCATTATGCGTGGTTGCCGCTATTTGGGCGTCAGCGGTTTGCAGATCGCGCAACTTCTTCGCCCAGGCTCCACGCGCAGCAGGGGCGCCTGGCTTTTCCGCGCCAAGCGCGGCCAGCACGGCGCGCGCATCGGCGGCCACCGCAAGCTCGGCGGGGAAATGCCAGCCAAGGAAACGCGGTTCCACGCAGATATGTGCAAGCCGCTGACCGGGCGCGGGCCAAATCCAGCCCTGCGTGGTGATATCTGTCAGCCGCGTACCCAGTGCCACCACCAGATCCGCATCGGCAAAGGCGGCGCGCTGCGCATCCGGGTTTCTGAGGCCAAGATCACCCGCGTAAAGCGCGTGATCATTCGGGAAAAGATCCTGCCGGCGGAAGGAAACGGCAACGGGGGTCTGCCAGGCCTCCGCAAAGCTCAGCAGCGCTTCGCGCCCACCCGGCGTGTCAATCGCGTGGCCGGCCAGGATGATCGGGCGTTCCGCGCCGCGCAGCATGGAAGCCAGCCGCGCAACATCGGCGGGGGCGGGTTGCGCGGGCGCGGCGATGGTGGCGGGCGGGATGGCGGCTGCGCAGGGTTCCGCCAGCACATCTTCCGGCAGGCTGAGCACCACCGGCCCCGGCACGCCCTGCATCGCCATGGCATAGGCGCGCGCGATCAATTCCGGCACCTGATCCGCGCTGGTTGCCTCGCCTACCCATTTCGCGATGCCGCCGAACATGCGGGCATAGTCAATTTCCTGGAAGGCATTGCGGCGCAAATCGCGCTTTTCCACCTGCCCAATCAGCAGGATCATCGGCACCGCATCCTGTTCCGCCGTATGCAGCGCGATGGAGGCATTGCAGGCGCCGGGCCCGCGTGAGACCAGCACCACGCCGGGCTTGCCGGTCATTTTGCCATCGGCCACGGCCATGAAGCCGGCGCCGCCTTCACTGCGGCAAGTGACCAAATCCATGCGCGGATGGGCATGCAGCGCATCAAGGAGCGCGATATAGCTTTCGCCGGGCACGCAAAAGGCCCGGTCAATGCCCTGGGCCGCGAGGAATTCAATCAGGGCTTCGGCAGCAGTTATCATGAGTGCGATCCTTCCTGGGATGACGCATAACCCGCCCATCGCGGATGATCCATCGCACCATGGCGGAAAATCTGTATAAGCCCGGATCCAGGGAAGCATTCCAACCGGGAAGGACGTCATTTCATGCAAATCACCCGTCGCGCCGCTGTGGCGCTTGCGCTCTCCACACCTGCCCTGGCTTCGGCCCGCGCCCAGGGGGCTTGGCGGCCGGATCGGCCAATGCGCGTGATTGTGCCCTTTGCCCCTGGCGGAGCGACCGATGTGGTGGCGCGGCTGGTTTCAGATGCAGCTTCGCAGATGCTCGGGCAGAATATCGTGATCGAAAACCGCGCCGGCGGTGCTGCCGGGTTGATTGGTTCTGAAGCGGCGGCCAAATCCGCAGCGGATGGCTATACCATCATGATCCATTCCAATGCGCATGTGATCGCACCAAGCCTCGTGGCGCGCATGCCCTTTGATCCGATTGCGGATTTTGCCCCCGTGGCGCATCTGGGCCGCATTCCGCAGGTGCTGGTCATCAACCGCAGTATCCCGGCGACCGATATGCGTTCCCTGATTGTGTGGCTGCGCGCCAATTCGGGAAAGATCAATTTTGCCTCGGCCGGCATTGGCAGCGCCAATCATTTGACTTCCGAAGTCTTCCGCGCGGCGCTGCCGGATGTGGAAATGCAGATGGTCCAGTATCGCGGCGGCGGCCCTGCCATGGCCGCGGTGATTTCAGGCGAAGCCCATATGGCGGTGGACCCAACGGCTTCCGCCACGTCCCATATCCGCGCCGGCACAGTGCGCCCGATTTCCATTTCCGGGTCTCAGCGCGTGGCAAGCCTGCCGGAGATTCCGGCCGCCACTGAAGCCGGCTTGCCGGCCTGGGCGGGTGCAGCCTGGATCGGCGCCTTTTCGCCAGCGCAAACGCCGCGCGGGATTGTGGAAGCGCTGAACGTCACCTTCAACGCGGCCATGGAACGCATCAAGCCACGGCTGGTTGACATCGGCATTGAAATTGAACCGCAATACGCGTCTATCGCGGCCTTCAGCGCTTATGTGCGTGAAGAACTTGCCCGCAGCGCAGCCGTGCTACGCGCGGCGGGTGTGAAGCCGGAATAGGGCTTCATTCACCCTGTTGCAGCAGCGCGATCACCGCGCGCTGCCAGGCTTCAAAGGCGCCGCTTGCTGCGGCGCCTTTCGCTTCCGCCTCTCGGCTTGCGGCATTCAACCTTTGCCGCACGGCCTGCTGTTCCCCGCCGGTGCGATCTTCCACCGCCTGGCGGGCACGTGTCAGCGCCTGATCGGCTGAGCGTGCTTCGCGTGCTGCCAGGCGTGCCGCATCCAGCAAGAGGCGGATTTGTTGCAGCGATGTGATGGTGGCGGCGAGTGCCTCGCGCCCCGGCACATCGGCGGCGGTACGATTCAAGGCTTCCTGCAAGCGCTGAACCGAACCCGGCCCGCCTGGGACGCGGCGGACCGAGGCTTCCAGATCAAACTGCGCGGCTTGCAGCAAGTTGGGACCGCCAAGCCCCTGATCCCAGAGTGCTACGTCCTGGCTCCCCGTCCGCTCAAAGCCGAGCCGTATGGTTTTCGGTGTGGCTTCCAATTGTGTCTCAAAACGCAAACCAAAATCACTCTCTGCCGCTACTTGGAAACGCGGTGTGGCGCCAGGCCGGCGCGGCAGGTCAATCACCATCACGCCGCTTGCGCCGCGCGGATCAATCGTCACCACAGTTTCGTCAATCGTCTTCAACGTAAAGGTCATGAAGCCGCGTCGCAGGTTGAAACGTGTCAGTTCAAACTGATCGACAGTTTGGCTCGAAAGGCAGACATCACGATCGTGCGCGAAAGCGATCAGGCGTTGATCGCCAGGCGATAGCGCGCGTAATTCCGCATCACCCAGAAAGCTCGGTGCGCCGTCACCATCAAATACCGTCGCCAGCCCATCCGGCAGCACGTGGTTGGAGGTATTGCTGAAGCGCAGCGCCTGAAGTGGGCGCGCAGCCCATAGGTTTTGAACCCACCAGACCCGTTCCGCCGGTAGGCTCACATCAAGGGACGGCAGATTCGCTGTTTCACCACTGCGGAGCGTCACGGGCCGTTCCAGGGTGAAGGCGACGCGCCCAGCAGCAACCTGAGTCGCGACATTCACGGCGAGCGGCGCAGGGGCCGGCGCCGGCGCGGGTGCAGGCGCAGCCGATACTGTGGGCGCATTTATCAGGTCATTCATGCTTGGCGGAGGTGCAGCAGCCGGCGGTGCCATCATGGACGCAGCGGCCGGCATGCGTGGCATCGCGCCAGTATCGGGCCGTACGCGAATGGCTTCCGCAATGCGCACCGGCAATTCAGGGCGCGGCGCGGTGATGGGTTCAAAGATCGGCTGGCGAAACGCCGCAGCATTATCCGACACCAGCGAAATCCGCACGCCTTCCCAATCACTGCCCGAGGCATTTTCCACCACGGCCCAGCCCATCAGCCGCGCCTGCCCGCCCGTTGCGCCAAGCGGCGGCGCCACCAGCCGATAGGATGGCTTCCACAGCGGCGCGCCGACAATATAAATCACTGCCACCTGGCGCGCGCGATCAGACCTCAGGCGGATTTCGGTGCGCCTTTCATCATCGCTGCGCGCCGCCGCCAGTGCCTCTGCCGCGCGTGCGACGCGGGCGGCAAGTGCGGGGTCGGTCAGCGTGACCTCATCGCCCGATTTCAGCAGCACCGAAAGCAACCCGCGCAGCCAGATCAGCGAAAGATGCAGGCCGGCATCGGTTTCAGTGGCTGTCGCAATACGCCCGCGCGCATCGGCAGCTTCGGCTTCCTGACCGCGGAGCGCATTGAGTAGGCTCGCGCGATTTTCGAAATCGGCGGGACGAAGCGGCAGGCCGCGAAAAGCCTCATTCAACAAATCCCGCGCTGGCAGGCTGAGGCCTTCAACGCGCCCGGCAGGATCAAGAATGAGCAGGGATCGCAACAGATCATCCACATCGCCGAGTGGCGCGCGAAATACCACAGGCGCATTCGCCGCCACTTCGCCGGCGCGTTCAATTTGCGCAATGCCGGCAGAGGAAAGCGTGACCCCGCGGATCGGCATTTCCGCTGCAAACGCCGCAGGGGCAATCAACGTAAGGGCGAGGCTGGTACGACGCATGGGCTTGGCTCAGTCAAATGCGGCCTTGGGTCCTTGCGTATCCAAAACGGCGAATTTAGGGCGCCTTTACCGGGCGATTGGCATGGCTTGCTTGCGGCACTCCGCGATTGAGCGACATATGCGAATGTACACATAGCCACGCATCAGGTTTGCCATGGAAAATCATGGTGGCGCGTCCGGGCCTGTCAAAGCGTGAGCCATCCGGGTGAAAGCCCGTACTGGTCCAGGGTGCGACAACCACGACCATGGATTTATCATCAGATGCCAACACATGGGTTTCCGAAAGCGTGAAGCGAAAATCTTCTGTCTTCGGCCAGACATTATCCCATTGCGTCGCCTGCCAGGCAGCAAGACCTGGAATCACATCACGATGTGTCCCAAAAGCCAGCACATCAGGGTGGAATAGTGGCCGCGCGGAGGCATAGTCAACTTCCCGAACATAACCGGCAAAGCGATCCAGCCAGGCATCAAACCAGGCGCACGTTGCGGCATCGGCATTTGGTAGATTGGTCATGTGGCACACCCTTTCGGCTTTCGTGGTGGCAGCCTGATCCGAAGCAGCGATGCTTTCAAGCCTTGCGGACCGAGGCTTGCCGGGCACGGGGCAGCGGGCTTAGCCTTACGGCAAGAAAACACACCAGAGGAGACAGCGCCATGACAGGCATTCATCGCCGCAGCGCTTTGCTGGCTGCGCCCGCGCTGATTGGCGCGCTTGCAAGCCGTGCCCATGCGCAAGCCTGGCCCGCGCGCCAGGTGCGTATTCTGGTGGGCTTCGCCGCCGGTGGCGCCAATGACATCATGGCGCGCCTGCTTGCCGCCAAGCTGGGTGAACGTATTCCAGGCAGCACTTTCGTGGTTGAAAATCGCCCCGGTGCCGGAACTTTGCTGGCGGCGGAACATGTCGCGCGGCAACCCGCGGATGGTTACACTTATCTGTTTGCGTCTTCTTCCACGCTGATTACGCTTTTGGTCAATCGCGCTGCGGGGCTTGATCTAACCCAGGCGTTTTCCGCGGTTTCCATGGCGCAATCATCACCCTTGCTGCTGGTATCGCGCAGTAATTTTCCGGCGCGCACCCTGCCGCAGGTAATTGAATTGGCAAAGCAGCGCCAAGGCAGGCTGACGATATCCCACCCTGGCAGCGGTGGCGTGAATCATCTCTCGCTGGTGATGCTTATGCAGCAAGTGGGCATCGAACTGACGATGGTGCCCTATAACGGCAATAATCCATCCCTCACGGCGCTGGTGCGCGGCGATGTGGAATTGGCGAGTGATTCACTATTCGCAACACGCGCATTGATTGAAGCCGGCACCATTCGCCCGATTGCAATTAACAGCGCGGAACGCTCTCCAACCTATCCCGACGTGCCAACATTCGCCGAAACCGTGCCTGGTTATGACGTGACCTTCTGGGGCGGCATCATGGCGCCGCGCGGTGTACCTGAACCCATTTTGGACCGGCTATCACAAGAACTCGACGCCATTTTGCGTCAGCCCGATGTCGCGGACCGTGTGCGCAGCTTTGGCGCCACGCCGGTGGGTGGCACGCGCGAGCATTACGCCAAGGTGATCCGGGAAGATTGGGTACGCTGGGGCGAAGTTGTGCGTGCCAGCGGAATCAAGCCCGATTGATGTTACAAGAGTGAAAAGGGGGATACCATGCCGAAACTCAGTGCTGATCGCGTCAAAGAAATTGGCCGCACACTTCTGATCGCTGCCGGCGCGCCGGCGGATGAGGCGGAAACCGTCGCGCGGCATTGCACCAGCGCCAATCTGGTGGGCCATGATTCACATGGGATCATCATGATCCCGGGCTATATCGAAAGAATCAAGGTGGGGCATATCGTGCCCGGTGCGCCCTGGAAGATTGTGCAGGAATCCGCGACGACCTCGGTGATTGATGGGCATTGGGGCTTTGGTTACGTCGCCAATGAAAAGGCCATGCGCTATACCATCGAAAAGGCGCAGAAATCCAATGTCGCCGCTGCGACTGTGTTTCGGCAGGGCCATATCGGCCGGCTCGCGAGTTATCCGCTCATGGCCGCTGAAGCTGGCATGATCGGGATATGCACCGCTGATTCCGGGCGTTCACCGAAGGCGGTTGCACCTTTCGGCGGACGTGAAGCGCGACTTGGCACAAACCCGATTTCCATTGCGGTGCCATCAGATTTGGCCGGGCCCTTTGTGCTGGATATGGCAACATCAGCCGCTGCCGCCGGCAAGGTGTTTCTCGCGCAAGCACGCGGGCAGGAGGTGCCGGATGGTTGGGTGATTGGCGCAGATGGCAAGCCCACGCGTGATCCTTCGCAATTGAAGAAGGGCGGTGCGCTGCTGCCATTGGGCGGCACGGAAGGCTATAAGGGTTTTGGGCTGGCTGCGATGGTGGAAATTCTCTGCGGTTTGCTGACCGGGCTTGGCTTTGGTGTTGAACCCACGGGCAGGCATAATGACGGCTGCTTCATGGCGGTTTTCAAGGTGGATGCCTTCCGCCCATTGGCGCAATTCAAACAGGAAGTCGCGGATTTCGCGCGCTATCTGAAGGACACACCGCCCGCTGAAGGCAGCCAAGGTGTTTTCTATCCTGGTGAGCTTGAAGCGATGTGCGAAGCAGACCGCCGCGCCAATGGCATTGAGATCGAAGATAAGACGATTGAGGTATTGACCAAGCTCGCCGGCGAATTGGGTGTTGCCGGCAAGCTTGGATTGTAGCGGTGTTCAGGTGAGATCGAAGCTGATCTCACCAAACCCTGCAAACCCGGCCTGCACGCGCTGGCCGGGCGGGACAAAAATGCAGCCCGTATAGGTGCCGGTCGTCACCACTTGGCCGGCGCGCAAATGCTCGCCAAGCCCATGCAGATGATTGGTGAGCCATACCAAAGGCAGCACGGGATCGCCCGAGGGATTCCCGCCCTTCTGGTCCACCTGCACCCCGCCCGCATAGGATTGCCGCACGGCGAGATTGGGCAGATCGAAGCGCCGCCAATCCGCGACGTCCGAACCCACCACATAGCCAAGATGCGCGACGTTATCGGCCATGCCCTCAGCAGGCGCCACGATCTTGTTATCCGCATAGCGCGATTGCACCAATTCAAGCAGCGGGTAGGCAGCGTCTATCGCATCAAGCACTTCTTCGTGGCTATAGGCGCTGCCGCGCGGCGGCAGATCGCGCTTCAGGCGAAAGGCGACTTCGGTTTCCAGGCCAATAGGGCGCGTGTTCGCCAGCCCCCAACGCCCGCCTGATTGCCGCGCGCCGCTGGCGGCCATGATGCCGAAATTGGTCGGCTTTCCAGGAGGGGTCGCACATTTCCAGCCGCCAATGGTGCCGCCAAGCGCTGTCAGCACACCGCGTTGAATGGCGAAGACCTCCGCCTCACTGCCTGGTGCGGCATCACCCAGATTGGCAATGGGCGCGCCGCCCTTGTGCACGCTGACCAGTTTTTCAATCGCGCGTGTGATGGTTTCAGACGACATGATCGGCGTTCCTATTCGTTCAATTCCGGAATGACCCAAAGCGGCGCCTCACCGCGCGCTGCGCGCTGCACATTGTCAAAAGCATTGCGCAGACGGGCTATATTGCTGTCCTGCGTGGGGCCGGCCATATGCGCGGTCAGCACGACATTATCCAGGCCAAATAACGGATTATCGGGCGGCGGCGGTTCCTGATCAAACACATCAAGCCCGGCACCCGCAATTTGTCCGGATGACAACGCGCGACAAAGCGCCGCCTCATCCACCACAGGCCCACGGCTGGTATTGATCAGGAAGGCGATGGGCTTCATCAGCGCCAATTCAGCTTCGCCCAACAACCCCTTGGTGCTGGCATTGAGCGGCACATGGAGCGAGACGATATCGGACGTCCGCAGCAATTCCCGATATAGCCGGAAACGCACATTCAGCGCATCCTCGGTTTCTTCGCGGAGCCTCGCGATATCATAGTAATGCACATTCATGCCGAAGGCCTGCGCCAACCGCGCGGTCTTTTTGCCGATGGTGCCAAGCCCTACAATGCCAAGGGTGCGACCGCGCAATTCATACAGCTTCGGCGTTTGATTACCGCGCCAACGGCCGGCGGCGACATTCACATGCTGGCGGATCAATTGCCGCGAAACGGCCAACATCAGCAGCACAGCATGTTCAGAAACCGCTGTGGAATTCGCCCCGCCATTATTGGCGAAAGGCACACCGCCACGCCGCGCTGCCGCGATATCCGCGCGGTCATACCCCGCACTCAAAACCTGGATCAGCTTCAGCTTGGGCGCGATGGCGTAGAGCTCATCCTTGACGAGCATATCCACAAAGCCGACCAGATATTCGGCCTCCGCCATGGTTTCTGTCCACTCCGCGTCGCCCGGCTTGGCGATACGCAGATCAAAACCATCTGGTGCCATTTCCTGGATCACGGCCTCATCCACCATGGATTGCGTAACAACAACAATACGCGGCTTCATGTTTCCTCCTAATACGCTTTCGGGCACAGCATGAACCGCCGCACGCCACCCGCCAAGGGGCGGGATTGCGGCGGGGCTTGGCTGGCGCCATGCTGCTTTGCGTCAAGCGATGGGACCAGGGGTGATATCAAGGTGAGGCAGCATTGCGCGCCAGCAGGGGCAGGCCCGGCATGAAGGAAGCCCCTTCGCGGCGCGCCTGGTTCATCCTGGCGGGAGGCTTTCTTGCCTTCACCATCAGCGCCGGCCTGATGCATGCCTATAGTGTTTTTCTGTTGGCTTTCATTGCCGAGTTTCGCTGGACCCGAGCGGAAAGTTCCATCGCTTATTCGGTCGGGCAGGTGGTGGGCGGCGTTTCATCCCCGCTGGTGGGCGGCATGGTGGATCGGCTTGGCGCGCGGCGCATGGTGCTGCTGGGTGGCTGCCTGCTGGCGTTGGGGTTGCTGGGCAGCGCCTTTGCAACATCCCTGTGGCAAATTGTGCTGCTCTATGGCGTGGTGATGACGCTGGGCGCCAATTGCATCAGCATGGTGGTGTTTGCGCCAATGATTTCTCGATTTTTTGTTACACGACGCGGCATGGCCATGTCCATGCTGCAATCCGCCAATGGTTTTGGCCGCGCGATTTCAGCACCCATTGCGCAGCTGATGGTGAGTGAAGTTGGTTGGCGCAGCGCCTATCTGTTGCAAGCCGGCGTGATGGCGGTTCTGATCTTGCCGCTGGCGGCGCTATTTCGTGGTGTAGAGCAAATACCCACGGCCAAGCCAGTCGCTGATAGTGTTCCGCAGCGCGATTGGTCGGTGGCGCAGGCGATGCGCACGCGGCATTTCTGGCTGCTGTTTATCGTCTATGGCCTGACCAGTATCGGCAGTTTTCTGGTGTCACTCCATCAACTGGCCTTTACCGTGGATCGCGGTTTTGACCCGCTCTATGCCGCTTTCGTGCTTGGGCTTGGCAGCTTGCTGGCTTTGCCTGGCGTGATCTTGACTGGGACGATTTCGGATTACATCGGGCGAGAAGGTGCCGCGATACTGGCTTATGTGATTTCCATCATCGGCGTTGCCGCGGCGCTGCTGATTGAGAATGCGGATCAGCATTTTTTGTTTTGGGTGCATGCGTGTTTCTTTGGCATTACCTGGGGTGCGCGCGGGCCGGCTGTTACGGCGAAAACCGCCGATGTTTTTGGCGGTCCCAGGCTTGGCACCATTCTTGGCATGATCACCATCGGTTCAGGTCTGGGTGCTGGTCTTGGTGCCTGGGGCGCGGGGTTCCTGTTCGACCTGACGGGTAGCTACCAGCTTGGTTTCATGCTTTCCATCGCCGCTTATACAACCGGCGCCTGCGTATTTTGGGCGCTGCGCAAGCCGGTGCAGGGCTGAACGTTATCTCTGCGTGCGCGCGAGAAATTCTGTTACCCTGAAGGCAGCATCGGCATTTACTGCACCCTCCGGCATTTCGCCCCGCGCAAGGGCTGCGATCTGGCGCACCGTATCCATGGCTTGGTGTTCAATCGCCTCAGGCGTCATGCCGCCGATATGCGGGGTCGCCACCACATCGGCGCGGGCTGCAAGCGCTGGGTTTGGTCTTTGATCCGGCGCACTGCCGACATCCATGGCAGCACCGGCGAGACGCTTGGAGTCAAGCGCCGCAATCAGCGCCGTTTCATCCACCAATTCCCCTCGCGAAAGATTGATGAAGCGCGCGCCCGGCTTCATCGTAGCGAAGGCGGAAACATTAAAAAGATGCTTGGTGGAGGCGTCGGAAATCGCGAGGCACACCACGATATCCGACTCTGCCAGCACTTCCGTGAACGACGCTTGCGTGATGCGCGGATCGGCCACCTTGGTGAAGGGGTCCGCCACCGCAACGCGCATACCCAGCGCCAGCGCTACCTCGGCCAAGCGCTGGCCGATACGGCCATAGCCAATAATGCCAAGCCGTGCTGCCGATAGCTGCAAGCCCATGCGCCCTTGCGGAAGACCGCCAGCGCGATAGGTGCCGACCATAACGCTGACATCGCGCGCCAAATCCACTATGAAGCCCAGCGCCAATTCCACCACCGCATCCACAAAGCCGGGGGTGGCGCACGTTACCAAAACGCCCGCTGCGCTGGCAGCCGGCACATTGATGGTGGAGATATCCACCGCCACGCGGAGAAAGGCCAGAAGCTTTGGCATGGCCGCGAAGGTTTCAGGAAGCCCCGGCGTTGCGCGATCCGCCACAATGGCATGACAGCCGCGCGCCGCTTCGGCCAGGGCCGCGCCGGACAATAGGATTGTGCCAGGGTTGCGGATAACCTCGGCATGCTCAGCCAAGGCCGTGAGCGCGCGGGGGCCGTAATAGCCTTCGAACATCTCAGGTGTGTGTGAGAGAAAAACGCGGAGCTTCATGAGGAGTTTCCCGACAGAGTAACGGCACTTAAGCTTTTCGAACGGTATTCTTTCACCATGCCGAGGTCTCCGTCAAAGCACTCGCTTGACGGTTATGCGTGACATCATCTTTCATATCCGCATGTGGCACGTTTTCATTATCCTCATTTCTCTTGTCGGAACGCCGGCCATGGCGCAGCCGCAAACCATCGCCATTCCGGCCCATCCCGGCGAACAGCCGGTGAACGGGCCAACCGCGCTGAATGCGGTGCTGTGGCAGCCCGCCGGGCGCGGACCGCATGCCGCGATTATCCTGATGCATGGTTGCGCCGGTATGAATACGCGGGCGGGACAGCCCTTCCCGCGTGATGCGGATTGGGCGCGGCGCTTGTCGCAGCTTGGCTACCTGGTCTTGCAAGTGGATAGCCTGACGCCGCGCAATGAAGGCAGCCTATGCGGCCAGGGTGGCGATCGTCGTGTACGCGTGAGTGTGGAACGCGCGCGTGATGCCTATGCCGCGTTGTGGTTTCTACAATCGCGCCCGGATGTGAGGGCGGACCGCATCGCCCTCATGGGTTGGTCCAATGGTGGCGGAACGGTGCTTTGGACCTTGTCGCGCGATAATCGCGCGCGCCCTGCGGGGCTGAGGCACGACTTCGCTGCTGGTATCGCCTTTTATCCCGGGTGCCGCACGCTTTCGGAACGGCGCGATCCCTGGCAGCCCGTGGCACCTATCCTGTTGTTGGTGGGTGAGGCTGATGATTGGACTCCCGCGCCACCCTGCGTCACACTTGCATCGCAATCCGCTGGGCGCTTGGAACTTCAAACCTATCCTGGCGCTCATCATGATTTTGACGCACCCGATACGCCGCAACGCGTTTTGCGTGGTGTTGGCGCCACAAGCAGTGGCACGGCTACCATCGGCACGCATCCTGCGGCAAGGGAAGATGCCTTGCGCCGCGTGCCGGAATTCCTCGCGCGCAAGATGCCTGCGCGCTAACGCTGCCAGCGAGATAGTGCGAGCATACCGCCACCCGCGAGCAGCCCCCAAAACGCGCCACCAATACCAAGAAACGCGACACCCGATGCCGCAATCAGAAAGCAAATCACCGCCGCCTCGCGATCCTTGTCTTCCCGCACTGCGCCCATCAGCGCGCCGGCAAAGGAACCCAGCAAGGCAAGGCCGGCAACGGCTTCGATCAGGATCGGTGGTGCCACGGCGACCAAGCCACTCGCCATGCCGGCAGCCAAGCCACAAACGGTATAAACCGCCCCCGCCATGACAGCAGCGGGCCAACGCCGCGCGGGATCAGGCCCGGCGCCATCGCCAGCACACATTGCAGCGGTGATGGCAGCAAGGTTTACCGGATGGCCGCCGAAAGGGGCCGCGACAAGACTGAAGACTCCCGTGATGGAAAAAAGCGGCCCTGGATCGGGGCGGTAATTATTCGCGCTCAATACCGCCATGCCGGGAATATTCTGTGACGCCATGGTCACGATAAAAAGCGGTAGTGCCAAACCTGTCATGGCCGTCAGGGAAAAAACTGGCGTCACCCATTCCGGGCTTGGCGCCCAATTGCCCTGGGGTATTGGCGCCTCAAGGGCGATGACCACGCCCGCCACAATCACTGCCGCTGGCACTGCGGCCAGCTTGTGCCATCGCCCAGCGATGATCCATGCAGCGATGATCGCAAGCGCGGCGATCGGCGCTTCTGCCACCGCGCGCACCGGTGCCAGACAGAGACCAAACAAAATCCCCGCCAGCATGGCATTGGCGAGTGAGGCTGGAATCGCCGCAACGGCTCTGCCCAAAGGCTTCCATAACCCTGCCAGGATCAGCAACAAGGCGCAGATAATGAAGGCGCCGACTGCTTCCGCGAAGCCGCTCGCCGGCATGATGGAAGCCGCCATCAGCGCCGCACCAGGTGTGGACCAGGCGCAGCTGATCGGCATGCGCTTCCAAAGCGACAGCAAAATTCCGCAAAGCCCCATGGCGATGGAAACAGCCATCAGCCCCGATGCTGCCTGAGAGGGGCTTGCACCCATCACCGCAAAACCTTGCAGCACCACTGCGAAAGATGAGGCAAAACCCACAACCCCCGCCAATAGCCCCGCCGATATTGCGTGCATCGGCATCAACGTCTTTCCTTTGGTAGCTTGTCCAAGGCAACTTCAATCGCCGTGATGGTATCCGGCGTCAGCCTGCGAAAATCCCGCGCGAGGCGATTGGCAAGCGCTGTTGCCTCTGGCGAAAGACCACCGGTTTCAAGCACCACACGCGGATGGGATAGCCGCGCAAGCCGCGCCAGATCCTCGGCATCATCCCAGATCAGACCGAAGAATTCATTGACCTGATGCACGAGGCCGGCAGAGGGTTGGCCGCGTCGCCCATGTTCCAGCGCTGAGAGATAGGCAGCAGAAACCTGCAGGGCGGCGGCCAAATCCTTGAGCGCCACACCGCGTTCGGCACGCAATGCGCGGAGCCTGGCGCCGAAGGGGGTCATTTGCGTCGCCGCAGCAACAGATGCACTGCGCCAGTATTCGCTGCATGCGGGTGCGCTGCCGCCAACAACAGACGCCGCATATCCGGCGCATTCAGCCAATGCGGCAATTCACGCCGCAGCACGCCACCTTCCGGCGATGAACCACGGCCAGTGATCACCGCCACACAGCGCAACCCATCCACGAAAGCATCCTGCAAAAAACCACGCACCGCATCATGCGCTTCCTGCGCGCGACGACCATGCAGATCGAGCGTCCGTTCCGGCTTCATGCGGCCTCGGCGCAAGGCGCGCCAACGCTTATCATCCAATCCCGCCGGCGTGACATTCACCTGAATGGGCGGTGGCTGCCAGGCTTGCGGTGCAGTGGACTGTACCGCTGGCGCGGCTTGCGGCGCAGTGACGACCGGCGGCACATCAACCGGTTCAGGCGGTGGCAAAGCGCGTCCGGGAAGCGGGTCCACACGCACCACATAGGCTTGCCACAGGGCGCGATCCGCGGCACTCAGCGCGCGGGCGCGGCGACGCGAAAGACTCATCCCGGCAGCGCGGCGGGATCATCATCCACCAGAATCACATGCAGCCGCCGCGGCCCATGCGCGCCCAATTCCAGTGTCTGTTCAATATCCGCGCTGCGTGATGGGCCTGTCACCAGCATGACATTGCGCGGCATGAAACCGGCTGTCACCGCATCCTGTCTTTCCGCGCGCAGCATGTCCCAGGCATCCTCATATGGCCCGGTGACGCGCGATGCACGGAGCACGACAATCTCGGTCTCCGCCAGCAGATTGAGCGTGGTCGGGCGCGTGGGATCGGATGGCAGCATGAGCGTGCCGGTTTCCGCAATGCCGGCATAACCATGCTGGACGGAGACCAGATCGCTTGTTTCGGCGCGGCGCGTTTCAAATTCAAGCATTACGCGATCGGACCAGGGCAGCGCCTGCAATTCCGGATGCGGCGCCATGACAAAGCGTGGTGCGAGGTTTTGTTGCGAAAGATATTCCGCCACCGCGCCGGGAATATCCTTCACATCAGCCACGCGCGTGATGCTGCCGAATTCCTTTTCCACATTGGCGATGAAAAGCCTGATCTGATCAGGCCGCGGCACGCGCGACCGTGCGGGAATCAAATGCCTGGGCCGCGCCATCATCCGCGCTTCCAGCATCGCACGATGATCAGCGGGCAGTGGGCCGCGCCTCAAGCCGCGACGAATGGCATTCAGGATCGCTTCCTTGCCCATCGCTCAGGCCCCGCGCTTGGTTTTGGTGTAGCGATCCATGAAGGTGCCACCTTCCGGCACCGGCAAATCGCGTCCCTGCGTCCAACCGCCAGCCAACGGCAGAGACCGAAACGCCCCCTTGCCCTGCGCCAACATGCCAAGCGCGCCGACGGCCCATTTCGTCACCATGCGATAGAGCGTTGGTCTCTGAGCGACATAAACCCAAAGCCCAAGATTACGACGCACCGCAACGGGCGACAAATGCCGCTCAAACTCCCGTTCACGCCAATGGCGCATCATTTTCGGCAGTGGAATCTTGACCGGGCAGACGGCTTCGCAGCGCCCACAGAACGTCGAGGCATTGGGCAAATGCCCTGCCTTATCCACGCCAATCAGCGTTGGCGTCAGCACGCTTCCCATCGGGCCAGGATAGACCCAGCCATAGGCATGCCCGCCCGTCACGCCATAGACCGGGCAGTGATTCATGCAGGCGGCGCAGCGGATACAGCGCAGCATTTCCTGAAATTCCGTGCCGAACATATTGGAACGGCCATTATCAATCAGCACCACATGATATTGCTCCGGCCCATCCAAATCGCCAGGCCGACGGCCACCCGTGGAAAAAGTGGTATAGACAGAAAAATCCTGCCCCGTGGCGGAACGGGCCAAAAGCCGCAGTAGCGCACAGGCATCATTCAGCGTCGGCACCATTTTCTCGATGCTGGCGAGTGCGACATGCACACGCGGCAGGGTTTGTGTCAGATCGCCATTGCCTTCATTCGTGACAATCACGCTACTGCCCGATTCCGCAATCAGGAAATTCGCACCCGTAATGCCGACATCAGCGGTCAGGAAGCGGTTGCGCAGTTTTGTCCGCGCTTCCGTCAGAATATCGCGTCTTTCGCTGAATACGCGATCCTTGGGCAAATCCGTGTGCATCTCACGGAAGGATTTTTCCCAATCTTCCCGATTCAAGTGAAACGCCGGCGCGATGATGTGGGAAGGATGTTCACGACGAAGCTGGATGATGTATTCGCCGAGATCGGTTTCAACCGGTTCAATCCCATGCGCTTCCAAATGGTCATTGATCCCGAGTTCCTCGGAGATCATGGATTTGCCCTTGGTGACGGTCTTCGCTCCGGCATTCCGGCAAATCTCAAGCACCGCTGCGCGGGCTTCTTCCGCAGTGGAGCACCAATGCACCTTGCCGCCAGCGGCTTCCACATTGGCGGCATAGGTTTCCAGATAGAAATCCAGATTCGCGAGAGTGTGGTTCTTGATGTCGCGCCCGATCTCTCGCAGCTGTTCGAATTCCGGCAGGCGCGCAACCGCATCGCCGCGGCGTTGCAGGAAGGCGCCCTTGGCCTTGCCCAAAGCCTTTTGCAGCCCGGCATCGCCAATGGCGCGGGCGGCGTTTTCCTTAAATTGCGGCGAAGTGATCTGAACCACGGCGGTAACCCTATTGCGTTTGCGAAGCAGTCTAGCGCAACCGGCGCGTTTGGTCAGGGGGGTTTGCGCGCGGCCATCACCTTTCCTAACCTGCCCCGAGCTTTTTGGGGAGGAAATCATGGCAGGGGTTTTGGCATGAATATCGCGGCTTTGCCCGCCCGCGCCGCCGCCGCGCCGGGTCTGGCGCGCTGGGGGCGTGATCTGACGGTGGATGTATTCTTCAGCATTGGCGATGCCGCCTGGATCCTTGCCATCCACAAGGGTGTGCTGATCTCAGCCAATCCAGCCCCCGCCCTGATGCCGAGCTATGACCTGGCGATCCGCGCGGGCGCCGAGGATTTCGCGCGCTTTCTGCAAGACCCGCCACCGCCCGGCTGGCATGACATTATGGGGCTAATGCGGCTTGGCACCTTCAAGGTGGAAGGCAATGTCGCGCTCTTTATGGCGCATATTTTCTGGTTCAAGGGCGTGCTCGCCCTACTCAGGGAGCCCCGCGCATGATCGAAGCCATTACCGGGCGCTATATGCACTTGGAAATCGAAGGCCGTGCGCATCGGCTGTATTTTGAGGAAGCGGGCCGGGGCATCCCGCTTCTGCTGCTGCACACGGCGGGCAGTGACGGCAGGCAATGGCGCGGCCTGTTGAATGATGCGGAAGTGACAGCGCGTTTTCGCTGCGTGACCTTTGACATGCCCTGGCACGGTAAATCCAGCCCGCCCGAGGGGTGGGAGCGTGAGACCTATCAGCTCACCACCGCACGCTATACGGGCATGATCATGGCGGTGGCGCGCGCCCTTGGCCTCGATCGGCCCGTGGTGATGGGGTGTTCGATTGGCGGGCGCATTGTACTGGATTTGGCAGCCGAACACGCGGATGAATTGCGCGGCGTGATCGGCCTGCAATCGGCAGCGTTTCTCTCACCCTATTACGATACAGCCTGGCTGCATCACCCGCATGTGCATGGTGGTGAGGTGTGTGGTGGCATTATCTCTGGCTTGATTGGTCCGCATGCACCGGAAGCGTCGCGTTGGGAAACCCTCTGGCATTATATGCAGGGCGGACCAGGCGTGTTTCGCGGCGATCTGCATTTCTACAAGGGGGAGGGCGATTTGCGCCCGAAGCTCACGCGCATTGATCCCAAGCGCTGCCCTGTGCATATGTTGACCGGCAATTATGATTATTCCTGCAAGCCCGAGGATACGGAGGCAACCGCCGCCGCCATCCCCGGCGCCAAGGTGCAAATCATGAAGGGCCTGGGCCATTTCCCGATGAGTGAGGATTACGCGGCGCTGCGCCCCTATCTTTTGCCGGTATTGGCCGAGTTCACTTAAGGCCGCGCATCACGCGGCGAGCCGATCAATCCTATCACGCAGGCTATACCAACCGCCGATGATGGGCAGGAACCAATTCGGGTTGCCGTTGTAAAGAGCAACCGTCGGGAATTCCAAACCATCAAGCGCGAAGCGCTGATTGGCGGCACCAGCAATTTTCAGCGCGGCGTTATGGCCAAGCCAGGTTGCCATGGCAACGCCTGAACCCTGGCAGCCTGCCGCGTAATGTATGCCGTCCTGCACGCCAATATGCGGCAGAAAATCAAAGGTGAAGGCGACATTGCCCGTCCAGGCATGGGTGATTTTCACCTTGCTGAGTTCCGGGAAAACCGCGGTCATGAAGCCATGCAAGCGCGGCGCGGCTGCTTCCGGCGCATTGGGGCCGAAGCGTGCGCGGCCGCCCCATAGAATGCGATTACCATAAGGCGCCGGCCGAAAATAATTCAGCACGCGCTTGGTATCGCTGATCATACGCCTTCCTGGGAAAAGCCGATCAATCGTCTCAGCCGGCAATTCCTCGGTCGCGATGATATAGGACGCGACAGGGATCATGCGCCGCGCGAGCCAGGGCATGGCACTTTGGCCATCCGCACCGCGCGAATAGCCATTGGTCGCGACCAGCACGGCATCGGCGTGCAATTCGCCGCGATTGGTCGCGATGCGAAAGCCCGATCCATCGGCGCGAATGCCGCCGACACGCGTTTCATCCACCAGCCTGGCGCCGGCACGTTCTGCCGCCGCCGCAAGCCCGCGCGCATATTTGCCGGGGTGGATGCTGCCGGTGGCTCCAGCCTTCATACCGCCGCGATAATGGTCTGATCCCAGCGCCTCGTGCTGGCGCGATGGCGGCAGCATTTCCGTGGGTAGGCCGGTAACTTCCGCGATGTAATCGGCTTGCCGCGCCAGCATATCGTAATGCTTGCGCGTCCAGGCCGCGACAAAGCGCCCGCAGCGCATATAGTCGCAATCAATCCCCTCTCGCGCGATGGTTTCTTCAATGAAGGGAAAGGAGGCAGCCGCAGCCATAACGATATTGCGCGCCCGTTCAGTACCAAGCTTTTCCTTGAGCGCCGTTCTTGCCACCTTGAGCCCACCTGACACCATCCCCCCATTGCGTGAGGATGCACCCCAGCCGATGCGTTCCGCATCCAGCACCATCACCTGATGGCCGAGCCGTGCCAGGCTGAGTGCGGCGGAAAGCCCAGCATAGCCGCCGCCAATCACTGCAACCGGCGTGTGATCGGGCAGCGTATTGTCGCGTTTCGGCGGTTCGGCGGCTTCCCACCACCAGGGGCTGGTCTTGAAGCCTGGAGCGAAGAGAGTGCTGCTCATTGTCTTAGGCTGTCTTCGCTTCTTGCAGGCCCAATTCGCGCGTCATTTCATCGCGCATGATGAATTTCTGCATCTTGCCAGTGACGGTCATGGGGAAGCTCTCCACAAACTTGATATGCCGCGGCACCTTGTAATGCGCGATCTGCCCTGCACAGAAGTCGCGCACATCATTTGCGGTCAGATGTTCATGCGCGCGCAACTTGATCCAGGCGCAGAGTTCCTCACCAAAGCGCTGATCCGGTACGCCGAATACCTGCACATCTTCGATCTTTGGATGGCGATAGAGGAATTCTTCGACCTCTCGCGGGTAGATGTTTTCACCACCGCGAATGACCAAATCCTTGATACGGCCCACGATATTGCAAAAACCCTCGTCATCAATCGTCGCCAGATCGCCGGTATGCATCCAACGCGCCGCATCAATGGCTTGCGCGGTGCGTTCGGAGTCTTCCCAATAGCCCAGCATGACCGCATAGCCGCGCGTGCAGAGCTCGCCCGGCATACCGCGCGGCACGATACGACCCTCGCTATCAACGATCTTCACTTCCAGATGTGGCTGCACGCGCCCCACGGTGGAAACGCGGCGATCGAGCGGATCATCCACGCTGGTCTGGAAGCTGACGGGGCTGGTTTCAGTCATCCCATAGGCGATGGTGATTTCGCGCAAATTCATGCTGTCAACCGCGCGGCGCATCACTTCAATTGGGCAAGGCGCGCCTGCCATAATGCCAGTGCGCAGCGATGAAAGATCGAAGCTTGCGAATTGCGGATGTTCCATTTGCGCGATGAACATGGTGGGCACGCCATGCAGGCCGGTGCAGCGTTCCTCTGCCACGGTTTGCAGCGTTGCCAGTGGATCAAAACCCTCACCGGGATAGACCATGGCGGTACCATGCGTGGTGCAAGCCAGATTGCCCAGCACCATGCCAAAGCAATGATAAAGCGGCACGGGAATGCACAGCTTATCCTGCGGCGTCAGCTTCATCGCTTCCCCGATGAAAAAGCCGTTATTCAGGATGTTATGATGCGTCAGCGTCGCCCCCTTCGGCGCGCCGGTCGTGCCGGACGTGAATTGGATATTGATGGGATCATCAAATTGCAGCTTGCCGGCCAATTCGCGCAGCCGTTCATGATGCTCTGCCGCGCCCATTTCCAGAATACTGTGAAAGGGGATCATGCCTGGTGACGGGTTCGCGTTGATTTCAACTACCATCTCAAGCTTTGGAAGTTTCTCTGCCGTCAGCCGGCCCGGCAAGGCGCGCGCCAATTCCGGCGCCAGCGTATTCACCATGCCGACGTAGTCAGATGTCTTGAAGCGTGTCGCGATAATCAGCGCGCGGCAGCCAACCTTGTTCAGCGCATATTCTAATTCGGAAAGCCGATAAGCCGGATTGATATTCACCAGCACCAGCCCCGCCTTGGCGGTGGCAAACTGCGTAGTCACCCATTCGGCATTATTGGGCGACCAGATCCCAACGCGATCACCCGGTTGCAGCCCCAGTGCCAGCAACCCGGCGGCGAAGGCATCCACCTTCGCGCCCAATTCAGCATAGCTCCAGCGAATGCCTTGCTGGCGCACGATCAATCCTGGCCGATCACCCCATCGGGCAACGGTCCTTTCGAAATTCAGGCCAATTGTCTCACCGATCAAGGCTTGGGTGCTTTGGCCGGTCACATAGCTAAGGGCGGGGCTGGTCATTCCTATTCTCCCTGGGCTTTGTCGCAATCTTGGCGGGACAGGGAAAAGTTTGCAATATTTGCTTGGCCTGGGCGGCGCCTGCGCCTATTCTGGGAGCAACAATTTTGACAAACGCGACAGGTTGAGCATGGCCAATATTCCAAACCGCCTTCCGGGGCTTGATTTTGATCTCGGCGAGACTGCCGATATGCTGCGTGATCAGGTGGCCGCCTTCTCCGCCGCCGAAATCGCGCCGCGCGCTGCGGAGATTGACAAGGCCAATGATTTCCCCGCCGATCTCTGGCGCAAATTTGGTGATCTTGGCGTGCTAGGCATCACGGTTGAAGAAGAATATGGCGGCGCCGGCATGGGCTATTTGGAACATGTGGTGGCGATGGAGGAAATCTCCCGCGCATCGGCGTCGGTTGGGCTTTCCTATGGTGCGCATTCCAATCTCTGTGTCAATCAAATCTCCCGTAATGGAAATGAGGATCAGAAGCGGCGGTATTTGTCCAAGCTGATTTCCGGTGAGCATGTGGGTGCGCTGGCAATGAGTGAGCCAGGCGCTGGTTCCGATGTAGTTTCCATGCGGCTGCGGGCTGAAAAGCGCGGTAATCGCTATGTGCTGAACGGCACGAAAATGTGGATCACCAATGGGCCGGATGCAGATGTGCTGGTGATTTACGCCAAGACCGATCCTGCCGCTGGCCCCAAGGGCATCACGGCTTTTCTGGTGGAAAAGAATTTCCCCGGTTTTTCCTGCGCCCAAAAGCTCGATAAGCTTGGCATGCGCGGCTCAAACACTGGCGAATTGGTGTTTCAGGATTGCGAAGTGCCGGCGGAAAATGTGCTCGGTGAGCTTAATGGCGGCGTGCGCGTGCTGATGAGTGGGCTTGATTATGAACGCGCTGTGCTCGCTGCCGGGCCAATTGGGATTATGCAGGCTTGCATGGATATCGTGCTGCCCTACGTGCATGACCGTAAGCAATTCGGCCAGGCGATTGGCGAATTCCAGATCATGCAGGCCAAGATCGCCGATATGTACACCACCATGAATGCGGCAAAATCCTATATCTACACCGTCGCCAAGGCCTGTGATCGCGGTCAGACCACGCGCAAGGATGCCGCCGGCGCCATTTTATATGCCGCCGAGAAAGCCACCTGGATGACGCTAGAGGCGATTCAATGCCTCGGTGGCAATGGCTATATCAATGATTACGCGACAGGCCGGCTGCTGCGCGATGCCAAGCTTTATGAGATTGGTGCTGGGACCTCAGAAATTCGCCGCATGCTGATTGGGCGTGAATTGTTCCGCGAAACGGCATGAGCATTCTACGCAGTACGCTCGATACGGGCAGCGAAAGCTTCGCCGCCAATGCTGGCGCCATGGCGGCGCTGGTTGCGGATTTGGAGAAAACTGTCGCTACTGCCGAACAGGGCGGCGGCAAGGCAACGCGGGACAAGCACCTGGCCCGCAACAAGCTGCTGCCGCGCGAACGGGTGCATGCGCTGATCGATCCAGGTTCGCCTTTTTTGGAGCTTTCGCAGCTTGCGGCCCATGGGCTTTATGGCGGCGAAGTTCCCTGCGCAGGTATCATTTCCGGCATTGGGCGTGTGTCAGGGCGCGAATGTGTAATCATCGCGAATGATGCTACGGTGAAGGGTGGCACTTATTTCCCGATGACGGTGAAGAAGCATGTGCGCGCGCAGGAAATCGCCCGCGCCAATCGCCTGCCCTGCATTTATTTGGTGGATTCCGGCGGCGCCTTCCTGCCGCAACAGGATGAGATTTTCCCGGACCGAGAGCATTTCGGACGCATCTTTTTCAATCAGGCGAATATGTCGGCGGCAGGCATTCCGCAAATCGCGGTGGTGATGGGAAGCTGCACCGCGGGCGGCGCCTATGTGCCCGCCATGTCGGATGAAAGCATTATCGTCCGCCAGCAAGGCACCATCTTCCTGGGCGGCCCACCTTTGGTGCGCGCCGCCACCGGCGAGGTTGTCACCGCCGAGGAATTGGGCGGCGCTGATGTGCATGCGCGCCAATCGGGCGTGGTGGATCATTACGCGCAGGATGATCTCCATGCGTTGGCGATTTGTCGTCGCATTGTGGCTGGGCTTGGGCCACGCATGGCGCTGCAATTGGCGCTACGCGCCCCACGCGCGCCGCTTTATGATGAACACGAATTGCTCGGCGTTGTACCCGCCGATATCCGCGCCCCCTATGATGTGCGGGAAGTGATTGCACGCCTGGTGGATGGCAGTGAGTTCGATGAATTCAAGCGGCTTTACGGCACAACCTTGGTCTGCGGCTTCGCGCATATCCATGGCTATCCCATCGGCATCCTCGCCAATAATGGCATTCTCTTTTCGGAATCCGCGCTGAAGGGTGCGCATTTCATTGAACTTTGCTGCCAGCGTGGCATTCCGCTGCTGTTCTTACAGAATATTTCAGGCTTCATGGTGGGGCGGAAATATGAAGCGGGCGGCATTGCGCGGGATGGTGCGAAGTTGGTGACGGCGGTTGCGACCGCGGGCGTGCCGAAATTTACCGTAGTAATCGGTGGCAGCTATGGTGCCGGCAATTACGGCATGTGCGGGCGCGCTTATGATCCGCGCTTTCTGTTCATGTGGCCCAATGCACGCATTTCCGTCATGGGCGGCGAACAGGCGGCCAGTGTTCTGGCGCAACTTCGGCGCGATAATATGGAAGCGCAGGGCAAGCCATGGCCGGCTGAGGAGGAAGAAGCCTTCAAGGCCTCGATCCGCGCCAAATATGAAACTGAGGGCCATCCCTATCACGCCAGCGCGCGGCTTTGGGATGATGGCATCATCAACCCTGCCGATACGCGGCGCATTCTGGGGCTGTCATTCGCTGTTGCGTGTAATGCACCCATTGAACAGACACGCTTCGGCGTGTTCCGAATGTAGGCAGCGATCATGTTTCAAAGCCTGTTGATTGCCAATCGCGGTGAAATCGCCTGCCGCATCATCCAGACCGCGCAGCGCATGGGGCTGCGCAGCATCGCAGTATTCTCCGACGCAGACGAGTCCGCGCAGCATGTGCAGATGGCGGATGAGGCGCTTCACATCGGCGCCGCGCCGGCGCGCGAGAGCTATTTGAATATCTCTGTCATCATCGCTGCCGCGAAGCGTGCGGGGGCGGATGCGATCCATCCTGGCTATGGTTTTCTGTCTGAAAATGCCGCCTTCGCGGAAGCCTGTGCGGAGGCTGGGATTATCTTTGTTGGTCCCACTGCTTCCGCCATGCGTGCCATGGGGTCCAAGGGCTCAGCCAAGGCGTTAATGGAAAAGGCCGGCGTGCCGCTGCTGCCCGGCTATCACGGTGCGGAACAGGATGCGGATTTCCTGGCAGGTGAAGCGCAGCGGATTGGCTTTCCGCTGGTGATCAAGGCCGTTGCCGGGGGTGGCGGGCGTGGCATGCGTGTGGTGCGCGCCGCTGGCGATTTTGCCGATGCGCTGCGTGCCGCGCGGCAGGAAGGCGCCTCGGCCTTTGGTGATGATCGCGTGCTGATCGAACGCTATCTGGAACGCCCGCGCCACATTGAAGTGCAGGTATTTGGCGATAGCCACGGCCATGCGGTGCATTTGTTTGAACGTGATTGTTCTGCCCAGCGCCGCCACCAGAAGGTGATTGAAGAAGCACCCGCACCTGGTATCAGCGCTGAAATGCGCGACGCCATCGGTGCTGCTGCGGTGGCCGCTGCCAAGGCTGTGCAGTATCAGGGAGCCGGCACGGTGGAATTCATCGCGCAGGATGGCGGCTTCTATTTTCTTGAAATGAATACGCGCTTGCAGGTGGAACACCCAGTGACGGAAGCCATCACTGGCTTTGATCTGGTGGAATGGCAATTGCGCGTTGCTGCCGGTGAAGTGCTCCCGGTAAGGCAGGAAGATATCCGCGCCCAAGGCCATGCGATGGAGCTTCGCTTATACGCCGAAGACCCAGCACGGGATTTCGCGCCTTCCATTGGCGCGCTTCAGGTCTTTCGGCTTGCCGACCAGGGCTTGCGCATTGATAGCGGCTTTGTCGCCGGCGATCGCATCAGCATCCATTATGATGCCATGGTTGCCAAAATGATCGCCCATGCACCCAGCCGTGCAGAGGCAATTGCACGGCTGCGCGCTGGCCTGGCGAATTCGGATATCATTGGTGTCGCGCATAATCTTGATATGCTGGACCGCATTCTGGCCCATCCTGATTTTGCGGCAGGCGGCATTGATACCGGCTTCATCGGACGCAACGCCGGAACCCTGCTGACACCAAAGCTGAAACCTTCCGCGCAGACGCTGGCCCTTGCCGCGCTTGGTGTGCTCGCCTTGGAAGAGGAAGCCGCGCGAGCGCAAGCAGCCAATAGCGCCGATCCGCATTCACCCTGGCATGCGACTGATCATTGGTGGGTCAATACGCGGCCATCCCGCGTTTTTGAGTTTCACCTTGAAGATGCGGTGCACGCCATCACGCTTTCGCCTGCTACGGATGGTTGGCGCATCACATCGGGTGCTGCGGAAATCATCGCGCGGCACACCAAGCTTGAAGCTGGCCGTATTCATGCGCTGCTGGATGGCAAGCGGCTTTCTGCTTCCATCCTTCGCGCGAATGAGGCGATCAGCCTGCGCCATGCCGGACAAAGCTGGCGCCTCCGCCTGCCGGATCCTATCGCGCGCGCGGGAGAGGAAGAAGGCGGCGATGACCGGGTAGTGGCACCCCTGCCCGGACAGGTGACGCAGCTAATGGCAAGCGAAGGCCAGGAAGTCGCGCACGGTGATGTACTTGTGGTGCTGGAGGCCATGAAGACTGTCTTTCGCCTCACCGCCCCGCGCGCCGGCAGGATTGAAACTATTTCCTGCCGGGTTGGTGAAGCGGTGCGCGAAGGGCAAATCCTGATCCAATTCGCCGCCACTGGTACCGACTGAATTCAGCTCGGCTTTGCACCCGTCGCGCGTAGGATCGGCACCCATTTTTCAATTTCAATACGGATGAAACGTGCAGAAGCAGCCGGGTCATTAGGCATCGGTTCAACGCCGGCATCGGCAAAACGTTTTTGTACTGAAGGATCGGCGAAAGCCTGTGCGACGGCATTTGAAAGCGTGCTGATGATTTCGGCCGGTGTGGCTGCCGGCGCATAAAGCGCCTGCCATGAAGATGCGACATAATCAGCAACGCCCGCTTCCTGAAGGGTAGGAAGCTCCGGCAGCAATCGGGAACGTCGAGCCGTTGTTACCGCAAGGCCCCGCGCCTTGCCTTCACGCACCAATGGCGCGACGAGTGTTTGGCTATCAATAACAAAGTCTACCCGCCCTGCCATGAAATCCGTCACTGCTGCCGGCGTGCCGCGATATTGCACGATCGTAAAATCCACCCCCGCGAGTTTTTTCAGCAGTTCACCAGAAAGATGCGAAGCAGCGCCAATGCCCGTGGTGGCGAAGGTTGCCTCCCCTCGTTTGGAATGCAACCAGGCGCGTAATTGCGGCACATCATGCACCGGCAGTGATGGATGGACCGCAAGCACGAAGCCTTGGTCGCCAAGTGTCGAAATTGGAATGAAATCTGCAAGAGGATCAACGCCGGCATCCGGGAAAAGCGCGGGGATAACGCTATGCGCCGCGCCATTCAGCAATAGCGTATGCCCATCCGGCGCGGCGCGTGCCACGCTGCGCGCGCCAATAGTGCTGCCCGCACCTGGTTGATTTTCCACTACCACGGGCTGCCCCAAAAGGCGCGGCATTGGTTCCGTAATGATGCGCGCTACCAAATCAATCACACCGCCCGGCGCGAAGGGCACAATCACGCGAATGGGCCGCGATGGGTAGCGGCCTTGTGCGAGTGCTGGCGTGGCAAGCGCGCTTCCGGCCAGCGCAAGAAAATCACGACGTTCCAACATGGGCTTCCTCCTCCTTAATCGGCTTGAAATTCACGCACCACCAACAGGCTGAAAATCATAGCTGCCAACCCCTTGCAGAATGGCAAAGCGGCAGCGCCCGCCATCCTTGCCTGTTACCCGATGCGCGCGCTTGGCCCGCACGGCATGCATCTGGCCTGGCGCCAATTCCACGCTTTCGCGCGGTGCGCGCATTTCAATCACCATCGGCCCATCCATGCACCAGAAAGTATCCGTCACCTCACTATGCCAATGCCAGGGCACTTCCTGCCCCGCTGCCAAGGTGAGGATCTGCATGCGAAGCCCCGGCGCTTCGGCGATCAATTCGCGCTTTTCCAAAGGATAGGACATGGCGTTTCCCTCACGCTTTCGGCGGATGCTGCGCCCACCAATGGCGCGCAATATCGGCGCGGCGACACACCCAAACCTCCGGCGTCGCCGCCACCTTATGCAGAAATCGCGCCAGCGCCGCCGCGCGCCCTGGCCGCCCGATCAGCCGGCAATGCAAACCAACCGACATCATTTTCGGTGCACCAGCGCGGCCTTCCGCGAGCAAGGTCTCGAATGCATCAGTGACATATTGCTCCCACCCATCCGGCGCAGTGAAGCCGGGCGGCACCGCATATTTCATGTCGTTATTATCGAGTGTGTACGGAATGATCAGCATCGGCTTGCCGGCTGCCGTCACGTAAAACGGCAGATCATCCGCATATGAATCGGAATCATACAAAAACCCGCCATGTTCCGCGACCAGGTGGCGGGTATTGGGGCTGATGCGCCCGGTGTACCAACCAACCGGGCGCGTTCCTGTCAGGCGTTCAATCACCTCAACACAACGGGCGATTTCCGCGCGCTCCGTCGCCTCATCCATATTGTGATAATCAATCCAACGCCAGGCATGGGAAGCGACCTCATGCCCCGCATCGGCGAAGGCGCGTGCGACCGTCGGGTTTAGCTCCAACGCGCGGCCCACACCATAAACGGTCAGCGGCAGTTTGCGCGCGGCAAAGGCGCGCAGGATGCGCCACACGCCGGCCCGCGCACCGTAATCGAACTGGCTTTCCACGGTACGATTACGCTCACCCAATATCGGTGATCCGCCAGGCACTTCATGCAAATACAATTCACTGCCGGCATCGCCGTTCAGCACGGTATTTTCGCCGCCTTCCTCGTAATTCAGCACAAAGGAAAGCGCGAGCTTCGCACCATTCGGCCATTTCGGATCGGGTGGATTGGCGCCATAGCCCAGAAAATCGCGCGGGTAATCGGTATCCGCCGCCATCATATGCGAAGTGTCGGTCATATCGCCCTCTCTCGCTCTTACGACAATTTCAGCCCGATAATGCCCGCGGTGATCAGCCCCACGGAAGCCCAGCGTAGCGCAGTATTCGCATCGCCGAATAGCGTAATGCCCACCAGAAAGGCGCCCACGGCGCCGATGCCAGTCCAAACGGCATAGGCGGTGCCAACAGGGATTTCCCGCAAAGCGAGCAGCAACAAGCCGCCACTCGCGATGATGCAAAGTATCGCGAAGGCCAACCAGCCATAACGCAAACCGCCCGCAGCCCAACCAAGCTTGAGGCCAATCGGCCAGCCGATTTTGCAAAACCCCACAAGAATAAGATAGGCCCAGGCCATGTGCTCCATCCAAGAAAAAGGGCCGCCCGATTGCCCAGGCGGCCCGATGAAAGCATAACCCTGATCGTTTCGCGGATCAGTTACGGCTCTTGTCCACCAGCGCGCCCTTCTTGATCCAGGGCATCATGGCGCGGAGCTTTTCGCCCACTTCTTCAATCGGGTGTTCAGCCAGACGGCGGCGCGTGGCCTTGAAGCTCGCCTGGTTCACCTTGTTTTCCAGCATCCAATCGCGCGCAAAGCGGCCGGACTGGATATCTTCCAGTACGCGCTTCATCTCAGCCTTGGTTTCGCTGGTGATGATGCGCGGACCCGTGACGTATTCGCCATATTCCGCAGTGTTGCTGATGGAATAATTCATGTTGGCGATGCCGCCTTCATAAATCAGGTCCACAATCAGCTTCACTTCATGCAGGCATTCGAAATAGGCCATTTCCGGCGCGTAGCCGGCTTCGACCAGGGTTTCGAAGCCAGCCTTGATCAATTCAACCAGGCCACCGCAGAGCACGGTCTGTTCGCCGAACAAATCAGTTTCGCATTCTTCCTTGAAGGTGGTTTCAATCACGCCCGAGCGCCCACCACCAATGGCAGACGCATAGGACAGCGCGATTTCCAGCGCATTGCCCGAAGGGTTCTGATGCACGGCCACCAGGCAAGGCACGCCGCCGCCCTTCTGATATTCGCTGCGCACCGTATGGCCGGGGCCCTTCGGCGCGATCATGAACACATCAATATCCGCGCGGGGATCGAGCAGGTTGAAATGCACATTCAAGCCATGCGCGAAGGCAAGCGCGGCACCCGGCTTCATGTTCGCGTGCAGGCTTTCACGATAAAGGTCGCCCTGGCCTTCATCCGGCGTCAGCACCATGACCACATCGGCCCATTTCGCCGCATCCGCGGGCGACATCACCTTGAAGCCCGCCGCTTCCGCCTTTTGCGCGGACCCGCCGGGGCGCAGACCAATCCCGACATCCTTCACGCCGGAATCGCGCATATTCATTGCATGGGCATGGCCCTGGCTGCCAAAGCCAATGACCGCAACCTTGCGGGCCTTGATCAGATTCACATCCGCATCCCGGTCATAGTAAACGCGCATCTGCCGTTTCTCCTTTGCTGCGCAGGCTTTCGCCCGAATTGATCCTTGCGGGGCCTGCCATGCGTAAGGAACAAGCGCGGCCCCAAGGGCGAACAAGGCCCGTTCATTCCTTTATTTTGCGCTTGCCGACAAGATGCTGTATGCATCTGGCGCGTGATTTATGGGCTTTCGAGGAAACCTCGTTCAGGCCGCCCGCTTCAAGGGCACAGCACCTTCATCGGCGTATTTCGCCAGCGCCGCGCGATACTTCTCCCGCCGCCATTGCAGCAGCCGCCAGGAAGCCTTGGCCGCCAGGTCTGAAACCCGCCCGCGCGGGTCAAGCCCGATGGTCTTGAAGATCATCCCCATGCCGCGTTCGATATGCCGAAAGCGATAAAACCCAATCGCGCGGCCCATATACGCCGTGGTGCAGCGCTCATGGTCATAGGGCGTGCCCTCAGGCTCATTAGCGCTGTGGAAGGCGAAGGCGAGCTCATCATCCTCCGTCTCGCCAATGCGGCCCAGCGCCACGCGCAGCCGCTTGGAGAAGGAGAGGTTCTCCCGCGCCAGATAGCGCTTCATATGATCGTAAAACAGCTTGAAATGCCGATATTCATCAGCAGCGATCAGCCGGCAGACCTGCTTCAGTGCGGGTTCGTCCGTGGAATCGCCGAGCGCAGAGTAATAGCTGCTGGTGCCGGTTTCCACCATGCAGCGCGCGATCAATTCGCCGGTGCGGCTGCCGCGAATGGACGCTTCCGCATCCAATTGAATCTGATACCCGGCGCGATAGCGTTCAAACGCCGCGGCAAAATCCCAGCCAGGATCAGCCAACATGCCCCAACAGCCCAACGCATCGCCATGCTGCGTTTCCTCAACCCCCCAATGTTCGGCCGCCGCGCTGAAATCCGGATCATCGGCGAAAACGCGCGTCAGGTAGGTGACGTAATCCGCCGCATTGCGTTCCACCATGGCGGCGGCCTTGATCAGCGGGACAATTTCGGGATCAACCTTGGAAGGATCGAACCGATCCCAAGCAATCTCATCAATATGCCAATGTTTCATGAGCCTGCCCCGAGCGCCTTGCCATGATGGGTCCGCGCGACCCTTTCCGTTTATGTTTTTGTGCCAAGATGCGGCGGTTTCAAGGCAGGCTTCCGCGCGCCGCGCAAAAAGAAACGGGCGGCCCAAGGACCGCCCGCCGAAACTTGAGCTTTGATAAGGCTTCAGGGCGCCGTCGCAGCGTCCATCATGGCCCGCGCCGACAGCATCCGCGCCATGGCGGCTTCACGCTTCTCGAGCGTTTCATTCGCCGCTACCGCCATCGCCTCCTCAGCTTCCTTCAATCGGATCTGCGCTTCGGATTTCGAAAGATTGGCGAGCGGGGTTGCTTCCTCAGCCAGGATCGTCACGCGGTCCGGCGCCACTTCGGCAAATCCACCAGCAACGAAAAGCTGTTCCGTCACCTGGCCGCCCTCACGCACGGAAATCACCCCACCGCGCAAGGCCACGATCATGGGCGCATGCCCAGCCAGCACGCCCATTTCGCCTTCCGCCGCAGGGATCACTGCCATCTCAACCGCGCGGGACAGCAGCAGCTTTTCCGGTGAGACGAGTTCGAGTTGAAAACTCGCCATGGTGATCAGGCCGCCGCCTTCAGTTCTTCGCCCTTCTTCGCGGCGTCTTCAATCGTGCCGACCATGTAGAAGGCCGCTTCCGGCAGGTGGTCGTAATCGCCGCGGCAGATCGCTGCGAAGGACCGGATGGTATCTTCCAGCTTCACGAAGACGCCCGGCGTGCCGGTGAAGACTTCCGCGACATGGAAGGGCTGGGACAGGAAGCGCTGGATCTTGCGCGCACGCGCGACGATCAGCTTGTCTTCTTCCGAAAGCTCATCCATGCCAAGGATCGCGATGATGTCCTGCAGCGACTTGTAGGTCTGCAGAATCTTCTGCACTTCGCGCGCGGTATTGTAGTGATCAACGCCCACAATGCGCGGGTCCATGGCGCGCGAGGTGGAGTCGAGCGGGTCAACCGCCGGGAAGATCCCAAGCTCGGCGATGGAACGATTGAGCACCGTGGTCGCATCCAAGTGGGCGAAGGATGTCGCCGGCGCCGGGTCGGTCAAGTCGTCCGCAGGTACGTAAATCGCCTGCACCGAGGTGATCGAGCCCTTTTTGGTGGAGGTAATACGTTCCTGCAGCGCGCCCATATCCGTGGAAAGGGTCGGCTGATAGCCCACCGCGGAGGGAATGCGGCCCAGTAGCGCGGAGACTTCAGCGCCGGCCTGGGTGAAGCGGAAGATGTTGTCAATGAAGAACAACACGTCCTGGCCCTGCTCATCACGGAAATATTCCGCCATGGAAAGGCCCGAAAGCGCCACGCGCGCGCGCGCGCCGGGCGGTTCATTCATCTGGCCATAAACCAGCGCCACCTTGGACCCATCGGTATTGCCATCACCAAGCTTGATGACGCCCGCATCAATCATTTCGTGGTAGAGGTCATTGCCTTCGCGCGTACGCTCACCCACGCCGGCAAAGACCGAAACGCCGCCATGGCCCTTGGCGATATTATTGATCAATTCCTGAATGGTCACGGTCTTGCCCACGCCCGCACCGCCGAACAGGCCGATCTTGCCGCCCTTAAGGTAAGGCGCCAGTAGGTCAATCACCTTGATGCCCGTGACCAGGATTTCCGCCGCCGTTGCCTGTTCTTCAAAGGCCGGCGCTTCGCGGTGGATCGGGAAATGCATGGTGGCGCTGACCGGGCCGCGTTCGTCAATCGGCTCACCGATCACGTTCACAATGCGGCCCAGCGTGCCAGGGCCAACCGGCACGGAAATGCCCGCACCCGTGTCCACAACTTCAGTGCCGCGCACCAGACCATCGGTGGTGTCCATAGCGATGCAGCGCACCGTGCGCTCACCCAAATGCTGCGCCACTTCAAGCACCAGCTTCTGTTCGCCGATTTGCAGCGTCAGCGCATTCATGATGGCGGGCAGCTCGGCGGGGAACTGAACGTCCACCACGGCACCGAGCACCTGCGTCACCTGACCAACATTATTCTTCATGGCAGTGATCCCTTCTTAAAGCGCTTCAGCGCCGGAGATGATTTCGATCAGCTCGCGGGTGATGTTCGCTTGACGTGTGCGATTGTAATTTAGCGTAAGCTTGTTGATCATTTCGCCCGCATTGCGCGTGGCATTGTCCATGGCTGTCATCTGGCTGCCATAGAAGCCGGCGGCATTGTCCAGCAGGGCGCGATAGATCTGAATGGCGAGGTTCTGTGGTAGCAGGCGCGCCAGAATTTCTTCCTCGGCCGGCTCAAACTCATATTGCGCACCGCTATCGGCAGCCACTTCGGGCAGCGGCGCGGGAATAAGCTGTTGGCCCACCGGCGTCTGGCTGATCACGTTCCGGAAACGGTTATAGATCAGCGTGCAGACATCGAATTGGCCGCCATCCAGCATATCGCTGATCCTGGCGCTGACTTCCGCGGCATCTTCGAAACCAATCCGCTTCTTGTTGGCGAAGCTGATCTCTTCAACGATGCGATTGGCGAATTCGCGCCGCAGATAAACGGCGCCCTTGCGGCCCACGGTGACGATCTTCACCGTCTTGCCTTCGGCTTCCAGCGCACGCACCTGGGCACGGGCGAAGCGGCCGACATTGGTGTTGAAGCCGCCACAAAGGCCGCGCTCGGCAGTTACCACCACCAGCAAATGCACCTTATCCGCGCCAGTGCCCACCAGCAGCTTCGGCGCATCAGGCGTGCCGGCAACCGATGCGCCAAGGGACGCCAGCATCCGTTCCATACGCTCAGCGTAAGGGCGAGCGGCTTCGGCCTGGCTTTGCGCACGGCGCAGCTTGGCCGCCGCCACCATTTTCATCGCCTGCGTGATCTTGCGCGTGGATCTCACGCTATTGATCCGCAGACGTAGGCTTTTCAGGCTGGGCATTGGTTACTCTCCCGCAGGCCCAACCTTAAGCGAAGCTTTTGGCGAAGCCATCAAGGAAGGCAATAAGCTTCGTTTCCGTATCCTTCTTGATCTCACGATCATTGCGGATGGCGGCCACGATATCCGGCGCGCTTGACTTCAAGTCACCCAGCAGGCGGCTTTCGAATTCACCCACCTTATTGAGCGGCAGGCGATCCAGATAACCGCGCGTGCCGGCAAAAATTGCAATCACCTGATCTTCAACGGCAACCGGCTTGAATTGCGGCTGCTTCAGCAGCTCGGTCAAACGCGCACCGCGCGCCAGCAGCGCCTGGGTGGAAGCGTCAAGATCCGAGGAGAACTGCGCGAAGGCCGCCATTTCGCGATACTGCGCCAATTCCAGCTTGATCTTGCCGGCCACCTGCTTCATCGCCTTGACCTGCGCGGCGGAACCCACGCGGGACACCGATAGACCGACATTCACCGCAGGGCGGATGCCCTTGAAGAACAATTCGGTTTCAAGGAAGATCTGACCATCCGTGATCGAAATCACATTCGTCGGAATATAGGCTGAGACGTCACCCGCCTGGGTTTCAATCACCGGCAGCGCGGTCAGGGAACCATTCCCGGCTTCATCACCCATCTTCGCCGCACGCTCCAGCAGGCGCGAATGCAGGTAGAAGACGTCACCCGGATAGGCTTCGCGGCCCGGCGGACGGCGCAGCAGCAGCGACATCTGACGATAGGCAACGGCCTGCTTCGACAGGTCATCATAGAAAATGACCGCATGCATGCCATTGTCGCGGAAATATTCGCCCATGGCGCAGCCCGTATAGGGGGCCAGGAACTGCATCGGCGCCGGGTCGGAAGCGGTGGCCGCGACGATGATGGAATATTGCAGCGCGCCCTGTTCTTCCAGCGTCTTCACGAGTTGGGCAACGGTGGAGCGCTTCTGCCCCACGGCAACATAGATGCAATAGAGCTTCTTCGATTCATCATCACCAGCATTGATGGTCTTCTGGTTGATGATGGTGTCCACGATCACGGCGGTCTTACCTGTCTGGCGGTCACCGATGATCAGCTCACGCTGGCCACGGCCAATCGGGATCAGCGCGTCAATCGCCTTGATGCCGGTCTGCATCGGCTCATGCACCGATTTACGCGGAATAATGCCGGGCGCTTTCACCTCGGCGCGCATGCGCACCATGTCGGTCAGCGGGCCCTTGCCGTCAATCGGATTGCCAAGGCCATCCACAACGCGACCCAGCAGGCCCTTGCCCACCGGCACGTCCACGATGGAACCGGTACGGCTGACCGTATCGCCTTCGCGCACCGAAAGGTCAGAGCCGAAAATCACGACGCCGACATTGTCGGTTTCAAGGTTCAGCGCCATGCCCTTCACGCCGGAAGCGGGGAAATCCACCAGCTCACCAGCCATGACATTCTGAAGGCCGTAAACGCGGGCGATACCATCGCCCACCGTCAGCACAGTGCCGACCTCAGCCACATTCGCTTCAGCATCGAAGCCAGCGATCTGCTGCTTGAGGATATCCGAAATTTCAGCCGGACGGATTTCCATGGTCAGGCAGCCCCCTTCATGGCGTATTGCAAACGTTGCAACTTGGATTTGATGGAATTGTCGTAAAGGCGGGAACCGATCCGAACGATCAGCCCACCCAGGATGGATTTGTCCACTGTCTCAGACAGGCGAACATTGGAATAGCCAGCTTCCGTGAGCCGCGCCACGATCTGCGCGCGCTGCGTGTCGCTCAGCGCATGGGCGGTGGTGACTTCGGCGGTCTGCTGGCCGCGGCGCGCCGCGATCAGCGCGCCAAAGGCATGCGCAACGGCAGGCAGGGCCGAAAGGCGCCGATTGGCGATCAATACGCCAACCAGGTTCCGCACCTCACCGGTGATGCCGGCGCTTTCCAGGATCTCGAACATGCGTTCACGCTGGATGCGGGCATTGAAGCGCGGATCGGCGATAAAATTGCGCATATCCGCATTGTCGCGGCAGAGCACGAACAACGCTTCAAGCTCTGCCCCGATGCGATCAGCGGCGCCGGCTTCCGCCGCGCGCTTGTCATCGGCAAGGTCGAGAAGCGCCTTGGCATAGCGCGCGGCAACGCTCACAGCGCTAGGCGCCGAACGCGCGGCCTTATCAAGGGTCTGGTCTGTGGCAGCCACGGGTTTTCCCGGTCCTGTTTCTTGCGCAAAAAATGAAAGCCGGCTGATACCCCGGCGCGGTTGGGGGCTTACCATAGGGTTTACCGCACCGCAACCGAGACAGCGGCACTTTCGCGCGCTGCTCTGCTTCAAGTGCGGAAAATCCGCCGGCTCGCCCGGCTTGACAGTGCTTCGCCGCTGATCGCAGGCTTTGCGCATAAGTCGCTCTGCGCCCAAAAAAAAGGAAGCGCCTTGCTCATGACACCTGAATTCACCCGGCGTGGCGCCCTTTTGGTCGGGGCGGCCACCGCTCTTTTGCCGCTAAGCCCCGCCCATGCCGCCTTTCCGGAACGCGCCATCACGCTTTCGGTGAGTTTTCCGCCGGGCGGCGCCACCGATATCCTGGCCCGAATCCTGGCCCCGCCGCTCAGCGAGGCTTTGGGTCGGCCAGTGGTGATCGAAAATCGCGGCGGCGCCGGCGCCAATATCGGCATTGGCCATGTCGCCCGCTCGGCCGCGGATGGCTATACGCTGCTGGTCACCTCCAGCGCTTTCGTTGTCAATCCAAGCCTTTACCGCAACCCGCCCTATGATCCCTTCCGGGATTTCGCGCCGATCAGCACGCTGGGTGCCTCGCCCAATGTGTTGGCCGTCAGGCCCAACAGCGGCATTGCCTCGCTGCAGGATTTGATCGCGCAGGCCAAGGCCAACCCGAACAAGTTCAACTATGCCAGCCCCGGAATCGGCACAACGCCGCATCTGGCGGGCGAATTGCTGAAGCTCCGCGCCGGGTTTGACATGCAGCACGTGCCCTTCAGCGGCGCCGGCCCCGCGACGCAGGCGGCGCTTGCGGGTACTACCCAGGTGATCAGCGCGGCGCAGGGTTCGGTCATGGCGCAGCTCCGTTCCGGTGAATTGCGCGCTATTGTTCAAACGGGCGCTACCCGCGTCATTGATCTTCCAGATGTGCCAACCCAGGAAGAATTGGGCATCAAGGATGCCAATTCCGATACTTTCCTGGCGCTCTTCGCCCCCGCCGCGACTCCGACGCCTATCCTCGAAATCCTCTCGCGGGAGGTGGTGAAGGCGCTGCAACGGCCGGATGTGCAGGAACGCTATCGGCAGGCCGGAGCGCCGGTGGTCGGCGGCGGGCCCGAGGAACTCCGCGCCCGTGTTGCCCGCGAAGTGCCGATCTGGCGGGAAGTGATCCAGGTCTCGAAAATATCCGTCCAGTAAAATCAGCGTTTTGGCGGCATGGGCGGGGCAGGTTCAGCCGGCGCCGGGGCGGAAAGCCCGGCGCAGAGAAAGGGCAGGATCTGTTCCACCGCCATATCGAAATCGCCCGAATCGCAAACCCCGCCCGACATCATTTCCAGTCGGCCAGACCGCAACAGGGTGTAGCGATAGGCGCCCATCATGAAATAAAGCCGCCAATAAAGCACTTCTGGCGGCAGATGGGGCAGCACGCGGCGGAAGGCTTCCACATAGGCAAGCGTTGTGTCGTCATAGACCGTGCTGAGCACTTCCCGCGAAATATCATCAGGTTCCGTATTCAGCCTGGCATGCATGCGCATGGTTGCGCGGCCTTCGGGGGTTTTGCCATTCAACATGAAGGGGGTGACGAAGGCGCGCACCAGCACCTCAACCGGGATACGGCCATCGGGCCAGGTGGCCTTGGCGCCATCCAAGGCCCGGCGCCGCGCTGCCGTGACCTGCTCCGCCCCGCGCAAATAGGCGGCGCGAAACAAATCCCGCTTGGACCCGAAGTAATAATGAAGCTGCGCCAGATTGACCCCGGCTGCGAACGCAATGGCGCGGGTGGAGGCACCCGTATAGCCGTGATCGGCAAAGAGCATTTGCGCGACATCCAAAATCCGGTCGCGTACACTGGTTGAAGGGTCAATCGGGGCGAGCAGGCTGGTCATGGGCTCCGGGCGTTTGGTCGGGCGACTGATACAAGCAATCTAGGCCAATTCGCGACTGGGGCAACTGGAAACTGATAAATTGACCAAAATCGCCCAGCGCAGTATTTGGTCAGGCGACTGATTTATACGGGGCTGAGACAGCGCCTTGACCCGATGGCGCCTGCCAGCCCGAAAACGGGAGGAAGCCGTGGCATGAGTGCAGCGCAGCAAATCACCCAATCCCCCTATGTCGGCGGTGAAGCCCCGGCAGAACGCGCCAAGCGCATAGCGCCAATCATCGCGGCCCATGCGAACCAAATCGAACGCGACCGCGCCTTGCCTAAGGAATTGCTGGATGCGCTGCATGGTGCCGCGCTGTTCCGCACCCTGCTGCCGCAGGCCTTCCGTGGCGAGGAAGTGCCGTTGCATGATTTTGTACAAATGCAGATCGTCATTGCCGCCGCTGATGCCAGCACCGCCTGGTGTGTGGGCCAGGCTTCCGGCTGTTCCATGGCGGCGGCCTATCTCAAGCCCGAAATCGCCTATGAGATTTGGGGCGCTGATCCGCGTGCCGTGTTGGCCTGGGGCATGGGGCCGCAATCCCGCGCTGTGGTGGTGGATGGCGGCTATCGCGTGACCGGCAAATGGCATTTCGCCAGCGGCAGCCGGCACTGCACCTGGCTTGGCGGGCATTGCAAGGTTGTCGAGCGCGATGGGTCTCTGCGCGCCGATGCGGAAGGCAACCCGATTGACCGCACCATGCTGTTCAAGCGCGAGGTGCCGAAGATCACCGACAATTGGCGCGTCATGGGCCTGCGCGGCACGGGCAGCGACACTTATGAGGTGACGGATCTTTTTGTGCCGGATGATTACACGGTGCAGCGCGATTTGCCGATCAATCGGCAAACCGCTGGCACGCTGTATCATTTCACCACCACGCATGCCTATGCTTCGGGCTTTGCTGGCGTGGCGCTTGGGATTTGCCGCGGGACGCTTGATGCCTTCATCAAGCTCGCGTCAGACAAGACGCCGGCAGCAAGCACGCGCCCGATGCGCGATAGCCATGTCATTCAAAGCCTTGTCGCGCGTTCCGAAGCGCGCTGGCGTTCCGCGCGCAGCCTGTTGCTTGAGACGCTCCGCGAATGCTGGCCGCGCGCGGAAGCGGGGCTTGAGATGACGAATGATGAGCGGGTTTCGATCCGCCTCGCTTCCACCTTCGCCATTCAGACGTCCCGTGAAGTAGTGGAAACCGTCTACCAGGAAGCCGGCTCCACCGCGATTTTCGAAGACAATCCTTTCGAACGGCGCTTCCGCGACATGCATGCGGTCAGCCAACAGGTGCAAGGCCGCAGCGCGCATTTCGAAGCGGTGGGGCAGCATCTTCTGGGGCAAACGCCGCATGCGCGTTTCCTTTAAGAACGGCACGGAGGAACACAACATGGGCTTGCAAGGTCTGAACCATTACACGCTTCGCCCGGTGGATCTGGAAGCCACCAAGGATTTTTATGAAAAGGTTTTGGGGCTTAAACTCGGCTATCGCCCGCCGCTGACCTTTCCTGGCTATTGGCTCTATTGCGGCGACAACCCGACCGTCCATCTGATTGGTGATCGCCAGGGCGAGGAAGGCCTACCTGAACGCAAGGTCGGGCATACGGGCCTGGTGGATCACATCGCCTTTTCATGTACCGGGCTTGCCGCCATGCGGGTGCATCTTGATCAGCACAAGGTGACCTATACGGCGCGCGTCATCCCGCGTGATCGGCAGACGCAAATCTTTCTGCATGATCCCAATGGTGTGGCGGTGGAGTTGAACTACCCGCCCGAGGAGACCTCGCCCGACTGAACGCGCGCTTGGCAAAACAGGAGGTGCAGCGTCTGCAGCACAGCCTCGGCCTTCGGGTCTGTCAAGCGATAGTAGATCACCGTGCCGGCAGGGCGGGTGGCGACCAGTCCCTTATCACGCAGCAGGGCCAAATGCTGTGACAGCGCCGATTGCGACAGCCCGACATTGGCGGCGAGGTCATTCACGGATGTCTCCCCCGCCACGACAAGATCACACAGCACCAAAAGCCGCCTGTCATTAGCGAGCGCGCGGAGCAAGCGCGCCGCCAGCGCGCCCTTGTTCGGCAAGCCGCGCGGCGTCTTGCGCTTCCGGGTGAGGGGAGAAGACATTTCTCATGAACTGAGTTTAGCCCTTTGCCAAGGGCAGGGCCATGGCGCTTGACAGGCGCGTACGATGTTATATTATAACATTCTACCTCAGGCCTGAAAGCTTTGCTCATGCTGCGCCGTACCGTCCTCTCCGCCCCCTTGATATTGCTGGCCCGGCGCGCGCCCGCGCAGCAGCCGCCCTCGGTTATCGCTTCCTTCTCCATCTTGGCGGATATGACGCGCCAGGTGGGTGGGGATCGCATCACGCTGCGCGCCATTGTCGGGCCGGATCAGGATGCACATGGTTTTCAGCCCAAGCCATCGGATGCCGCCGCACTTACCAATGCAGCGCTGGTCATCCGCAATGGGCTTGGCTTTGAAGGCTGGCTGGATCGCATGATCCGGTCCTCTGGCTACAAGGGCGCCTTGGTGACCGCCACGGATGGCATTGTGCCCCGCATGATGGAGGCGCATCATCACCATCACGGGCATGACCATGGCGGCGCTGGGCGGCGCCATAATCACTCGGTCGGGCCGCGCCGGGTGCCAGACCCGCATGCGTGGCAGGATTTAGGCTTGGCGCAGCGCTATCTCCACAACATTACCGCCGGGCTGATCGCCGCCGATCCGGGCAATGAGGCGCATTATCGCCGCAACGCAGAAGCCTATGCCGCGCGGCTTATGGCACTTGACCAATGGGTGCGCGCGGAAGTCGCCAAGGTTCCGGCGGCGCGGCGCAAGATTGTCACGAGCCATGATGCCTTCGGCTATTTCGGGGAAGCCTACGGTATCCGCTTTCTGGCACCCCAGGGCGTTTCAACGGAGGCCGAGCCCTCAGCCGCCGAAGTCGGGCGGCTTATTCGCCAGATCAAGGCAGAGAATATCACCGCGCTCTTCATGGAAAACATGAGCAACCCTGCCACGCTGCAACGCATTGCGCAGGAAACCGGTTTGCGGGTGCGCGGGCGGCTTTTTGCCGATGCGCTTTCCTCCGAAGCCGGCCCGGCACCAACCTATGAAGCCATGTTCCGGCACAATATTGCGCTGATGGTGCTGACGATGAGGGAAGACACTGCGTGATCATGACCAACCTTCGCAACCTGGCCTTTGGTATCCTTGCAAGCCTTGGCACCCTGACCACCGCTATGGCCCAGGGCTTCACGCCGCATGTTTCGGGTGAGGCTGATCTTGGGCTTTACGGTGTTTCTACCTTCAACGCCAAGGATTCCGCCCGGCGCGGCACCAGCCTTTATCTGTTCGGTGAAGTCGCCACCGGTTTTCACATCGCGCCCGGGCTTTCGCTGCAAACGGTGGTGGCGTTTGAACCGATCGGGGAAGGCGATGCCCTGGGCGGCTTCCCGATGGATAGCGTGATCGGCTTTCGTCGCCAATCCGCCTTCCTGGAAGCGTTTTTTGCGGAATGGAAACCGGATAATACCCTCACGCTTTACGGCGGGCGCTTCGTGGCACCCTTCAGCCGCGGCCATCATGATTTTCCCGGTATCCTGACCCGCATCCGCGCGCATGAGGTGCAGATGATCGGCGATGCCATGGGTGTGGGTGGCACGTAGAATTTTCTCTCGGACGCGCGCTTTGGTGAGCATGACATTTCCGCCGCCGCCTTCACGCTCGACCGAACCGTTTTGTCTTCAACCTGGCTCACGCGCCGGCGTTGCTGTGATGAGCGGTATGAGCGCTATAATCGCAACACCGAACAACAAGGCGGGCCTGCCAATAACGGGCAAATGGATAATTTCGCCCTGTCCTTGGATGGCGATAAATTTGATTTCGCGCCTGGGCTTTCCTATCAGCTGTCGATGGTCTCCCGCGCGGCGGGCAAGGAAGACGGCACGGCGCGCGAATGGGGCTATTCCGGTGCACTCCGCTATGAACAGCGCTGGTCAGTGGCGCAACGCACGCTGTTCTTCGCCGAAGCAGTGCAGTTCCGCAATGCCGATGGCCGACCACGCTTTGAAACCGAAACGGGCGATGAAACCACCATTACGGAGCGGCGGACCTTCACGACTTTGGGCGCGCAGCATCGCCTGGATGAATGGCGCGGCACGCTCGCCTGGCAGCGCGATCAGCGCAAGCGCAGCGTGGAAACGCTGCCCACGGAAAACTATTTGGAAGCTTCCATCGGGCGCGATATTGGCCAAGGCTTTGGGCTTGATGTTGGCTACCAATATGGCAGGCAATTGATCGAGAGATCAGGCCAGCTTGGCACCACTCATGCAGTGCTGGCGCGGCTTTCCTGGCGTGGTGGGTTTTGAGGAACGCCGGACCATGAGCTTTGTTTATGAGGTCTTCCCGCCCGATGCCGATGCGCTGAGCCCGGTTTGCCCAAGCGCCATCAGCAGCCGGGATGAGAATGTCCTGTTCGAGATTTTCCGCCCCGATGTTGCGCTGGCGATCTGGCTGCGCCCTCAACCTGCCAAATGGAAGGCCGGGCTCGGTACCTTGTTGCAGAAAGTGCCCTATGGCGCCATTGGTCGCGGCACTCCGGAAGATGCCCTTGACCAGATTGTACAGGAACTGCCCGTGCCCGCCCCTGCGGCGCTGCTTTCTGACATGCTGCTGCTGGGGCGCTTCTTTGCCACCATCACACAGCAATCGGAAATCCGCGCCAATCTGGCTGGCGTGAATGATGATTCCTGCCGACGCTTTCATTGCGATTCGGTCAGGGTGCGCTTGCTTTGCACCTATCATGGGCCTGGCACGCAATTCACCATGTGCGGGCCGCAATGCCGCGCGCCGCATCAAATACCTGCCTGCGCCGTGGCTTTGGTAAAGGGCAGCACCCATCCGTCGGCACTTGGCGATGCCTGCCTGCACCGCTCTCCGCCCGTTTCCCGTTTGCCAGAAAACCGCCGGGGCCGATTGCTGTTCTGCATTGATGAGCCAGGATTCCTGCCATGAATGCCATGGATAAAAGATTGCCGGTCACCGTGCTGTCAGGCTTCCTGGGGGCAGGCAAGACCACGCTGCTCAATCATGTCTTGGCCAATCGCGATGGCAAGCGTGTCGCGGTGATTGTGAATGACATGAGTGAGGTGAATATAGACGCGGCTTTGGTCGGCAATGCTGGGACGCTTTCCCGTACTGAAGAAAAGCTGGTCGAAATGTCCAACGGTTGCATCTGCTGCACTCTGCGTGACGATTTGATGCAGGAAATTACCAAGCTTGCCGCTGAAGGGCGCTTCGATGCCTTGCTGATTGAAAGCACCGGCATCAGCGAACCCATGCCCGTGGCTGCGACCTTCGATTTCCGTACCGAGGAAGGCTTCTGCCTCGGTGATGTCGCGCAGCTTGATACCATGGTAACCGTGGTGGACGCGCAGAGCTTCCTGCGCGATTACAGCAGCGCGGACCGCCTGGCCGCGCGGGGCGAAAGCGCCGGCCCGGAGGATACCCGCCTGCTGGTGGATTTGCTGATCGAACAAATTGAATTCGCCGATGTCATTATCGTCAATAAGCAGGATTTGGTGAGTGAGGCGGAGTTGGGTCGCCTGGCCGCGCTACTGGCGACCTTCAATCCCAATGCGGAAATCATCGGCTGTACCAAGGGGGCAGTGCCTCTTCGGCATATCCTGCATACCGGGCGCTTTGATTTTGATGCGGCGCGCCGTTCTGCGGGTTGGATCAAAGCGCTTTCGGGTGAGCATTTGCCGGAAAGCATTGAATTCGGCATCACCAGCTTTGTCTGGCGCGCGCGCCGCCCGGTGCATCCGGAACGCTTCAAGCGCTTCATTGAAGGTGATCTTCCGGGCGTGGTGCGTGCCAAGGGGTTTTTTTGGCTGGCGACGCGCATGCCCTGGGCGGGTGAATGGCAATTGGCCGGCTCCATTGGCCGCCATGAAGCGGCGGGGTTCTGGTGGGCCGTGCAGCCGGCCTCTCGTTGGCCGGATGATCCCGACTGGCGCGCCACGATCGAGGAAATTTGGCAGGAACCCCATGGCGACCGGCGTCAGGAAATCGTCTTTATCGGCATCGCCATGGATGAGGCAGGGCTGCGCGCAGCATTGCAAAACACGCTTTTGACCGATGAAGAATGGCGCGCCGGGCCACGCGCCTGGGCGGGCCTGCCCGACCCATTTCCGGTCTGGCGTGAGGGCTGAAACCGCTGGCGAGTTACGCCGAGGTCGTAAAGTCTAACGCCCCAACCCGTCCCAGAATTCTCTGACCTTGGCGAAGAAGCCTTCGCTTTCGGGGCTGGTGCGGCCACCCTTCTCCGCCTCGGCTTCAAACTGCTCAAGCAATTCGCGCTGCTTTGGCGAAAGATTCTGCGGCGTTTCTACCACCACCTGCACATACATATCGCCGCGCGCGGCAGAACGCAGCACAGAAAAACCCTTGCTGCGCAGGCGGAATTGATCGCCTGTTTGCGTGCCGGCGGGGATGGTCACTTTCGAACGCCCGCCATCAATGCTCGGCACTTCCACATGCCCGCCAAGCGCTGCTTGCGTCATGCGGAGTGGTACGCGCACCAATATATTCGCGCCATCGCGCTGGAAGATCGGATGCGGCCGGACCGCGATATCAACGTAAAGATCACCCGCTGGTGCGCCGCGCTGCCCGGCCTCACCCTCACCACTCAGGCGAATGCGCGTGCCATCATCAACGCCGGCAGGCACTGAGACATTCAGGCTGCGTTCGCGCCGGACGCGGCCCGCGCCACGACAGATCTTGCACGGGTTCTTGATGGCACGGCCGGTGCCGCTGCAGGTGGGGCAGGTGCGCTCCACCAGGAAAAACCCCTGCTGCGCCCTGACCTTGCCGCTGCCTTGGCAGGTGCCGCAGGTTTGTACGCCGGAAGCGGCACCACCTTCGGCGCCCACACCCTTGCAGGCCTCGCAGGAAACGCTCGTCGCGAAACGGATCGTTTTTTTCGCCCCGGCGAAGGCTTCTTCCAGAGAAATCTCTACCTGTGTGCGCAAATCAGACCCGCGGCCGGATGCCGCGCGCTGGCCACGCCCGCCGCCGCCGAAGCGGCCGAACATTTCCTCAAAAATGTCCTCAAAGCCACCGCCACCGAAGGGGCTGCCACCGCCAAAGCCGTCACCGCCGCCAGGCCCGCCCTGCTCAAAGGCAGCATGGCCAAAGCGGTCATAGGCCGCGCGCTTTTCAGAATCCTTCAGTACATCGTAAGCCTCATTCAATTCCTTGAACTTGGCTTCCGCTTCGGCATTGCCTTGATTGCGGTCAGGGTGCCATTGCATCGCGAGCTTGCGATAGGATCTCTTGAGGTCATCCTCCCCCGCATCGCGCGCGACGCCAAGAACCTCGTAATAATCGCGTTTTGCCATGATCGGGCTACCGTTTCGGACGCAAGACGACCCCTGGCGCCCAAAGGCACCAGGGGAAATTCTTGGTCAAAGGAGCTACCACCCCGAAGGGATCAGGAAGGCTTCTTCTTGTTCGGGTCCACTTCCTCGAACTCGGCATCCACAACCTTGTCCTTGGAAACACCACCAGCGCCGCCACCGGCCGCCGGTTCTTCGGGCTTCGGCGCAGCCTGTTCGGCCTTGTAGAGCGCCTCACCCATTTTCATCGCGGCCTGGGACAGCTTTTCGGAAGCTTCGGGGATTGCAGCAGCGTCCTGGCCTTCCATAGCGGTGCGGGCAGCGGCGAGCGCCGATTCTACTTCCAGCTTTTCAGCCGGCGGCACCTGGTCGCCGCTTTCCTTCAGCGTCTTTTCAGTGGAATGCACCAACGCATCAAGCCCGTTGCGCGCCTCCACAGCCTCACGCCGCTTGCGGTCGGCTTCGGCGTTGGCTTCAGCATCCTTCACCATGCGTTCAATATCGGCGTCAGACAGACCCGACTTCGCCTGGATGCGGATTTGCTGTTCCTTGCCGGTCGCCTTGTCCTTCGCGCTGACGCTGACAATGCCGTTCGCGTCAATATCGAAGGTCACTTCCACCTGCGGCACGCCACGCGGCGCGGGGGGAATGCCGGTCAGGTCAAAGGTGCCAAGCTGCTTATTGTCGGCAGCCATTTCACGTTCGCCCTGATAGACCTTGATAGTGACCGCGGTTTGATTGTCATCCGCCGTGGAGAAGGTCTGGCTCTTCTTCGTCGGGATCGTTGTGTTGCGATCAATCAACCGCGTGAAGACCCCGCCGAGGGTTTCAATGCCAAGGCTGAGCGGCGTCACATCCAGCAGCAGCACATCCTTGACATCACCCTTCAGCACGCCGCCCTGAATGGCCGCGCCAATGGCGACAACCTCATCGGGGTTCACGTTGCGAGCGGGTTCCTTGCCGAAGAATTGGCGTACCGCTTCCACAACCTTGGGCATGCGCGTCATACCGCCGACCAGGATCACCTCATCCACCTCATTGGCGGCAAGGCCGGCATCCTTCAGCGCCTGACGGCAAGGTTCCATGGTGCGGCTGATCAGATCATCCACCAGCGCTTCCAGCTTGGCGCGCGTCAGCTTCATGACCAGGTGCTTGGGGCCGGAGGCGTCGGCGGTAATGAAGGGCAGGTTGATTTCGGTTTCCTTGGAGGAGGAAAGCTCGATCTTCGCCTTTTCTGCCGCTTCCTTCAGGCGTTGCAGCGCCAGCTTGTCGCCGCGCAGATCAATGCCCTGTTCCTTGCGGAATTCATCGGCCAGATAATCGATCACGCGCTGGTCGAAATCCTCACCGCCGAGGAAGGTATCGCCATTGGTGGATTTCACTTCAAACACGCCATCGCCGATTTCCAGGATGGAAACGTCGAAGGTGCCGCCACCAAGGTCATAGACCGCGATAGTGCCGCCCTTCTTTTGTTCCATGCCGTAAGCCAAAGCGGCGGCGGTCGGTTCATTGATGATGCGCAGCACGTCAAGCCCGGCAACCGTGCCGGCTTCCTTTGTGGCCTGGCGCTGGGCATCATTGAAGTATGCGGGAACAGTAATGACCGCCTGGGAAACCTTCTCGCCGAGATGTGCTTCGGCGGTTTCCTTCATCTTGGTCAGCACCATGGCGCTGATCTGCTGCGGCGCGTAGGTCTTGCCATCCACCTCAACCCAGGCATCGCCATTCGGCGCCTTGGTGATCTTAAAGGGGGCGAGCCCGATATCCTTTTGCACCATCGGGTCATCAAAGCGCCGCCCAATCAGGCGCTTCACCGCGTAAAGCGTCCCCATAGGATTGGTAACCGCCTGGCGCTTCGCCGATTGACCAACCAGCCTTTCGCCATTCTTCGCAAACGCGATCATGGAGGGCGTGGTGCGCGCGCCTTCGGCGTTTTCAATCACGCGCACATCCTTGCCTTCAAGGATGGCAACGCAGGAATTGGTGGTGCCGAGGTCTATGCCAATGACCTTACTCATCCGTAGTCTCCTCTGCGGCGGATCGCGGCGGCCCGGAATGGCACCACGGCGACCCCCTGTGCTGTACGATGACCAAGCGCCATCGCGGATGGGATTGCAGGAAGCCGCGTCCGAAAGGGCGCCGCGCCTATCCGGCGGATGTATGTAACAGCGCAAGGTGAGACAAGATGCCCCGGCCCGATCACCCGCAAAAAGCTGGGTTAACGCGGCCCACGGCGGCGGTTGCGCTCCAGCTCCTCAGCCGTCAGGGCGAAGGAAATCCGCACCCGGTGTTCTGCCGGGTTGCGCCCAGATCGGAAAAGGATGCTCTCAGGCGCGGTGGTGAAACGGGCGCGGGTCTGATTGCCCTCAAAATTCACCAAAAGCAGCGCCTCCTTGCGCTGGACCAACTGGCTGTCATCCCCGCTGGTGACGGCGAGGAACCAGGGGAGCTCCGCCCGGTTCCCGAGCGTAGCCGGGCCGCGTTCCACATCCATGATGGCGGCAATTTTCACCTCAACCCCGCCGCCGCGGACGTAATCACAGGTGACACCAACGCCCGCCATGCGGCCATCCACCACCATAGCGGCCAAATCAGCCGGCGCGCCGGGCCTGTAGCGCGTGACATCCGCGCCATCCGCCAGGATCGTGACCATGGGGCAGGGCGCCAGCACGGTTTCCTTGGTGGAAGACCCGCAAGCCGCGACCAGCGCCGCAAAAACCAGAACCCCGAAGCGCCACATGCTTAAATCCCCTTTGACCCGAGCGGGCTGCGGGCTACTCTCACCATTCTTCGCGTCGCGCCGCAACCCGTGGTCGGCCCCATTCAATGGACCCAAGCGCCCATGGCTTCTGCCAAGCCCGCCCTGCATCTCCTACTTGCCGGCCCGCGCGGCTTCTGCGCTGGCGTGGACCGCGCCATCAAAATTGTGGAGGAAGCGCTGAAGCGCCACGGCGCCCCGGTTTATGTGCGGCATGAAATTGTCCATAACCGCTTCGTCGTCGAAAGCCTGGAAAAGCAGGGCGCAGTCTTTGTCGAGGAACTCGATGAAATCCCCGATGACGGCCAGCCGGTGGTGTTTTCCGCCCATGGCGTGCCGAAATCCGTCCCCGCCGAGGCCGCCAAGCGCATGATGTTCGCCCTTGATGCCACCTGCCCGCTGGTGAGCAAGGTGCATCGCGAAGCCGAACGGCATCACGAACATGGCCGCCATCTTTTCCTGATTGGCCATGCCGGCCATCCGGAGGTGGTCGGCACCATGGGCCAATTGCCCGAAGGCGTGGTGACCCTGGTGCAGGATGCGGCGGATGCGGAAAGCGCGATCCCGCCTGAGGGTGCCACCCTTGCCTTCACCACGCAAACCACGCTTTCCGTTGACGACACGGCCGAGATCATCGCCATCCTGCAACGGCGCTTCCCGGATATTCGTGGCCCCGCCAAGGAAGATATCTGTTACGCCACCACCAATCGCCAGGCGGCGGTGAAGGCGATTGCGGCACGGTCCGATCTGGTAGTAGTAGTGGGTGCGCCCAATTCATCAAACAGCCAGCGCCTGCGCGAAGTGGCCGAGCGCAGCGGCGCCGGCCGTGCCGTGATGGTGCAACGCGGCGCTGATCTTGATCTTGGGCTGGTGCAGGACTGCAAGACTGTAGGTGTGACGGCGGGCGCCAGCGCGCCTGAAGTGCTGGTGGAAGAAGTGATCGCGCGGCTTGCTGAAGCCTATTCCCTGGATATCGAGGAAGTGGTGGTGGCGGTGGAACAGATGACCTTCCGCCTGCCGCGCGGGCTCGCCGCCGAATAATGGCTGTCTATACCGAAGTTTCGGATGAGGCTTTGCGCGCCTTTCTGGCGGATTATGCGCTGGGTGAATTGCTGGCGTTTCGCGGCATTGCCGAGGGTGTGGAAAATTCCAATTACGCGCTGAAAACGGAAGCGGGCGATTTCATCCTGACGCTCTATGAAAAGCGCGTGGACCCGGCGGAACTGCCTTATTTCCTGGGGCTGATGGACCACCTCGCTGCACGCGGCATGGCCTGCCCCACACCGGTGCATGGGCGGGATGGCGAGGCCTTGCGCGAATTGGCGGGGCGGCCGGCGGCGATTGTCACCTTTCTGCCCGGCGTCTGGCCGCGCCGCGTGCGGCCAGAGCATTGCGCGCCTTTGGGCCGGGCCTTGGCGGAGATGCATCTCACTGGGGCCGGGTTTGAGATGCGCCGGCCCAATGCGCTGGGCCCCAAAGGCTGGGCGCCCTTGCTGGATGGTTGCCGCGCGCGTGGGGATGAGGTGCAGCCCGGCCTGATTGCGGAATTAGACGCGGCGCTGGCTGGCATTCTCGCTGCCTGGCCGGCCGAGCGCAGCCTGCCGATCGGGCAAATCCATGCCGATCTTTTCCCCGATAACGCGTTTTTCCTGCCGGGCGCCGATGGCCAGCCGCGCATCTCAGGCGTCATTGATTTCTATTTCGCCTGCACGGATCTTTTCGCCTATGACATCGCGGTCTGCCTGAATGCCTGGTGCTTTGAGGCTGATTATTCCTTCAACGTGACGCGCGCGCGGGCCATGCTTGGCGCCTATCGTGCCATGCGCCCGATGACTCGGGCTGAATTGGCCGCGCTGCCGGTGCTGTGCCGCGGTGCGGCGCTGCGCTTTTTACTGACCCGGCTGTATGACTGGACGCATACACCCGAAGGCGCCTTGGTGACGCGCAAAGACCCAGGGGAATATCTGCGGAAACTACGCTTCTTCAGCGGCGCTGAAACGCTTGCGGCCTTTGGCCTGTGACCGGCAGCGCAGACCCGCGCCCCCTGGTTCAGATTTGGACCGATGGCGGCTGCAAACCCAACCCCGGCCCCGGCGGCTGGGCCGCCATTCTACGCTTTGATGAACACGAACGAGAGCTTTCTGGCCATGAGGCCGAGACCACCAATAACCGCATGGAATTGACCGCGGCCTTGCGGGCGCTTGAGGCGCTGAAAAAACCCTGCCGTATCGCCTTGCATACGGATAGCGAATATCTGCGCAATGGCATCAGCCGCTGGATCCATGGCTGGGTGCGCGCCAATTGGCGCAATGCGGCGAAGGAGCCGGTGAAGAATTTGGATCTGTGGCAGGCCATTCTGGCCGCTGCCAAGCCGCATGAGATTGAATGGCATTGGGTGCGCGGCCATGCCGGGGACTCGATGAATGAACGCGCCGATGCGCTGGCGACGGCGGCGCGGGATAGGGCGGCTGAGGAAGAGATTTAGGGTCGCATTTTCCGAGCCGCCAAGCGATATCGCTTGGCTTGAAAATGCTCCGGCTTGCCCAAACCCTGTCCTGGCGGGTATACCCAATCACATGCGCGGGCGTAGTTCAGAGGTAGAACGTCAGCTTCCCAAGCTGAATGTCGGGGGTTCGATTCCCCCCGCCCGCTCCAATTTTCAGTGACTTAAATCGCGCCTCACGGCTGAGACACTGGAAGTTCAGGGCGTCGGGACACATCAGGGACACATTTTTCGGCGCCATATCGTTGCCCCAAACGGTCGCCGCGCACCTTAAGTCTGGAGCAGCGGCGTCCCCAGGTCCCGCTGTTGGGATGCCTATCCCTGCCCTGTAGCGGTGTAGCGGCAAAAATTTCGATAGGTCGCAGGCATCTCCGAGGCGCAGCCACGTCACCCGCGCGTAGATGGCCAGCACACCCCACAGCCCCCTACCCGGCAGTGTAGCGGTGTAGCGGCAAATTCGGGGAATGAGGGCAGGACCGTGCAGCCCATGGATTGGATCCGGCAGCGAGGGGGTAGGGGCGGCGGGGACTGGAAAATGACCCCCGGCCACTGGTTTGTTAGGAATGACCCTGACAGATTCGCGTGGATTTTTCGAGTTGGGTGGGCCGGTGTGTCCAGCCCCTTTTTTATGTACCAGTGATTTGTGGGTTTACTAAGCATGTTTCAGGTGCTGGCGGCCGCATTCCGAGGGCGTGGTGGGGCCGGATATGGTTATA